>ENA-UOOK01004015-UOOK01004015.1-fermentation-metagenome-genome-assembly--contig:-NODE-4015-length-16169-cov-4.666315_pt1 | contig 16169 bp, 16 predicted proteins | sample MGYA00245777_ERZ724023 | MGnify/ENA primary metagenome ERZ724023 (study PRJEB28704, sample SAMN03018312) | fermentation metagenome | biome: anthropogenic terrestrial biome; feature: soil; material...
TGACTGGAGTTCAGACGTGTGCTCTTCCGATCTCCTTTTTGATATTCTGGAAAGTGCAAAAGCGGACAGGAGGGGATTTCCTTTTGAAACTGTGGGAGGGCGGGTTCCATAAAGAGCCTGCCAGAGTAACAAATGACTTTAATTCTTCGGTTTCTTTTGACAGCCGCATGGCGGAAGAAGACATTGAGGGCAGTATCGCACATGCAAAAATGCTTGGCGAATGCGGTGTCCTTGCACCGGAAGAGGCGGAAAGAATCTGCGCAGGCCTGCACGGAATCCTTCAGGACCTCAAAAGCGGGAAGCTGCAAATTGATCCGGAAGCCGAGGATATCCATACCTTCGTGGAAGAGAAACTGACTGCCCGCCTTGGCGATACGGGAAGACGCCTGCATACGGCGCGCAGCCGGAATGACCAGGTCGCCGCAGACCTGCGGATGTACCTAAAAAAAGAATGCAAGGAAATTTTGCAACTTCTGAAAGGGATGGTTCAAGTCCTCTGCAAACGCGCTTTGGAGACAAAGGATGCCGTGATGCCGGGCTATACCCATTTGCAACGTGCGCAGCCAGTTACATTCGGGCACCATATGCTTGCTTATGCGGAGATGTTCCTGCGCGATATGGACCGGTTCCGCAGCGCGGGAAAGCGGATGGATTTCTGCCCGCTCGGCGCCTGTGCGCTTGCCGGGACAACCTACCCGATCAACAGGGAACGCACGGCGGAGCTGCTCGGATTTTCCGGCGGTCCGGTGCGCAACAGCGTGGATGCCGTTTCCGACCGCGATTTCTGCCTGGAGCTTGCTTCGTGCATTTCCATCTGCATGATGCACCTTTCACGTTTTTCGGAAGAAATTGTTCTCTGGTGTTCATGGGAGTTCCGTTTCGTGAAGCTTGACGACGCCTATTCTACAGGTTCCAGCATCATGCCCCAAAAAAAGAACCCGGACATTGCAGAGCTTGTCCGCGGCAAGGCAGGGCGTGCCTACGGTGACATGATTTCCCTTTTCACCATGATGAAAGGGCTTCCACTTGCCTATGACAAGGACATGCAGGAGGACAAAGAGGCGATTTTTGACGCAGTGGACACCCTCAAAATATGCCTGTCCGCTTTCACACCCATGGTTGCCACCATGAAAATCCTGCGGGATAGCATGCGTGCAGCAGCATCGGAAGGTTTTCTCAATGCAACCGACTGTGCCGACTATCTCGTCGGGAAGGGCCTTCCGTTCCGTACGGCGTACCGTATCACGGGCGACCTTGTCGGCTATTGCACGGAACACCGCCTCACACTGGAGACGCTCCCACTTGAAGTATACCAGGAGTATTGTAATCAGTTTGGCCCGGATATCTATGAAGCCGTTTCGCTCGATCACTGCGTCAGTGGACGCAGTATCCCCGGCGGTCCGGCTCCGCAGAATGTGGAAGCCGAAGCAGGGGAAATCCTCAAATCCATTGGCCCCTGACGGGCTGCGCGGAGAAAAGGCAAAGGAGGCTCCGTCCCATTGCCGGACGAAGCCTCCTTTGCTGTTCCTCAATCTTCTATTTTACCAGCACGCCCTGGTCGGACTGACGGATAATAAGAATATCATCCTCATAGCCGGTTGAAGCGTCAATATAAACGAGTACACGGTCATTCTGGGAACCGGAGCATAAGAATTCATAAGTCAGTGCCTCACCGCCTGTTTTGGTCGGGATGAGGGCAGGCTTGCAGTTCTTTACGGAGAGGTTTGGGCTGACGCTCTTCTGGGCTTCGGCCGCGGTAAGCTTTAACGTGAGCTTGCGCTCACAATGGTTCATCAGGTAACCTGTGGACTGGAACCGGATAATCTCGCCATTGTCCAGCGCAACGCCGACTTTGATAAGGTCGGGGTAGCAGAGGACGCCGTCCTGCACGGAGGCAAAGTTCAGCAGGCACACGTTATCTGCAATGACATAATAGCTTTCCTTCATATTCCGGATGCCGCGGCTTTCAAGGAAAGCATGGGCTTTTTGGGAGGCTTCTTTATAGCCGAGCGATGAAGTATCTACGCTCCGGCTGTTTGCCATTTCGGCGATATATCCGCCGGCTTTTGTAACGGCAATGCTGATCTGCCTACCGTTTGCCGTAAAGTTGTAGGTTGGCAGGTTCCCGGCCGTATCCTGCACATGAGCCAAGTAGCTTTGTGAAGTGTTCAGAAATTCGGCTGCAATGTTCTGTGCATTGCCCTGGAGGATCTGCCCTTTTCCGGAAGTAAGTTTCGGCTTTTGGTTAACAACATGATCCGCGAATGGCCCGTCGTAAATCAAAGACGGGAAATCGCTGAAATCTTTTGCGGTCTCTTTTATCGCATCATGAAAGGAGCTTGCGCTGCTGAAATCGACGTTTACGCTTTGAATATCGGTAGAGAGCTTTTGTGAGTAAGATTTCAGGTTCCCAATAGTGCGGAAATCACCGGACGTAATTTTTCCGCCAGCCGAGATATTGCGGGAAAGCGTAGCCGAGAAATCCCCGACCTGAGTAATGAACTTGCTCACATTGTTAAGCGAGTTGTCATTGACGGGTAAAGCGGCAAGTGAGGTTTTTGCCATGCCGGCTTCCCGCTGAAGCTTTGCAGCAAGGCCGTTCTGTTCTGTTGGAGTGTTGGCATAAGCCGCTTTGTCCAGGACCGTTTCAATGTTCCCTACGTGGTCGCTGAGATCCTGGAGTGAGCGGCGGTAGTTGTACTGGAGCTGACGGCGGTAGCCGTCAGCCTGTGAAAAGCCATAAGCCGTTGTGCCGCTCAAGACGGCAACAAGCAGCATGACGGCAATGGTTGATGAAATTTTATGTTTCAGCATGTCTTTCACCCCGGCATTATTTTTCTTCCTTGCTGCGGAAATTATGCGCCGGGGAAAAAGAGAATTCTCCTGCATCCCAGTTTGATTTTTGAATAAAATAAAAGTATAATATTGGAGTATACTATCTAATGGGCAGCTATGGCCTGCGGCACTTTTAGGAAAAATATGGTGCCGGACGGCCCTCTCTTTCAACTGCCTGAAAGGAACTGGATTCCCAATGACAGCAAAAGAATTTTACCGTTCGGTCAAAGGAAAGACAGTCGCGTTTTGTGGCTTTGGAGGAAGCAACCAGCCGCTGGTCGAACTCTTTGCCAAAGCTGGGGCAGTTGTCACAGTGCGCGACAGGCGCCCGGAAGAAAAGTTGGGCAAAGCAGCGGAGGAGCTTCATCAGCTCGGCGTCAGCCTGATTACAGGAGACGGGTACCTTGAAAACCTTACGGAAGAGATTATTTTCCGAACGCCGGGGATGCGCTTTTTCCTGCCGGAGCTGGATGCTGCGCGTGCGTGCGGTGCGGCAGTTACAAGCGAAATGGAGGTCTTCTTCGACCTTTGCCCGTGCAAAATTGTTGCCGTGACCGGAAGTGACGGCAAAACAACGACAGCGACGATTATTTCCAAAATACTTGCGGAAGCAGGGAAAAAAGTCCACCTGGGCGGAAATATCGGCACGCCGCTCCTGCCGCAGATCAACCGGATTTCGCCGGACGATATCACCGTTGCGGAGCTTTCAAGCTTTCAGCTGATTTCCATGCGTCGGAGCCCGGACGTTGCCGTGGTGACGAATGTTTCGCCAAACCACCTCGATGTCCATAAGAATATGCAGGAATATGTTCGTGCAAAGGAGAATATTATCCTGCACCAGAATGCGTTTGGGCGTGCTGTGCTCAACGCCGACAACAGCTATACCGCGTCTTTTGCAGCAGATACGCGCGGCCAGGTGCTGATGTTCAGCCGTCGGCACCCTGTAAAATATGGGGCGTGGATGGATGACAGCGGAGAAATCTGGGTATCCCTCCCGAGCGGGCGGACACGCGTCATGAATGCGTCGGACATCCGGGTCCCCGGCCTGCATAATATTGAGAATTACCTTGCGGCGGTCTGTGCTGTCTGGGGCATGGCAGGGCCGGAGGAAATTGTCCGGGTCGCCCGCGCGTTCCCGGGCGTGGAGCACCGCAACGAATTTGTCCGTGAGCTGGACGGCGTCTCCTACTACAATGATTCCATTGCCACAACGCCGAGCCGCACAGTCAATGGTGCGCTTTCTCTGTTTGACCGCAAAATCCTGCTGATTGCAGGGGGCTCCGACAAAAATATTCCATATGGCCCGCTTGGCCCGGCTGTTGTCAAGAAAGTGAAAACGCTGGTGCTGATCGGTGCAACAGCCCCTAAAATTGAAGCTGCTGTGAAAGAAGCGCCGGGCTATCGTGAAGGGAACCCCGCAATCCTGCACGCCTCCTCGCTGGAGGAAGCCGTTACACTCTGCCGCAGGAATGCGGTACGCGGCGATATTGTTTCTCTGTCACCTGCTTCGGCGAGCTTTGACATGTTCCCTAATTTTGAAGCACGCGGAGAACAGTTCCGCGAAATTGTAAATGGGATGAAATAATGGATTACGAAAAGCTGAAAAACATGGTTTTCCGCCTCTGCACGGCGGACGGGACTCCCGGAGGAGAAGATGACGCACGGCTGGCGGCAAGGTGTGAATTCCCTCCGGATGCACCGGCCGCGGCGGATGCGCTTGGCAACCTTGCAGTGTCAATGGGAGCCCAGAACTCACCGGTACATATTCTTCTTGAGGCGCACCTTGACCAGATTGGCCTGATTGTAACGGGCGTGGATGAAAAAGGATTTCTTCATGTTGACCGGTGCGGCGGAATTGACCGCCGTGTCCTTCCTGGGACAGCCGTAACTGTGTTCGGGAAAGAAAAGCTCTGCGGTGTTGTCTGCTGTATGCCGCCGCATCTTACCGGCAGTGGTGCGGATAAAGTGCCGGAGACTGCAAAAATGGCCGTCGATATTGGCTGCCCAGTGGAAACAGCCAGGCTGTTGGTGCACCCCGGCGACCGCATCGTTTTCCGCACGGAGCCAAAAGAGCTCCTCGGCAGCCGCATTTCCGCGCCGGGCCTTGATGACCGTTCGGGCGTTGCAGTGCTTGCACGCTGTGCGCAGCTCCTTACCGGTCAGAAACTGCACTGTCGAGTGACATTCCTTTGCAGTACGCGGGAAGAAACCGGCGGCACAGGTTCCAGAACAGGTGCGTATCTTGCGGGTCCGACGGAAGCAGTGGCCGTTGATGTTGGTTTTGCGTCCCAGCCCGGCGTGCGTCCGGAGCAGTGCGGGAAGCTTGGCGGCGGGCCGATGATAGGCTTTGCACCGATTCTCAGCCGCCCAATGTCCGAAAATCTTGTATCCCTTGCGGAAAAGCTGAAGATGCCTTACCACCGCGATATCATGGGGGGAGATACCGGAACAGACAGCGATGAAATTGCGGCGACGAAAGCCGGTGTCCCGACAGCGCTGATTTCCATTCCGGAGCGGAACATGCACACGCCCGCGGAAATTGTCGATCTGGCGGACGTTGAAAACTGCGCGCGCCTTCTGGCGGCGTTTGTCGGGGAGGCAGAGTAAGCATGACTCAGACAGAGCTTTTGAAAAAGCTGAGCGAAGCGCGCGGCATTTCCGGCCGTGAAGATACAGTGAGAGAAATTATCCTGCGGGAAATTCAGCCATACGCTGAAAAGATTGAGATTACACCCCTCGGCAATCTCATCGCATACAAAAAAGGACGCAGACGTGCACCAAAGAAACTGATGATCAGCGCCCATATGGATGAGGTCGGCCTTATCGTGACGCATATCATGGACGACGGACTCCTGAAATTCAGTACAGTTGGCGGCATTGACCGCCGTATTCTGCCCGGGAAGTCGGTTACGGTGGGCAAAAATGTCCGTGGCGTTATTGATGTGAAGCCGATTCATCTTCTGGAGCGGGGAGCAGACGAAAAGGCCGTCCCGCTCGAAGAACTGGTCATTGATATCGGTGCCCTCACACGGGAAGAAGCCGAAGCTGCTGTAAAGCCGGGCGATATGGTGACGTTTGACTCTGTGTTTGATGTGTCCCACGGGTTTATCAAAGGCCGCGCACTTGATGACCGTGCCGGATGTGTGGTTCTTGCCGAAGTGATGAAACAGCCGATTGCCTGTGATACGGCCTTTGTGTTTGCCGTTCAGGAGGAAGTCGGGCTTTTTGGTGCAAAGACCGCGGCGTTTCAGGTCAATCCGGATGCGGCGATTGTCGTAGAGGCTACAACGGCGGCCGATGTCCCCGGCGTTGCGGAAGAAAAACAGGTCTGCCGTCTTGGGCGCGGGCCGGCGATTTCCTTTATGGACCGCCGCACAATTTATGACCGTGCCTATTACCGCCTTGCATTCCGTGCGGCGGAGCGGGCGGGAGTAAAGTGCCAGGCAAAGGAAGCTGTTGCAGGCGGCAACGACGCGGGTGCCATTCATGCTTCACGCGGAGGTGTACGCACGGCTGCGGTGTCGTTACCGTGCCGTTATCTGCATTCTGCTGTCGGCGTGATTGCGGAAGAGGACTTCCTTGCGGCACCAAAGCTGATTGTTTCGCTTACAGAGGAGATTGAGCAGGAAGGGGACGCCTTGAAAAACATATGATTCAACTGTTGACAGACAGCCTGCCGGATGTGCCAGACGACACGCCGTTCGGCTGTAAAATTCTTTCCGCCGCCCGGGTTTATGGCCTGAAGGAACCGTTTGAGCAGTTTTGGGTGCAGGACGGCGGCACGATAGTTGCAAAACTGGATACCGAGGCCATCCTGCTGGAAAAGGAAGGGGCCGATGCGGAGGAACTTTGTGCATTCCTTCGCACGCTGGACCTAAAGACGCTCTGCTGCCCTGAGGAAACCGCAGGGCATCTTGTATTCCCGGTTTCCCGGCGGGGAGAAATCATGGTACTGCACCCACAGGAAAAGAATGCCGGAAAGAGCATGGGGGCAGATGAAAAGGCGCCCGGGCCGCGGGAAATTTATTCGTTGCTGGAGCAGGCACACAGTGAAGATTTCCCGGTTCCGGAGTTTGAGCCCTTTTACCTTGACCTTTCATTTCGGACACGCCATGGTGCCGCGCTTTCCTCAGGTGTTACGCTTGACGGGCTCCTTGCAGCCTGTGCCGTCTGCACTTCGGTCACGGATCATGCAGCGGTGATTTCCGCCGTGGTCTGTGCACCGGACTTCCGCCACCGCGGCCTTGCGGGCACAGCGGTGAGAGACCTCATTACAAGGCTCAACCGACCAGATATCTATATTTTCCGTGCCGAAGGCGAAAACGAAGAGTTTTACCGTTCCCTCGGATTCCGGCATTATGAGAACTGGGCAAACCTTGAGACGAAAGAGAGAGGGGAAAAAGCAAATGGTAAGGCCAATAAAAGGCAGACGCTTTGAAATGATTTACAAGCAGAAAGTTGGACCGGCCAGTACGGCGAGAATCCTTGTCGATATGGACACAGGCGTCCAGTATCTCGAAACGGTTTCCGGATATTCCGGAGGACTGACGCCGCTGCTTGACCGCAGCGGAAAGCCATTGCTTTGCACCATTTGCACAGATGCACCCGGAAGAGGAATGATGAAATGAGAAGTTTAGAAAAATGTGGGGCTATATATCCATATTTTAAAATTGATCCGAGGATTGAAAAAGCCGCGGAAAAAGCCGAAAAACTTGCAGAACCGTATTTTGACCGGATTGAGCGGAATGCCGACTGGAATGAGCAGAAAATGCTTGCTGCTTTTATCCGGAATGGTGTGAGCGAAAGTCACTTTGCGGCTTCCACAGGCTATGGCTACGGGGACCGTGGCCGTGAAACACTAGACCGGGTCTTTGCCGATGCACTTGGTGCGGAGGACGCCCTTGTGCGCCACAATTTTGTAAGCGGCACCCATGCGCTGACCGTTGCACTATTTGGTGTGCTCCGTCCCGGAGATACCATGCTGAGTGTTACCGGTATTCCCTATGATACGCTTCGCGCGGTAATTGGCTTGACAGGGGATGGCAACGGTTCCCTGAAAGAGTTCGGGATTCACTATGACCAGGTTGAACTGACGCCGGAAGGGAAACCAAACTATGAAGAAATTGGGCGGCGCGTAAATCCGGGAATCCGGATGGTGTATATCCAACGTTCGTGCGGGTACAGCCTGAGGCCTTCCCTTTCCGTCGAAGAGATCGGAAAAATTGCGGAGACTGCGAAGCAGAAAGCACCGGACTGCATTGTAATGGTGGATAATTGCTATGGCGAGTTCGTCGAACGCGACGAACCGGTTTCCCACGGTGCCGATTTGATGGCCGGTTCCCTCATCAAGAATCCCGGCGGAGGGATTGCCCCGACAGGAGGGTATATTGCCGGGCGGAAAGACCTGGTGGAAAGCTGTGCCTACCGGCTGACCGCTCCGGGAGTTGGCCGGGAGGTAGGAGCGACGCTTGGCAATAACCGGGAGCTTTTCATGGGCGCATTCCATGCCCCGGTTGTAACGGGCGAAGCCCTCAAGACTGCCGTGTTTACGGCGGCGCTGTTCCGTACGTTTGGGTACCGGGTTTCGCCGGATTATGATGAGCCCCGTGCAGACATCATTCAGACGGTAAAGCTGGGCAGCGAACGCTCGCTTGTAGCGTTTTGCCGCGGTGTGCAGAAAGGTTCCCCGGTTGATTCGTTTGTAACGCCTGAGCCATGGGATATGCCCGGCTATGACTGCAAGGTTGTCATGGCGGCGGGTGCGTTCACGCTTGGCGCATCCATTGAGCTTTCTGCGGATGCTCCGCTGCGTGAGCCATATGCTGCGTGGATGCAAGGTGCGCTGAACTATCCAAGCGGCCGCATGGGCGCTATGTTGGCAGCCCAATCTATGCTTGACGAAGGTGTGCTGAAAATTTAATAGTTGCCATAGCATAAATTTTACGGTATAATAATTAAAATTGGCAGGGTATCCCCTGCCAAGAATATGCGGGTATGGTGAAATTGGCAGACACGCAGGATTTAGGTTCCTGTGCCGCAAGGCATAAGAGTTCAAGTCTCTTTACCCGCACCAAATATGGCTTGGCAGACGGTTCTATCTACAGACCTAGAAAGAATTCAAGCTTGACAGATTATAGTGAATAGATTAAAATGTACTGTATTTCTATTTCCAAATATCAATGCCTGTTTCAATGTTAGCTCTTAAAATCAAAATGGTGATTTTATTTAATAATAAATTAGCGTGGTAGTGGAGGCGTTCCAGTTCATGCAGAAATATGATTATCTTATTGTAGGTAGTGGATTGTTTGGAAGCGTTTTTGCGCATGAAGCAACCTCTCTTGGTAAAAAATGTCTCATTATTGAAAAAAGAGATCATGTTGGAGGCAATGTTTATTGCACCAAGATAGATGGAATCACTGTTCATCAGTATGGAGCTCATATCTTTCATACCAGCGATGAAATGGTTTGGAAGTATGTTAACCAGTTTGCAACATTTAATCGATATACGAATTCGCCTATTGCAAACTATAAGGGAGAGATTTATAATCTTCCTTTTAATATGAACACATTTTCTAAGATGTGGGGAATTTCTACTCCAAAAGAAGCACAGCAAAAGATTGCAGAACAGAGGTCTCAGATAATTGGAAAACCCAAAAATTTAGAAGAACAGGCTATCAGTTTGGTTGGTCGCGATATTTATTTTAAACTAATTAAAGGCTATACAGAAAAGCAATGGGGACGCAGATGTGAAGATCTTCCTGCTTTCATTATTAAACGCTTACCAGTCCGTTTTACTTATGATAATAATTATTTTAATGATAAACATCAGGGAATTCCTGTTGGTGGATATAATACTATTATTAATAGGTTGCTAAAAGGTGTTGATGTTCGCTTAGCGACGGATTTTAATCAATATCGTGAACAAATTCTTCCTTTAGCAAAAAAATTAGTGTATACAGGTATGCTTGATGCTTATTATAATTATCAATTTGGAAAATTAGAATACCGTAGCCTTAAATTTGAGACCGAGACTTTAGATATCCCAAATTACCAGGGAGTGGCTGTTGTCAATTATACGGATCGTGATACTCCATTTACGAGGATTATAGAGCACAAACATTTTGAGTTTGGTACCCAGCCTAAAACCGTTATTACACGGGAGTATCCAGTAACTTGGCAGGATGGGATGGAACCTTATTATCCGGTAAACGATGAAAAAAATCAAAAGTTGTATAAAAAATATCAAATCATATGCTCCGGCAAGGATGCCGGACACAATAACAAGGAGGTTTTATTATGAGAATTAATCACAACATCGCAGCTTTAAACACTTATCGTCAATTAACCGTTAACACATCGGCAGGAAGCAAGTCCCTTGAAAAGCTATCATCCGGCTATAGAATCAACCGCGCCGGCGACGATGCCGCAGGTCTTGCTATATCCGAAAAAATGAGAGGTCAGATCAGAGGATTGGATATGGCTTCCAAGAACGCACAGGATGGCATCTCCCTCATCCAGACAGCTGAGGGTGCTTTAAACGAAACCCACAGCATTCTGCAGAGAATGAGAGAATTGGCTGTTCAGGCTGCTAACGACACAAACACAGACAGCGACCGTTCTGAAATCCAGAAAGAAATTGATCAGCTCGCCACTGAAATTACAAGAATTTCAACCGACACTGAGTTCAACACTAAGAAGTTGCTTAACGGAGATATGGGCAAGCTTTTAACGGAAACAGGCGGAGACGCAGCTTTCCGCGAAGGCGTATCAACCATTATAGCAACCGGGAGCGATCTGGGTGGCAGTTATTCATTGGTACTTGCTGCGGTAGGCACTGATACTGCAAGTGTATCTACTACAAGTGCCGCTACAGAATTCGATGGTGATGACATTTCAGCACAGGCAGGTCAACATGCAGCTTATGGCTCATATAAATTGAATGTATCAGGCTTCAGTAGTGGAACTGCTAATTTAGAATTGGTAGGTCCCGGTGGACAAACATATACTTCTAACGGTGCGGCTGTGGGTTCAGCAATATCCCTAGGTGGCTTGACTTTTAATTTTGCTTTACACGAAATTACCGGAGATGGTTCTATTGAATTTAGTTTTACTTCCAATGGTCTCCAGATTAATATGACCGGTGATAAAACAGTAACAACTGCGGCTATATCAGCTTATGCTGGTGAAACCCTTAATATTGGCGGCATGGAATTTACAGTTACAACCAATCATGGTGCTAAAGACGACACAATCACAACTACTGTTCAAGATAAGTCGGTTAAGTTCCACATTGGTGCTAACCAGGATCAGAACACAACGCTTGCTATCAATGACATGAGTGCAACTGCTCTTGGAGTTAACAGCTTGATATTAACTAATCAAACCGGTGCTAACGATGCTATTACAACAATTGATAATGCATTAGTGACTGTTTCTTCGGAACGTGCAAAGCTCGGTGCTATGCAGAACAGGCTCGAGCACACCATAAATAACCTCGACACCACAGGTGAGAACCTGACAGCATCCGAAAGCCGTATCCGTGACGTTGACATGGCTAAGGAAATGATGGAGTTCACAAAGAACAACATTCTGCAACAGGCTGCGACAGCAATGTTGGCTCAGGCTAATCAACAACCTCAGGGCGTACTGCAACTGTTACAATAATTTTTTTCACAAACACACACACAGATACTTAATAAGCCGGGGAGTTTTCTCTCCGGCTTTTAAAAATAAGGGGTGTATTACATGGATATAGCAGCAATTTCAATGATGTTAAGCCAATCAAAAATACAGCAGCAAGCAGGAATATCGGTCATGAAAATGGCAATGGATACGGGCGAAAACCAAGTAAATGAACTGATTGAAATGCTTGAGCAAACTACCAATGCACTTGAAAATTCCGTTACCCCATATTTAGGCGGGAACATAGATATAATGTTATAATACGATTTATTAATAAAATGATGTAGCTTATATCTCCATATCTCCATACCTCAAGGCATCGGTTTGCGCTGCTTGTGTTGAATTCGTTTTTCTTGCTCTTGCATTTCTCCATACAAATAGCATAGTTTTAATGTTTACTTTAAGATATTCAAAAAAATAATAGAAAGGCAAACGAATAACTAGATTTTTACGCATGTAAGTAGGTCATGTATTTTATATATGTAATTACATTGTAAAGTGTTTGCATTTATTGTGTTGATAAATCAAGCAAAATATCATATAATATATTCATAAAGGGGCGTGTTAATATGACAAATACCACCAATCTAAACATTCGTGTAGATAAAGATTTAAAATGCAAGGCTGAGGCTGTGTTTTCGGAGCTTGGGCTTAATATGTCTACTGCTATGAATATATTCCTTCGTTATTCTGTCCGGTATGGAGGCATTCCATTCGAACTTCGGATAGAAAAGCCTAATGCTGAAACATTATCAGCCATTGAGGATGTCAATGGTAATCGTAATATGAGCAAAACCTTTAACAGTGTAAGTGAAATAATGGAGGATCTGAATGTTTAAGATCTGTTTTGATTCTGCTCACTAAACGTTTATTTATATTGTTTAAACACCTCGTCAGGAATCAAATCACTTAAAAAAGCATTTGTCAGCTCTCCCTATTCCGTACAAAGAAGACCTATATCAAATATACAAAATAGGACTTAAGGTATGTAAATTTAATATGTAATTTTTCCGATATATAATATATGGAATACATATGGAGGGATCGACATGAGAATTGAAAGCACGGATGCTAACACAAGGCTTATTGAACATGCAGTCGGAAGAACTTCGGCTGTAAATGCAAACACATCACAAAAGATGAACACATTTCCACCAGAGAGCAATGATATCAAGGAAAGTGCACCTATGATTGCGTCTGAAAAAATGATAATAGACTCGATAGGAAAAGCAAATAAGGTTATGACGGTTGCCAATAGGTCGCTGGAGTTTTCAATCCATGAAGCTACAAAAGATATAATGGTTAAAGTCATAAACACTGAAACAAAAGAGGTTATTCGTGAAATACCACCCGAAAAGATTTTGAATATGGTTGCTGGCCTAATGGAATTGGCAGGCTTATTGATTGACGAAAGAAGGTGATTTCATGAGTAGTATTATAAATTCTAATTTTAGAATAACAGGCTTGGCATCTGGTCTTGACACAGAACAAATAGTTAAAGACTTGATGACAGCCGAAAGAATTCCTCTTACAAAGATAGAGCAACAAAAGCAGCTTGCCGAATGGCGGCAGGAAATGTACAGGGGATTTACAAATTCATTGCGTAGCTTTAAAGAACAGTTCTTTGATGTAACCAAAAAAAGCTCATACCTTTTATCTGAAAATTCATTTAAGGTGTTTTCAGCCATTTCTGACTCTGATGAATTTGTTACAGCAAGAGGTACTGCTTCAGCGCTTGAAGGAAGCCATACCGTAAAGGTGATTCAACTTGCAACGGCAGACACTGCTGTTAGTAATAAAGCTGTATCTAAAGCTATATCCGGGGAGGTTTCTGATTTTGGGTTATCCGGAAAAACTATTAACGTAACCTTGGATGGTGTAACCCGTAAAATTGAATTATCCGATTATGAAAACCTTGATGACCTTATAGGGAATGAGGAAAACGGGCTGCAAAAGCTTGTAGATGATGCGTTTGGTTTGGCACACAATGGAGGTAAGAAAATTACTGTCTCTAAATCCGGTGAGAATGTTGTTTTTTCAACTTCAAACGGTGCTTCTCGCCTTACACTTACAAGCGATTTGGAAGAGGATGGTCTGGCGAAGCTTGGAATAGCTTCCGGAGCAACAAACAGAATAAGCACAAACAGCAGGCTCGGCGATTTGGCTGGCAAGCTGGATATGGGAATGACTTTTGAATCAGGTAAGGTTTCATTTACAATTAATGATGAGTCCTTTACTTTTTCCGAAAGTGACACCATGGCAAAGGTAATGGATACCATTAACAACAGCAAGGCCAATGTAAACATACGCTATAACGAGATTTCAGATACCTTCAGCATAACCGCAAAGCAAACAGGTGCAGGGGATAATATTCGCATAACAGAAACTGCAGGAACGTTTTTTGCGGGTATTGGTATAGACAGCGCCAACCCGGTTACATCACAGGGAGTAGATGCGGTTGTGGAGATAGATGGTGACCCCGTAACTCGCAACACGAACACTTTTACGATAAACGGTGTTGAGTATACGCTTAAAAAAGCACATACAGCGGAGAATCCGGATGATACCATTACAGTAACTCAGAATGTGGACGCGGTATTTGATTCTATAAAATTATTTGTTGACGAGTATAATAAACTTGTTGATAAATTCTCCGAAACCATATCGGAAAAATACGACAGAGATTATCTTCCTCTTAGTAAAGAACAAAAAGATGAAATGACTGAGAAAGAGGTTGAAAAATGGGAAAAGCAAGCTAAAACAGGGCTTTTGCGAAATGACTCCATATTAAGTAAAGTCCAGTCCGATATGCGTATGGCTCTAATAGAATCTGTGGAGGGAATAGGAATAAACTTATCAGCAATCGGTATTTCATCAAAATCCTATTTAGACAAGGGTAAGCTAACAATAGACGAAGACAAGCTGAAGGCAGCCATCAAGCAAAAACCGGATGAAGTTAAAAACTTGTTTATACAGCGCTCTGATACTGTTCCTAACTACACACGAAATCTTTCATCCTCCGAGCGTACAACGAGAAATAAAGAGCAGGGTCTGCTATTTAGAATTTCCGATATTCTCGACAACCATATATCCACACTTCGAGATAACAACGGGAGAAAAGGAATTTTGCTAGAAAAGGCGGGCATAGAGGGTGACCTTTCTGAATTTGAAAGCTCACTGGCAAAATCCATTAGCTCATACGATGATAAAATCAGTGAGTTTATGGCTAAGCTTGCTAAAAAGGAAGAGAATTATTACAGACAGTTTTCTCAGCTTGAAACATATATGAACAGGATGAATTCGCAGATGGACTGGCTGACATCACAGTTGAATTCAATGCAAAGAGTTTAATAGTATGATTGCTGAAACCTAGTTCAGTCGCAATATAGTTGTCCAGTCTATTAAATAACTATCTATGTGGAATTAGAAATTCAACATAGATAGACACGAATTGATGCACGTGCAATTTGTTTTGGTATAGCCCTGAACAGGCACATGTGCAATATAAATTGAAAAAGAAACGATTGACAAATATCGCCAGACTCAATTAACATTTTTCAATTTATATAAAGACGGTCAAAAATTTGGTGGGATAGGAGAAATCAACAAATGACAGGATATGATCAATACAAGGAAAACAGTGTTATAACCGCACAACCGGAGGAACTGACCTTAATGCTATACAACGGGCTTGTGAAATTTATAATGAAAGCGCAATATGCAATCTCTAAAAATGATATACAAAAGGCACATGACAACATTATTAAGGCTCAGAACATAGTTCTTGAGTTTATGGCTACACTTGACCAAAAATATGAGATATCAGAAAGCTTGATGCTTTTATACGACTATATGAACCGAAGGCTTATAGAGGCCAATTATAATAAAAGTACGGAGATATTGGATGAGGTTTTGGGTCTGTCAAAACAGCTTAGAGACACTTGGGAACAGGCAATAAAGCTTGCTAAGCGTCCACAGCAAAAAAATCAGGTGGCTGTAGGGTGACATAAACGGATCAAGCAATTTCTTCCGTTATTTTAACGTGTACCATGATATTCATGGAGGATTCAAATGCAGGTACAACAAATTATTAATCAAATGATTGCATTGTCAGCAAAGAAATATGAGGAACTGGCAGTATTAAAGAATCTGTCTGAAAAGCAGCTGGCTTCTTTTAGTGAGCAAAAACTGGATGCTGTTGAGTATTTATTGAACGAAAAGGATAAAATTATACATTACATTCGCAAGCTTGATGATGCTTTTTTAAGGGCATACGACACATTAAAAGAAGAATTGCATATTGAAAGTCTGGACATGATTTCAGACATGCAGGTTGAAGGAGTAAAAGAATTAAAGGATTTAATCAGAAAAATTACTGAAATTATTGAATCGATAATTAGTCTTGAGCGGAACAGTTATGGAAATGCTTCAAAGATTAAAAATACGATCAGTGAAAAAATAAAAGAAATAAATGCGGGGAAAAAGATGACAACCGCATATAATGTAAAACCGTTAAGAACTCCGTCTTATTTTATAGATAAAAAGAAATGAGCTCAGAACTTTAAAATGCGCACTGAGGCAGGGGTCGTAAGGTGTTTAGTGAACTCGTTCAGCTGAAGCTGAACATCATGCGTTTTTACGAAGTAAAATAC
>ENA-UOOK01004016-UOOK01004016.1-fermentation-metagenome-genome-assembly--contig:-NODE-4016-length-16161-cov-3.872532_pt1 | contig 16161 bp, 11 predicted proteins | sample MGYA00245777_ERZ724023 | MGnify/ENA primary metagenome ERZ724023 (study PRJEB28704, sample SAMN03018312) | fermentation metagenome | biome: anthropogenic terrestrial biome; feature: soil; material...
CACCTTGATATGAGTACTTATAGAATATCGGACAACTCGATTTGCCCTTTTATCAAGCTTGAGGACAACAGGACGGATGGTCACGAAGAGTTTCTTCCGGATTCCTTTCATACCGCAGTCTGGATTGATATTTTTCCATTGGATGGACTACCAGATCAGAAAATAAAGCGTGACGACCATGTTAGAAAACTGCATTACCTTTTCAAAAGACTTGACCTTTGTACCCGGAAATACGTACCATGCAGTGATCCCCTCCGCCACTTAAAGCGTTACGTCATTTGGAAGCTTTTTAGGAAAACCGACTATAAAAAAGTCGATCAGGAAATAGAGACACTGGCAGAAAAGTACAGTTATGAGAAGAGTAATTATATTGGCGTTATCGCATTTTGTGATGGGCCAAAAGAAGTAATCCCAAAAGAAGGCTTTGAAAAAACAGTCAAACTGAATTTTGAAGGCTGTAATTTTAATGCACCAGGGACTTATGATGCTTATCTTACCAGTCTTTACGGGGATTATATGAAACTGCCCCCCCTTAAGCAGCGTGTCAGGAGGCATGATTATATTTGCTGGTGGAAAGACAACTTTGAAGGGAAAAATACATGACTAAGGCAAAAAAATTTCTGAAATCATCTTTTATTTATTTTGTCGGAAATATTCTGACGAAAATAATATCCTTCTTTCTGTTGCCTATGTACACCAATTATATTCCGACTGGGGGAATGGGATATTATGATGTAATCAACACTTACATGAATATTATTGTTCCGATTGTAAGTGTTACAATTTGGGCTGCTATCCTGCGCTACTGTTTTGATTTTGAAAACAGGGATGACAAGTACAAAGTCATTTTCAATGCAATGTTTGCCCTGTTTGGTTCAGTCATAGTTTATTCAATTGCTGCAATTATTCTTGGGTTTGTTGGGAGTATCAAATACCTTTTGCTCATCTATTTGATGGGTATTGCAATGATGCTCCAAAACTGCTATTCCAATATGGTACGTGCCCTTGGCTACAATGTGACGTTTGCAGCCTCCGGCGTTGTTGGTGGGCTGGTTAACTGTGGCTCAAATGTTGTTATGATCCTTTTCCTGCATATGCAGGAAGAATCCCTGTTTATTGCTTTGACACTTGGCCTGTTTGCGCAGGTTGTGGTTATGGAAAGCAAAGTCAAATTTTTGCGGCATATTTCCTTTCAACTATATAATAAGCGACTGCTGGTTAATATGCTGCGGTATTCTTTTCCTCTTGCCTTGAACTCAACCTGCTTCTGGTTCCTTTCCAGCTATGATAAAATTGGAATATCCCGTATTCTAGGATTAGAGGCAAATGGCATTTATTCTATTGCGGGAAAATATACCTATATCGTTGGATTGGTTTCCGATTGTTTTGCCCTTGCCATGCAGGAAATGCTTTATTCCATGGGAAATCAAAAAGAAGGCAAAACTGAGTTTTATACGATAACTTCAAACTATTATATAAAATTTCTAATGTATGGATTGCTTCTTCTTTTGCCATTCGTTTATTTTACTTTTCCGATTCTGATTGGGAAGGGATATTCTGCAGCTTTTCCTCTTATCCCGATTTATTTGTTTGCAACAGTCGAGAATGTTTACAGTGGCTTTCTTGGAGATATTTTTGCTGCCGAAAAAAAGACTACGGCTGTGTTTTACTCGACTGTTGTAGCAGCAGGTGTCAATGTGGCAATGTTTCATTTACTAGTTGGTACTATGGGGATTCAGGCAGCGAATATTGCTCTGGCTTTAGGCTTTCTTGCTAATATTATCATTCGCATTATAATCCTTCGTAAGGAATTTCCACTTACAATTAATTATAAAATGTTTTTCTTCACCCTTGTACTTTTCGTTGCAGGTTCCTGGATTTACTTTACTCAAGGAAAACTGGTGAATCTAATTTGGCTCATTGCTATTTTGGTTCTTACCATTTATGAGTTCCGTGATATTATTAAGAGAATGACCGCAGCAATCCGTGCTAAAATTTTACAGATTAAAAACTGATAAAAAAGCCGGCAGGGAAATACAGATATTTCCTGCCGGCTTTTTCTCTTTTCCACTTTCGTCAAAAACTTTATTTCAACTGGCTTTATATCCTTTCCTGAAGCTGCTTAGCACAGCTTTTCAGAAGAGCAGCATACTCCTTTATCTTGTCATCACTAAAGCGCAGGGAAGGCCCAGAAAGGCTGAGTGCACCAACGGCAATTCCTTCCCCATTGTGAATGGGGACACCGACACATTTAATCCCATATTCATGCTCCATATTGTCAACGGAATAGCCCATCTGGCGGACTTGTTCAATCTCGCTGCGGAAGCGGTCTGCATCCACGATTGTATAAGGTGTAAACGGTTTCAGCCCTTCTGTAATTACTTTTTCGGTCTGCTCGGGTTCCATACAGGAAAGAATAGCTTTGCCAAGGCTGGTACAATACATCGGTGCAATGACGCCGCGGATTGACCGGACGGAGATGCTTTGATGGGGAAAAACAGCCTCACGGTAAATGATCTTTCCGCTGTATGGCGTAGCAAAAAAGGCAGTTTCATTGGTTTGATCGCTTAAAGTTTCCATAAACGGACGGATTACTTCAGCAAAAACGTCGCTCTGGCTCAGTACGTTGCTCAGTGCCATTATCTTGAAGCCGAGGCGGTATCTATTGGTTTGCCGATTTTTTTCAACAATACCGCATGTTTCAAAAGTACTCAGAATATTGTAAACGCTGCTCCGCAGCATACCACTTAACTCAGCCAGTTCGCTGACACCCCTTTCTGGATGTCGGTCAGTAAAATAATCCAGCAGTTTGGCTGCCTTGTAAAGGGATTTTACTTTCACGCCTTCCGGCAGACTATCTTTATTGTTCATTTTTTTCACTCCCAACGCCACGGCTTGCACACGGCAGTTTTCATATCCCTTATTTTATAATTATTCGTGACATGAAGTCAAGGATGAAAAACAAGTGTGCAGTCGGGTGCGGATAGTCTTTTCCAGGATATGGTCTTTTACCTGGGAATTCTATCAGGTTACCCCAACGGTCAGCAAAATGTTCGCGAAAGTCCGTGTTTCTCCGGTCGAGATAGCTAGACGCAGCGATGGCTGACAGCAAGCGTCATAGAAATCGAACCGTTTTAGACCTGCAAGGTCTATCCCGCCAAGAAGCTGACGGAATTCTCCAAAAATTTCCGGTTCTTTTCCTTCTGGAATCATGACTTCTGCCTTTTCAAAGTTTACCAGACCGGAAATAGCTTTCAATACCTCCGGGACAGTGGGGCAGCCACTGGTCAGACCAAGGTAAATTTTCTCGGCTTGACCGGTTTTAGAACGGAGCGGGTAATTCCCATCTGCAATCAGAATTTTGTCGCCGTGCCCGCAATACGGCAGAACACGCATGATTTCCGGATGAATACAAGATATTTTCAGCATGGGACGGATCTCCTTTTCCGCTATTTTTCATTTTCTCTCAAATGGCCAAGTGTGCCGCCCGGATGCCAACGGACATATTCCTGTGGCGTTAGCTTGCGCTCTGCCTGTAACTCGACACTGAGACCCTGAAGGACGTAAATTTCTGCGAGAATCGAGGCACGCGGTGCACGGTTAAGCGGTCCGCCTTCCTGTTTTACACCGGCAAAAAGACAGACATTACTTTCCCTTGCAAGCCAGGATTCCATATTCCCTGTAATGCCAATTACCATGCAGCCATTGTTCTTAATGGCTTTTACGGTTGCCTTCAGCTCGGAAGTTTCCCCACTGTTGGAGATGCAGATTACAACATCGCCCGGTACGAGTTGTCCACAGGAACCGTGGACAGCTTCCGTGCCGTGGAGATAATAGGTCGGTGTGCCTGTTGAAGAAAGCAGGGATGCCATATATTCGGCCACATGGGAGGGCTTTCCGATTCCGGTGATATGCACCCGGTTCCCTTTTGCTTCGGCAGACAGGATAACCTTGACGGCATCCCGATAGGTATCGTCTTTGATCGTTTCAGAAAAATCGTTAAATTCCTGCTTTGAAATCTTTAGAAATGACTGTAATGATTTACTCATAATTAACACCTCTGTCCGAATTATCTCGTCATAAAACCGTCGCATGTGCTGCCTTGACTTTTCATCAGGGCCTCGACTTCACCAAGTGTCGGAAGGGAAGGCTGTGCACCGGCGCGGGAGACGGTAATTGTTGCTGCATAGCTGGCAAAATGAAGTGCTTCTGCAAGGCCCATTCCCGTACAGACTCCCAGCGAGAAAGCACCTACGAAGGAATCCCCTGCAGCGGTTGGGTCTTTTGGCTCAACAATATCAATACAAGGCTGAAAAAAGAACCCGCTGCGGCTGATGGCAGCAGCACCTGCACTTCCCAGTGTGATGACGATATTTTCTGCACCTTTTGCGAGGAGAAAGTTCCCTGCGGCTTTTACATCTTCAAGGTCGGCTGTTTTCCCTTCCCTGCGGATTGCAATGCCCGTCAAGTCTGCGGCCTCATGCTCATTCGGTGAAAGGTAAGAAAGATGGGAAAGCAGGCCCGGGGAGAGCGGAGCGGAAGGAGCTGGGTTCAGCATCACGGGGACATGGCTTTGAAATGCCCACTCTGCAACAAGCTCGTTAATCTTCATGGGGATTTCCAACTGAAGAATCACCATATCATAATCTTGAATTGCATTTTTTAAAAAGGCCACGTCTTCTGGTGTGATTGCCATATTAGCACCAGGGATGACAATAATACGGTTTGCCGTTTTTCCATTTCCTGTTTCCAGAATGACATTGCCGACAGCAGAGGGAGCTTTCAAATCAACGGCAATATGCTCTGTATGAATTCCGGATTCCCGGCAGGAAGCAACAAGGCTTTTCCCGAAATCGTCATTCCCTACTTTCCCCACGACTGTAACATCAGCGCCAAGGCGCGCAGCCTGCACTGCCTGATTTGCCCCTTTGCCGCCGGATGCTGTCCGGAAGCTTTTGCCGAGTACTGTTTCCCCGGGTTTCGGAAATTTTTCCGTAATGACTGTCAGGTCTTTTACAAGGCTGCCGACAACAAGAATTTTTGGCTTTTTTGCCATGAAGTCAGACCTCCTTTTTTGGCCCGGCGTCAGCGCAGGCCGATGTCCCAGAATGCAATGTTTTTCCTTTGATAAGTGTAGCTGATTAGCAATCCCCGTTCGCCGCAGATGATGTACGGATAGGAATATTCGCCGCTTGTATCTTCCAGTGTCAGGACTTTTTCCCAGGTGTTCCCTCCGTCTTCCGAGGACTCAAGTACGAGCGGGGACCTTGGCCCCCAGTTGGTGCCAACCGGATTGCAGACGAGGAAGAGACGTCCATCCACCGTTTTCGTAAGGTCAATTCCACTGTTATTGTTCGGCAGCCCTGTTCGGTACGCACGGCACCAGGAAATACCGCTGTCTGGCGAATCACTCCGGTAAATCCAGCCTTCGGAACTGCGCATCAGCATGGAAACATGTCCTGGCGACGATTCCCAAAGTGTTGGCTGAATGACGCCGCGCCCAGAATAGGACTGTTCTGAAACGGGGATTTCCCGGGTGCCGGACAAAGCGGAAGCCGTGCTGCCGAGGTCTGCCAGAATTTCATTGCTTTTCTGCCAAGTTTTACCTTCATCATCCGAGCGGTCGACAAAGCAGCGCCATTCACCGGATTCCAGCGAAGCCGGTGCAAGAAGCCGGCCATCTGAAAGGCGGAGAATGTTATTTCGCACAGGGCCTCTGCCGCCGATATCTCCCGGAACCAGCTCATGTGGCACCGACCAGTGTTTACCAAAATCGTCCGACTGCGTCAGCCAGGTTTGCCAGGAAGCAATCTCAGCACCTTTTTTGTAAAAAAGCAAAAGGTCCTTGTCCCTGTTGACAAATGGCACGGGATTCCAATGTGGGATATCACCGTCTTGCGTAAGAACACGCGGTTTATCCCAGAAGCCTTCCGTACGCCGGGCACCCCAAATTTTTACGTCGTCTGCACCTTCCCGAGTTCCGGCAAACCATGCTGCAAAAATGCTGCCGTCCGGCAGGATGGAAAGGCTTGAAGCGTGGCAGCTCTGGGATGGCACGTTACTTTCATCAAAAATAAATTCCTTGGAAAAACTACGGATCCCCTTCATTTGTACTTCATCCTTTTATTCCTGAACTTGCAATACCCTGCACGAAATAACGCTGTAAGGCAAGAAAAACAATTAGTGTTGGAACAATGGCCATCATGCAGCCGGCGAGTGCAGTGCCATACTGAAATTGAGCATTGGAATTCGCTGTCCCCATAAACTGCGCGATACCAACCGGAAGAGTCTTTAGGTCATCATCACGGATTGCAATCATTGGCCAGAGAAAACTGTTCCAGTTGCTGATAAAAGTGAGGAATGTCACGGTAGAGAGGGCAGGTTTGGAGAGGGGCAGCATGATTTGTGCGAAAATGCGGAACTCACTGCACCCGTCAATTCGTGCGGCTTCCTCAAGCTCATTCGGCAAGCTGTGGAAAAAACTTGTCAAAATAAAAATGCTGGTGACGTTTGCAACAGACGGAAGGATAATTGCCGTGAGGGTATTCAGCAGTTTAAGCTTTGCGCACATCAGATAAAGTGGGATAACATAAGCTTGGATTGGGATAAGCAGCATGGCTACGACAGTGCCGTAAAGCACCTTTTTTCCGCGGAACTGAAAACGCCCGAATGCATAAGCTGCGAGCGATGAGCAGATGAGGATAAGCAACGTGCCTGCAACCGTTGTAATAAGACTATTTTGTCCCCATGCAAGATAGGGGTATTTTTTTAACACCTCGGAATAATTGGAAGCGGTGAAGGCCTTTGGAATCCAGTGCGGCGGATAGCTGAGGATTTCTGCTTCAGGCTTGAAAGAACATACCAGTCCCCACGCAATTGGAAAGAGAAAGACTGCGGAGACAAGAACCAAGACGAAATATTTCAGAGAACTTTTTAAGCGCTTTTTCAATTCTGCTCACATCTCTTCACTTTTCATCAGTCTGTTCTGAATCCATATTATCAGAACAAGGATTATCAGAATAGCTATTTCAATAGTGGAGCCATAGCCAAGCTCGTAATTTTGAAATGCAGAAGTATAAAGGTACTGTACCATCGTCAGGGTGGATGTTCCCGGGCCGCCGTTCGTCATGACGTAAATCTGGTCGAAAAGCTGAACCGTGTTGACAAGCGTCAATGTAATAACCATTGAGGTGATTGGCTTCAGCATCGGCAGCGTTATTTTGAAAAAAGTCTGTGTCTTCGATGCGCCGTCAATCTGGGAAGCTTCATACAATTCATTTGGGATTCCCTGTAGGCCCGCAAGGAACAACACCATGTTGTAGCCGATATAAGTCCAGACAACAACAACCGCAACGGAAGCAAGAGCGGTTTTACTGCTTGTGATCCAATGGACGCTGGGACTGCCCATTTGTTTCAGGTAATAGTTTAAAATGCCGAAGTTGTCGTCGTACATCCAGTTCCAGATGATGCCCACAACGGCTGGAATCAGGACATAGGGGATGATTGCGATTGCCCTGCCCACATTTCTGCCATGCATCTTTTGGTTTAAAAAAATAGCAAGCAGGAGGCTGAAAAGAATCAGCGGCGGAAGCGTTAAAACGAAGAAAATGAGAGTGTTTAGAAGAGAAACATGAAAATTTGAATCTGTCAACAGCCTTTTGAAGTTATCGAAGCTGACAAAAACAGGCTTCCCGGCAAGGTCCCATTTGGTAAAGCTAATGAAAATCCCTGCAACGCTTGGCCCGAAGCGGAAAATTGTAAAAATAATCAGATATGGAGCCAGAAAAAGAGCGGCCACCTTTCCCTGGGAGCCCCATGGGGACTTCGTCCGGCTTTTTTTAGGCCGGCACGCCCCGGCAGCACTTGCACTGCTCTGCGTGTTCAGCATAAACGCATCACTCCTTGAGGCTGAAATTATTGATGGAAATCGGCCCGCCCCTGCGCTTTACCTGTGCAGGGGCGGGCTTCTCTGATAAATTAGCTGGCGAGCACTTTGTTGATGTCAGTTTCAAGCTGTGTGACGATTCCTCCTGCATCCCGGTTATTTAGAAGAGCCGACTGGGCAGCAGTGAGAATCGGGCTTGGAGCGGCGCTTGAGAAAATCTTCGTTGCCTTTGGATGGGCGGGCAGGAAGGTGACATAGTCAAGCTCTGCCTTGTAAGCGTTGATTCCCTTGAGGTTTGTTGCAGCTTTCTGAGCGGCAATGTTGGCTGGAATCTGGCCGGAGAGCGCCCATTTTGCGGAATTGTCGGAAAGCCATTTTACAAATGTCTGAGCGGCTTTCTGTTTTGTGGAGTTGCTGTTCTTTGGAAGGGCAAGCAGCTCAGAAGCGCCCCATACCGCTTTCTTTTCAAAAATCTGCGGATAGACTGCGGTGTCCCAGTTAAACGTAACGGTGTTCATGCCGGAAAGCTGCCAGTTGCCGTCAACCACCATGGCAACGGTCCCGGCCTTAAAGTCGTCGATAGGAGATTTTTCGCCAATCGGTACGACTTTATATTTGTAGGCGAGATCTTCAAAGAATTGAATGGCATTAGCTGTCTTTGTCTTGTCGAGGGTTTTTTTTGTCATTTCCCTGGTGAAGGGGTTGTAGCCCTGCTGGTTCATCAGAGCATAGATTTGGTAGAACGTATGGTGATTTTGCAGGAATCCGAATCCATATTGCTTAACGCTTTTTGCGTTAAATCCGCTTTCCGTGGAATTTTTCCCGCTGGTGTCGACAGTAAGCTTTTGGGCGTCGGCAATCAGCTCATCCTTTGTAGCAGGGGCTTTGTCGATGCCGGCACTCTTGAAGAGGTCTTTGTTGTAATAGAGAGCGTGCATGTTGATGTCGAGCGGCACTCCATACAGGACGCCGTCGCTCAGGCAGCCGTCCCATGCTGTTTTAACGTAATCGCTTTCCTTCAAATTCATGGACTTGATGGCATTGCTGTCCAGCACGCCCATCTTGACGAATTGGCCCATTTCAAATGTGTGCATGGCAACAACGTCCGGCGTGGAATTAGCCTGGTAATCTGCGAGAAACTTTGTGAACATATTGGTCCACTGCTGAGAAGTGAAGTTGACTTTAACTGCCGTCTGGCTTGCGTTAAAGTCGCTGACAAGACCTTTCATCTTTTCAAGGTCTGCTCCAGTCCAGCCGCCATAGAAATTGATTTCCGTCGTCCCTGTTGTAGTCTGGCCGGCGGAAGCAGCCGAGGAACTTTGGGAACCTTTATTCCCGCAGCCTGTGAACCCTGCTGCTAGAAGTGCGCATGCTGTAAGGATACAAACTAGCCTTTTCATCTTTATTTCCTCCCATTATTAAAAGATAATAAATGATAAACAGCCTTTTTGAGACTGTGGGCTGACACTGTATCAAATACCGAGTTTTGCTTCCATCCTCAAAGTGAGCTCCCGAAGCTGCTCCAGTGCAGTGAAGTCATCTTTACTGAGCCCGGCCTGTAGGGTTTTGCGGCACCGCTCAGACATTGGTACAAAGTACCGGTTGAGATAAGCCTTTGCATTCTGCGGATAATTTTTCAGCTCAATGTAAGAGCAAAAAGTGAGGACATTTTGAAGCCTCTGCGAAGTCTCCGGGCTATCCTGCCAGTGCTTTACCAGCCAGGCATAAAGCCTCATCTGAAAATTTGCCATCACGCCGCTGTACCCGGAAGCACCAGACCGCAGACTGCCAAGCAGTGTAGCGGTATTGGCATTGTAGAGGTGTATTGGTGATCCTTTGAGAAGCTTCAGCTTTGCTTCAATCTGCGGCAGGCTGCAGCAGGTATCTTTCAGGAAATAAAAGCGCCCGGATTTTATGCAGTAGTCGAGGATTGGCGGGGTCAAAAGACGTTTATATGGGTACGGGCATTCATAAAAGCCAAGCGGGATTTCCTTTGGCAGAACACGAATGAGGTGGTCAAGGCGGTCAAGCAAAATGGAATCAGATTCATCCGGCGCTGCAAGGCGATTGCTGATAAGGATGACTGCATCGACGCCGCAGTCCGCAATAGCGGAAAGCTCTCGTTTTTGATCTTCCATACTGTACGAAATGTGACCGGATGCAACAACCGGCACCCGTCCGGCAGCCTGCTCTACAACAAACCGTGTAAGCTTTGTCCTTTCTTCTAAGGAAAGATAGAAAATTTCACTGGACTGGCATGTGGAAAACAGCCCGCCTGCCCCGTTTGTAATATAGAGGTCCGTCAGTTTTCCAAGGGCGGTGTAATCAATCGATCCATCTTCACGGAAAGGGGTAATCATAGTCGGCCATGCACTGTTGGGAAAAGGAAAATGAGACATATCCAATCCTCCATCCCATAATATTCATTATAAATGAATACATGTTTTAATTTGATTCACTAATATAATACAACGTTCTATATAATAGAATAACTGCCTTTTACGCTTTTGTCAATATCTTTAAATAATCTTTAAAAAATCTGTGCAAGACGTTTATACCTGTGCAGCAAATTTGGAATATGCTGACTTGCTGCTATTATTTGTATTCTTGCAGCCGAACATGCGGGCATTTGCAGAATCCGTCAAAAATCAGCCGGTTTCCGGCCTGTTCAGGGAACGGAGAATCTGCTACAATGGGGAAGAAATTAAGGAGGGGAAAGCTGGAATGAAACAGATCTGTTTTACTGCGGAGTGGGGGACATGGACAGGCTACTTTGCGGAAAAATATCTTGCACGCTATGACTTCAGCGGTCACTTGGAAACGGAAGGCGGTACAGTCCTCCGTGTGGAACGGATTTTTTACCCGAAAGATGCGTGGGGGCCGTTCATCTTTTCAAAGCAATTTATAGAGTATGGGAAAACAGAGTGGGAGTCTCACCTTTGCAACTGCTTTGATGGTATCCGTGTGACGGCAGAAGCGGACGGAAAGACGGTTTTCCGGATAGTCACGAAAATGGGAACTGCGGAGTTCACGCCGGATACATTACAGAAAAATGGCCATCTTGTTTTTCATGTTGGCGAAAAATATTCCATGGCGATTATTCATATTGAACCGGCAGAGCCAGCCTGGAGGGCTGCACCGCTGCTTCCGGGTGAAGTACGGGTGCCGGGTTCCGCATTCTCAGGGCGTCAGGCGGATTTCTTTGGGGTTCGGGGGGTCGCTGTGCCTCCGGGAGGAATGGAGTCCGCCTGTTTCCGCATGTCTTTCCCGCAGGCGCGGTGCGAGACGGACCGTATTTCCGTCCAGTGCTTTTTGCGCTTTCTTATTTCAGAAAGCCCGGAAAAAGAAAAAAAGGCCCGCGGCCTGCCGAATTTCCTTTTGAAGGTCAATGGAAAAGAAATCTACCGGAATGCAACGTTTACGACCTATCATGACACGAATTCGCAGTTCCTGGAGGAAGTTCCTTTTGAGCTTCCCGTAGAGTGTTTTATTTCCGGGGAAAACCGTGTGGAACTGGACAATCTTGACGAAAAATTCACGGTGCTTGTGCCGATGGTTCGTTTTGTGCCGGAGATTCATCATCATATGGAAATTGTCTCCTGCCCAAAGTGGGCTGTAGTGGGGAGGCCATTCTGCATCATTGTCCGGTGCGCGGCTGGTGCAGCAAGACTCCGCGTCGATTATGATCCCCTGCTGTTTGAGCCGGCCATGCCGGAAACGGATGTTTCTTCCCGCCACCTGATGTACCGCGGGAAAATGTACCCGATTCCCGACAACGAAGAGTTCCTTGGTGCGGGTGAGCATGAATTTTATTTCCGCGCAAAACAGCCATCCCGCAAAGGGGCAATCCGGTTTACGGATACTTGGAGCGGCGCTTACGGCGAAGCCGTTATAGGGGAGTGCTGGGCAACTGCCGGTGAAGATGTCCCGTCAAAAGTTGGGGTGGAAATCAAGACCGGCACACCTTGGCAGTACCGCTACCTTGTCCGGAAAATCCTCAGGGAGCAGCTTGGAAATCTTGTTGTTTTCCGGGACTACCATAACCGTTTTACCGGATGGCAGGAACTTTGGGAAGCCGCTGCGGATTGCCGCAAATACGGGTTTTATACCGATGCAATCAGCATGAAAGATCAGGAAATTATTGCTTCAGCTTCTGCAGAGCGCTGCCAATGCGCAGGCGGCCACGAATGTACCGGAATTTTTTACGGTGCGCGTGAACCGGAAAACCTCAGCCGCACAATGCGCGACGCGGAGACTGCTTCCATAAACCTTCTGCGGACCGTTGCAGAAGGGTATCGGATTCCGGGTGTCCCCGTAGCAACAGGCGATGCGAGCGGGGGAAGCCGGGAAGCATACCTTGCGGGATTTGATGTGCTGCGCCATGAAACATTTGTCGCCCATAACCTGCTGGTTCTGCCGAATGCGCGCGGTTGTGCGAAGGCATTCCATAAAAAAATATGGGGTGCCCATATTGCCACACAGCACAATGCACAGCCGGAGCTGGATGATGGCCTGCGCCGTTACTGGCTCGGCTTTGCGCTTGCCTGGGTAACCGGCGCAAATTTCCTTTTTGAAGAAGACTCCATGTTCCTCTGTTTCAAATATTACCGTATGGTAGGAGATGATTACCTGCCGCGCCGCAAGCGTGAGCTTTGTGCTGAATTTTATAAGTACACCCAGACGCATCCGCGCCCCGGCAGGCCGAGAGTGAATATTGCTGTAGTCCAGGGGCGCTATGCGCCGCCGTTCAACGGCATCAGTACGACAAACTACGGCGAACCGCCCAAGGACGAAGCCCTGAAGAACGAAAATTTCCCCGTCTGGGGCATGGCCGGTTGCCGCAAATGGGAATGGGGCTGGCGCCAGCCGGAAAAAGGCTACCATCTGCTTGAGACACTTGCCCCCGGTATCTGTCTTAATCCACTGAATCAGGACTCTGCAAAAGTAAGGCGCTTTTTCAGCGGGGATCCAAAAGGTGAATTTGATTTTCTGCCGGTCGAGGCGGACGGGGAAACCTTTGCGGATTACCGCCTGATGCTCCTGCTTGCGTGGCATACGATGGAACCAAACACAGAGCAGCAGGGGAAAGATTACTGCAATGACTATGAAAAATTCCTCCATTATGCGGAAGGCGGCGGCACACTGTTCCTTTCTGTCCCGCACCTCACAACGCGCTCCGACCGTGAGTTCCTGCTTACCATGGATGACCTGCGGCTCATTTATGGCGGTGATGTTTCGGACCTCTGCGGTGTTCGTGTACTTGGCAAGTCAAAGACAGTGTTTTCCGGCGCGTCAGGCAGGGGGAGCCTCACCGGGGTTGATTTAATGCGCAGGCAAAGCCTAATCCGCCGGCCAAATGTCCGGGCTGATGAGGATGGCCCGTGTTGCCTTGCGGATGTTGAACTCTGCGGGGCGGAGACTGTTGTTGCAGATACTGCGAGCGGGAAACCGCTCATTGTGCGGAACCGCGTCGGGAAAGGTTTTGTCTACCTGCTCTGCACCTATGCCTATCCGGGCCACGAAGCGCTTCGGGACTTTATGCCGAATTTTCTCGATGAGCTGATAACGCGCTATGTGCCGCGCAGCGTTTCCGTTGAGGATCCATCCGGCGATGTGTACTGGTCCGTCTGGAAATCTTCTCCACAAGGAGGCAAGTTGTATCTCCTCAACACTGACTGGACTTCTTCGGGGAACACCCGTGAAGTGGCGGTTCATGCAGGAGGAAGCAGATTCCCGTTTGCCGTGCGTGAAGGAGAAGTTGAAGAAGTCGCATTTTCGGAATGTGCGGCTCTTTCCTGTAATACTGCCTCGGCCTGCCTGACACCCTGCGCAGATGGGACATTCCTGCTTGATGGCTTTGGAAAAACGGAACTTATGGTTTCTTCTTCCGGCGGCTGCACGGTGACAGTCGGCGGAAAATCCGCAGGGCTTTGCTCCTCTGCCGGACAGTTCCGCATCCCGGTTGATTTTGATAAATTGGGAAATCACCTTTCTGTGGCCATTTCTTCCCAAGACTGATAATTGCCCTTTTTAAGGGAAGACAGAAAAAAACCCGGCCGGTTCCGTATGGAGCCAGCCGGGCCTCTTTTTGCCTTTTACTTTTAAATATTAGAAACAGAGAGTAAAACAGAAAGAAAGGGCTTCCTGTTTGAGACGGTACTTATCATCAAGTACCGGACCGCAACTGTTGGAACCAATGCCATTCTGCGCCGCATCAAGACAGAGGACCGTGCTTCCGCACGGAACAAGCTCAAAATTATGAGCTTTCTTCGTCAGTTCTTCTTCTGTATAGGGCAGGGCGCTGAAGCAGAAGCTGTCCCCGAAAGCTGAAACTGAACCATCTTTCCCAGAAAGCGTTACGCGGGAGCAGTCCCAGTGGGAACCGGTCTCCTGCGGACGGATGTAGTCTGTGAACATGGATTTTACATCCCCGGTAAATTGGCCGAGACGGCAGGCACGATGTTTGTCAATATAGCTTTCATCAGGCCCATAGCCGAAATAGGAGACATTTTCATAGGATTCCGGCAGGAAAAGCCGCACGCCAAAGCGGGGCAGCTCCGGAAAACGGCAGTCCTTGATTGCGCGTAGTTCCACGTCCATCGTACCGTCCGGCCAGACTGTGTATTTTGCGCGGACAGTCATGATTTTCTCGCGGAAAGTCGGAGCAAGTGCAAGCTGAAAGGCAACGCTGACGGAGCCACGGTTTTTCCGAACTTCGGAATCATATACATGAACCAGCGCACGGTCAAAGCCGGCTTCTTTCCATTTTGCCACGATAAACCGGTCATTGTCAGTCGGTGCGCGCCAGATATTGTATTCCATGGGCCGGTCGAGCACTGGTTTCCCGCCGCGCAGGAGGGAAGTGAGCACGCCTTTCCGTTTGGAGAAGCAAAAGGCATAATCTCCTGCATCCAGCTTAATTTCCGTATCGCTTTCATGGATATTTACAGGGCCGGGCTTCCGGAAGAATATGTCGGGCTTATAGCATCCGCCAAGCACGAACTGATCGAAACCGAGCGAGTAGCCTTTTGATGCCCATGGCAGGTCTTTTTTCTGACGCAGCGTAAAGCGGACAAGAATCAGACCTTTTTCTTCCGGAACCGGAACATTAAGTACAAATTCCCGGACTTCATGCGGCGGTACATCCGGCGAAGCGACCGCGCCGGAAGCGAGGACAGTCTCCGATTTGCCGGAACAGGCCGTCACAGTCCACAGAATATCAACGGCATCTTTCAGGTTGGTAAAGTCAAGGCAGTTTACCACGGCAAAGCGCTTTGGACTGTCTGTCTGGAGAATACGCGCAGGGCGCAGCACGTTCTTGTATTCACGCAGACTGTCGGTGAACTGCCGGTCGGGCGAAACAAGCCCGTCTATGCAGAAATTGCCGTCGTTTGGGAAATCCCCGAAATCCCCGCCGTAAAGGAAACGTTTTCTTCCGTCCGGTGCGGTGCCATCCTGCACGGCATGGTCACACCATTCCCATACGAAGCCGCCGAGGAAGGATGGGTTGTGGTAAATCATCTGCCAGTATTCTTCAAGATCCCCCGGCCCATTGCCCATTGCGTGGGAATATTCACAGAGCATGTAAGGCTTTGCCCGTTTTGCGCGGAGTTTTTCCGCAATGGACTCACGCGTCGGATACATTTCACTTTCCACACCAAGGCAGGAAGCGTCGCGCTCCGGGTAGCGCGATGCGGATTCATAATGGATGAGGCGGGTTGAGTCACGGTCAAAAGCCCACTTTGCCGCAGCAATGAAATTCCGGCCGAGACCGGATTCATTCCCAAGGGACCAGAGAAGAACGGACGGGCGGTTCTTGTCGCGCTCAACGTTGCGGTGGACACGATCAAGAACCGACGCGGCATACTGCGGGTCGTCGGAAAGCTGACCGTAGTTTGCATAATCGGTTGGGTATTGGTCGATGCAACCGTGGGATTCCGCATCAGACTCCGCAATCAGGTAAAAACCGTATTCGTCACAGAGTTGCGGGAAAATCGGTGCATTGGGGTAATGGCTTGTGCGGATAGCGTTGATGTTGGCCTGCTTCATCATCCGCAGGTCTTTTTCCATCATTTCGCGGGTTACGGCGTAACCGGCAACAGGGTCGGAATCGTGGCGGTTGACGCCTTTCAGTTTTATCGGTTTTCCGTTGAGGCAGAGGACAGCGTTCTGCACGGAAATTTCGCGCACACCGACTTTTTCGGCAATCGCTTCCCCTTCAGCCTCCAGAATAATCTGGTACAGATAAGGTGAAGCGATTGCCGAAAAAGTCGGTG
>ENA-UOOK01004018-UOOK01004018.1-fermentation-metagenome-genome-assembly--contig:-NODE-4018-length-16158-cov-17.059989_pt1 | contig 16158 bp, 15 predicted proteins | sample MGYA00245777_ERZ724023 | MGnify/ENA primary metagenome ERZ724023 (study PRJEB28704, sample SAMN03018312) | fermentation metagenome | biome: anthropogenic terrestrial biome; feature: soil...
ATCCGTTTTTCTAATTCTTTTACTTTGGTTTCACCAATATCATTGTGTCTTTTGACAACGATATCAGACTGTAATAGGTATAAATTTCGTTGTAAATCTTGGATCTCTTGACGTAGATTCTCACATTTAGAGGATAGGTTAGCTAAAACTACTCCTAAGTATGATTGCAATTCATCAATGTTGCCTAAGGCTTCGATTTGTAAATCATATTTTGGTACCATTTTGCCGGTAACCTGTTTGGTAAATCCTTTGTCGCCAACTTTAGTGTAAATTTTTAATGTCATTAGGTTATTCTCCGTTTGTAGCGTTCAAGCGCAATGTTAAGAGGTTTATATAGAATCGGATAAAAAGCAAAATTTCCAATTGCATGGTAAGTATCAAACAAAAGACTCGATGCCCAATATGCAATAAAAGCAGGAATACCGCCCCAAATAGCCATTCCTAAATCGACTATAAATCCGTATTCCCAGCCTAAAAAAGTAGCTACGGCTAATTGTATCCATAGATGTTTTTTAAGCGGCAGAACCTTCGATAATATTGCTACAGTAATTATACAGCCTGCATATGATAAGATTTGTGGAATGGTCCAAATTCCGAATCCTAAATAAATATTAGAAATGACCATTGTTAGGGTGGCTAAGACGAAACCAAAACCGATCCCCATATTCAAGGTAACGATCATTAAGATATCTGTTACGGGTTGAACATTGGGGATCGGAATGATTTTAAATATTCTTAATGCCACGCACATTGCTGTCAGGATTGCCATTAAGGCAAGTTCCTTGATCTGTACATGTTCATTCTTCATAAATTATTTCATCTTAGCTAAAGTAAATTTGACCTTATCTTTGTTGTTAACTTTTTGTTGGTCAGCACCCTTTTTAGCATATTTACCATTAAGGGTGTAGGTCCAGTAAACCTTCTTCTTAGGATTTTGCTTCTTGCCATCAATGCTGGTAATGAAACCTTTAGAACTTTGAACTTTCCAAGCTTTCTTCAAACCAGTCATAACGGTTGCTTTCTTCTTAGGAACGTCAACTGTTTTCTTTTCTGTATCCTTTTTGTTGTCTTTTAAGGTGTAGGTAACAGCAATTTGATTATCTTTCTTAGCGTTCTTACTCTGATTATTTTGGCAACCAGTTAATGTAAAAGTAAAAAATGCAACAATTGCAACAATTATACTTAACTTATTTTTGTTCTTCTTCATATCTATACTCCTCTGTTAATCCTTTTACTAAATTTTAACCTATTTAATTGGGCAAGCACCAGATTCACAATCTGTTTGACCGACTAATTCTAATCCCTTTTGGTCGTCATTTTGCTTAGTGAATACTTCTTCAACGTCTCCAGAAATTAAATCTTTCTTTTCTTTATAAGTTTTCTTATCGATTGGCTCTTTAGGTGCTTGTTTAAATGAATTTCCATAATACGGAAGAAGTGAAGTTGATTTAATAGTATGTCGGTATTGGCGAAGAAGCGGGGCAATCTGATCAGCTTCCTTAGATTGGAAGGTGACAGTACAACTAACCGCATTGTCTGACCAATAAGTTTGTAAGAATGCTTGGGTTGCAAATTGCTCAGCAATTGAAACAGTTCCAGCTGAAGCAAAATTCTTACTGTCTGCATGAGCTGCCTTAATTGGAAATTCAACACAAATAGTGTTCTTTGTGTAAGCATCAGGTTCCATCTTGTAGCCACAAGCTTTAAGTGCTGGTAACAATGGGTCTGAAGCTTGGAAACGAATCCGCTGAATCATGTAACCAGCATAGTGGAAGTGCATCCCTTCGGATACACCAGCCAATTTAGCGACCGTACCAGACGGTTTAACCGTGGTGTGCTTAATTGATGGCTGGCATCCCAATTCATCGCTGTAGGTCTTGTCAGCGTCGATTACAGCGTTGTAAAGGCCCTCGACCAACTTAATGCCTTTAGGATCGTAAACCGGTACCTTAATTTTCTTGCCGGTGTCTTTATCAGTTCCGTCTTTAAAACCGGTAACAACTCTGTGTCCAAGGTCAGATAAAAGCCAATCTTGAATACCAGACATAGAAACACCGATTCTGCGATTTTTATGAATAATGTTGCGTGAAATTTCCCAGTCATAGGGACTGAAGGTAACACGTTTGGTATAACGAGCAGCTAAAGTGAAAGCTTCCTTTAAATCCCAGTTTTGTTGTTCAGCAACATAAGGGAATACCTCAAATAAGTTACATGGCTCACCGTTAGCAAGTGAAATTTCCCCACATGGATTGGTTCCCTCAACGTCACCATCAATCCCAGGTTGGTAACCATCAATGATTCTACCGTAATCGCGTGATAATTCTAGGTTAACCACTCCAGGTTCACCATTATGCTTGATTCCATCGGCAATTGGACCATAATCGTTAAACTTGGAATTAATAGCAACACTGTTGTTTGAAGCCCAACGGTGGTGATAAAGTTTATCTTTATCTTGCTTCATTTTGATGAAGTCTTGATCAGTACTTGACCCAAGGGCTAGCTCTGCTGAACGTCTTACGTTACCTGCAACAACTGTTTTACCAATTAAGTTACATACATCGGTAGCATCGACGGCAGTTAACTTTTTACCAACGCGGGCATTGATAACTTTGTTGACGTCAAAAAGCATTTCGATGAGTGGCATAGGACCTGATGCAGTACCACCAAAACCGTGAATCTTAGCTCCATATGGACGAATATCACTGATATCAAGTACTAGTTTCGTCTTTTTATCGGGGTTAGTTTGGTTGAAGTGCATATCAATCAAACGGGCATTGGCTAATACCCAGCCCTCACGTGTGTCTGGCAATTTGTAGTAAACATAATCGTCAGCGTTTTTATTTTCTTGGGACCACTTGTCTTTATCAGTGGCACCCATTTTAACGGAGGCGTCATACGACTTGCTCTTTTTGTCGATCACAATGGTTAAATCAATTTTATCGTCGACCTTAGGGATTTTTTCAATGTTGTCTTTAACAACTGAAAAACCAACGCCGCCGCCCTTCATTAATTGATCGAAGAGGAATGAAAATGGCATTGAGACAGCTACCTGTGATTTACCTAAATAAGATGGAACGATATGGCTATCACCGTATTTTTGTGGACGAATGGCAATGAACCAACAATTGTTTAATGAATCACCGTTGCGTTTTTGGTAACTGGTACCAGAAATCCAAAGGTTACGACCTGATGGGGTAGCCGCTAAACCATAGACTAATTTAAATAGTTTCTTAGCTTCGTTGGTTAGTTCTGAGATTACTTCATCAGAAGGTGAGTGCTTTAAGCGCGGGTCGAGGTTGATGTTACCTTCGACGACCCGTTTAACGGTTTCGTCCCAATTTTCTGTACGGTCTTTGTCGGGTAACCATCTTGCATAAGTTCGCTTATATGTAACCCAACCTAATTCACCCCAGTGTGGGGTAATATTTTGTTTCACTTGATCAATAAAAGATTGATCTAAAGTAATTTCCTTGTTTAACACAGCTAAGTCACTCCTAAAAAATAATTCTAATTAATAATAATGATGCAATTGTTTCACAACTACATCATTATGTGTGCAAAACAAATCATACCACAATATATAGTATTCAGTACTTGGAAAATTTAAATATGGAGCTATTTGTAATTAACAAATTTGCGTGAGAATAAGATTTATTTAGGGTTTAACTTTTAAAAAATTTATTATATAGGATTGAAATTGATAAATTTTTTGCAAATTATCTGCGGATGACTAATTAAATTTTTAAAAAAGTTTATATTGATTATGCACGTAATAAAGTTCTTAGATTTAGAAGGTTAGTGAAGCAGATGAAAATCCTTTTAACAGGTGATAGCATTATTGCACGGCATGAAGGTTTATCTGAGCCGCGGATAAACGTAGATTTAAAGAAAAAGGTTCCAGGAATAAAATTAATTAATACCGCTGTTTCAGGTATTAATTCTGGTGCCTTTTTTGCAATGCTGAGTGAACTGGTTTTAAAACCGGAAAAATGTGATAATCTTGTCATTTTATTGGGTACTAATGATTTGCCAACGCATAAGCAGGTACCACTAGAACAATTTAAAAGAAATATGGAATTAATTACTTCTAGTATCATCTGTAAGTATTACCCACCCCACGTAATATTGGTTTCACCACCGGCAGTTGATGAACAAAAACAGCGTGTTCGTAATAATAGGATTGTTGCTTCATATGCAAAAAGAATAGAAGAAGTAGCAAAAGAATACGGCCTTCGCTACATTAACTTATGCCAGGCTATGCTCAATCGCGGTGATTTAACGCGTTTATGTCGCGGCGTTAAAAACGATGGCCTACACTTTGGCGCAGCAGGCTATGATCTTTTATCTGATTTGCTTGTTAATGAACTAAAACGAATTTATTAATTTCGAAATAGTGCCCATGCTAATACGCCGATGATCATAAAAGTAATGATGGGCAGTAGTAAACGGATGAAGAAAATAAAAATAAAGATAATTATAAGTAAAAAAGCTAGAGTTTTAGTAATACCAACGCCTAGCTTTAAAAACAGCCAAATTAAGAAAATTATTAATAAAAGTGAAAGCATAGTTAACCTGACCTTCTTTGGTTTATAACCGAATTTTAATTCTAGTGAAGTAATAAAAACTATACCATGATTATTTAGCAGTATTATAAAACAATGGTTATTAATTAGAAAAAATTAATAACCACTGTTTAATGTAGTGAACTTTTTATTTGTTAAAAGTAATATTACTGCCATAATATTCTTCTCTTTATTTTTAATTATTTCCCGGGAAATAGAAAGGAGGGATTTTCTTGCGTTATCAACAAATAATTTTTGATGTGGATGATACCTTAATTGATTTTGCGGCTACTGAGGATTTTGCCTTGCATAGTTTATTTAATGCTCACCATTGGCAACTTACTAATGATATACAACGTCGTTATCATTCTTATAATCAAGGATTATGGCGAGAATTAGAACTTGGTAAGATTAATTACGATCAATTAACTAAAATGACTTTTCATAATTTTATTAAGAAGAATTTAGGGTTAGAGGTTGACGGTGAAAAAGTTATGAATGAGTATCGTTCATATTTTGGTGAAACACATAAATTGTTACCAGGAGTTGAAGATACGCTTAGATTCGCTAAAAAACAGGGTTATAAATTAACTGTTTTAACTAATGGTGAAAAATATATGCAACGACATCGCCTTGAATTAGCAGGTATTAAAAAATATTTTGATTTAATTGTTACTTCAGAAGAGGCACATTATTCTAAGCCAGATTCTCACGTCTTTGATTATTTCTTCAGCCGCACAGAAATTGGAGCAAATGATACGGTCTTTTTTGGTGATGGACTTAAATCCGATATTTTAGGCTCTGAAAATTATGGTTTAGATAGTATTTGGTATAATCACCGCCATCGTAAAAATACACTTAATCTGCACCCAATTTTTGAAGTAGATAATTATCCCCAATTAGTTCAACTTATGCAGAATGATTTTCAAAGAAAATATTAAAGTCAAAATTAAACCAAAGTATTTTGATAGAAAAAATTTTTGCAATTGTTTATAATGTAACTAAACAAGAGTAAGTGAAGAAAGGGGAATCTTTATGAATTTTCATTCATTAGCTGATACTTATAAATTGAATAATGGGGTTAAGATTCCAATTGTTGGCTTTGGTACTTGGCAAACGCCAGATGGTGCCGTTGCCAAAAGTTCTGTTTTAGCAGCAATCAATGCTGGTTATCGTTTAATCGATACTGCTGCCGCTTATGGCAATGAAGAAAGTGTCGGTGAAGGAATCAAGGCAAGTGGTGTTAACCGCCACGACCTGTTTGTGTCAACCAAATTATGGAATACAAATCACGGTTACGATAAGACTAAGAAGGCAATTGATACTAGCCTGCAAAAACTTGGCCTAGATTACCTTGACCTGTATTTAATTCACTGGCCAAATCCAGCAGCAATGCGTGCTAATTGGGCTGAATTGAATGCTGAAAGTTGGCGTGCAATGGAAGAAGCTGTTAAAGCTGGTAAAATTAGAGCAATTGGTATCTCTAACTTTAGACGTGAACATATTGATGAATTGTTGAAGACAGCTACAATTAAACCAGCCGTTAACCAAAATTATTTAAATCCAAGTGATATGCAGAAAGACTTAACAGCATATAACGATAAGCTGGGCATTCTTAATGAAGCTTATAGCCCACTTGGAACAGGTGGTTTGCTTGACAATGAAACAGTTAATAAAGTTGCTAAGAATTATGGCAAGTCTCCAGCTCAAGTTTTGATTCGTTGGTCATTGCAACACGGTTTTTTACCATTACCTAAGTCAGTTCATCCAGAGTATATTAAAGCTAATGCTGATATTTTTGATTTTGAAATTAACTCTGATGATATGAAGACATTGGATGGACTTCATGGTGCTGCCAAAGTTGCACAAGATCCAGATAAAACGAATTTCTAAATATTGCTAATTATTAGCCCTATTAATGTGGGGCTTTTTTTGCGCAATAAATCCCCTTATGTTTATAATAGTAGCACTTTAAATAATAGGGGGTTCTAATTAATGAAAATAGGATTTATAGGTACTGGTAAAATTGGTACGTCAATGATTAAAGGATTATTGCATGCAAAAGTTGCCAACCAAAATATTTATGTATTTGATGGTGGTTTTAAATCTTCAAAAGATGTAGCCAAAAAATATAATTTAAAATTGATTAATGACTATTCAGACTTTAGTGGTTGTGCTGTGGTAATTGTTGCAGTTGGCGGACCAGCAGTTCCAGGTATTCTAAAAGAACTGGGTAATAAGTATCAAGGTATAATGCTTTCGACTGGTGGTGGTGATCTTGAAAAAGTTAATCAAGAATCACCGGCTAAAACTCGTTTTGCTAAAATTGTACCTAATACGCCAGTTCAGTTGGATGAGGGTGTCACCGCAATCAGTTTTGCCAAAGATGAAAAGCAAGAAACTATTGATACCGTTAAGTCGATATTTGAAAAGATGGGCGATGTTTATGTTGTACCTGACCGTTTATTAGGTATTTATGGTACAGTTACGGGCTGTGCACCTGCTTACGTTGACATGATGATTGAAGCTTTAAGCGATGCCGCTGTTTTGAATGGTGTTAAGCGTGATGAATCTTATCCAATGATTGAAAAAATGATTTTGGGAACGGTTCAATTGGCCTTAGCCAACAAGAAATTGCCAGAAGAACTGAAAGATGAAGTTACAACCCCAGGTGGTACAACTATTAAGGGTGTTACTAAACTTGAAGAGACTGGCTTTAGGAATGCTTTGATCCAAGCAATTAATGCTTCTGCGAATTAATAATAATTTATTGTAAATAAAGAGAGACACGTTTCATGTGAAACGGGTCTCTTTTATGTTTGATCGACATATTCTAAAATATCTCCTGGCTGACAGTGAAGTGCAGAGCAGATCTTTTCTAACGTAGAAAAGCGGATTGCTTTGGCTTTACCAGTCTTTAATATGGAAATATTTGCTTGTGTGATTCCAATACGTTCTGATAATTCTGTAACTGTCATTTTTCTTTTTAGAAGTAAGATATCGAGATTTACTTTGATCATATAAATTCCCTTCTAAATAGTTAGTTTGTTTTCCGATTGTAACTTAATTGCGTTTTCTAATAGTTTTTCAATTACTGCTATAAAGGTAGCTAAAATAAAAGGAATTAAGCAAATTCCTGCAATAATGAAGATAAAACCAGGCGCTTCATCGTAAATTGCGACGTAGTAGGCGAGTGGCAACAATCCTAATAGTATGAAAAATTCTAAAACAGTTAAGCAAAAGATGATTTGTACTTGGTGTAAACTTGCGTAGCTAAAGGCGTTTTCTTTTTCAATTAAAGAAACTATTTTGAATAAACAGCAGGTAATACAAAGGGCAATGACAGCTGTTAGATATAAAGAACCATATGCTATAGCTAGTTCAGTAAATATTCTATTCTTTTCATTTATAAGAATCATTGTGAACATGAAACTGAAAAATAATACAGCAACCACAATGATACAAAGGGAAAGTTTTAAGAAATTAGTTCTGGTCTTCATTTTATTAATCTCCTGGATATTATTTACCTTACAAATTTATTTTAGTTAACATTTATTGAAATACAATATAAAATTATTGAGATTCGATATAATTAATAATTATTTAACATTTTGAAGTAGAAGCAAAAAACACGTTTCATGTGAAACGTGTTTTTCTTATAAAAGATAATGTTGTTTATTATTTGTTAAATAGTACCAGGACGCTTAGCTTTTTCTACCTTTGATCCTTTAATCATATTATCGTTGTAACCCCAGAACCAAGTAATAGCGAAAGCAACAATAATTGAAACAGCACTTGCGAGTAAGAAGGCATAGAAACTATTTAAATCTCCTGGATTCTTAGGATTAAAGAAACTTGAAAATCCGATTAATCCACCAGTGAAGCCATACATAGTTCCGTGCATGAGTCCGGTTACTAATCCACCGAATGCAGCACCAATAGAGCCCGAAACAAAGACTCTTCTATATCTTAAGTTAATACCGTAAATAGCTGGTTCAGTAACTCCACAGAAGGCACTGATAGTTGCGGCAAAACCTAATTCTTTCATGTCAGCTTTCTTTGATTTAATGGCAACTGCTAAAACAGCGGCACCTTGTGCGACCATTGTTGAACAAATAATGGCATTCAATGCACTTTGACCGGTACCGGCAATTTGTTGAGCAACCAATGGGACAACACCCCAATGCAAGCCAAAGATAACCAATACTTGGTAAAGGCCGCCAATAATAAAGCCGCCGATCCAGCCGGATGAAGAAACTAGCCAATTGATGAAGACAGCAATTGCATTAGCAATTCCTTGAATAACTGGTCCAGTGATTACTAGGGTGATAGTTGAAACAACTAGAATAGTTATTAACGGAATGAAAATCATTTGTAAATAGCTAGGCAGAATCTTTTTCAACCATTTTTCACATTTCATAGCCAACCAAGCTGCCAGAATCATCGGGAAGATGGAGTAGGTATAGTTTAGAAATTGGAAATTTAAACTGCCAAGACTAAACATAACCTTGCCTGCTTTACCCCAGGTAACTAGCTGTGGGTAAGTAATAACACCACCAATTACGGCAGTGATAATTGGATCGCTGCCTAGACGTTTAGCAGCGCTAAATCCAACCCAAATAGGGAGGAAGAAGAAGGCTGAATCAGCCATTGCGCTGATTGTAATATAAGGTACACTCTTTACATTAAGTAGAGAACCTAATTGTGGTAGTGTAAGTAAAGCTAAAATACCTTTAATAATACCGGATGCGGCAATTACACCGATAACCGGACTCATGGAACCGGTAATAAAACCAATTAAATTATTAAATGCACGCGAAACAGGGTTCTTACCATTATTTTGGCTATTATTATCGGCTGGTGCATCGCTCAATTCAGGTAATTGCTTTATTACAGCATCATAAACATTAGCAACTTCATTACCAATAACTACCTGATATTGTCCAGATGCATGCATGACATCAAGAATTCCACGTTGATTCTTTAACGCATCATCGTTTGCTTTACTTTCATCTTTTAAGTAAAAACGCAGCCTGGTAATACAATGAATTACACTCTTAATATTTTTCTTACCACCAACATTTTTGATGATAAAAGTAGCCAGGTCGTCATAAGATAACTTTTTACCAGAAGTATTTTCTTCACTAGCTTTAAGGTATGCGTGGGCAACAATTGTACCAGCCTTTGTTTCGCCTTCAGTGGCATCAAGACCATCGACTTTTTCATGAGAATTGGTAATGACAACCATAATTGTGGTGTCAAGCTTTTTCTCCTTGATAAAGTTAAGGTCCATAGTTGCAATTGGATCACCGGCATTAACTTTCTGTCCGTTTTTAATTGCAATAGTAAACGGCTTTCCTTTAAGTCCAACGGTATCAACTCCCATATGGACTAAAACTTCAAGTCCTTCTTTACTTGTAATGCCTACGGCATGTTTAGTGTCGGCAATCATTGAGATAGTCCCGCTAACTGGTGCAACAACGTGACCGTCAGAAGGGATTAACCCAAATCCTTGGCCCATTGTGCCTTTGCTGAAGACAGTATCGCTAGTTTTGCTCAGTGCGATTACTCGTCCGTTAGCAGGAGCTAACAATGCAGTTCCTTTATCAATCGCCATAAATTCTCCTCCTTTATAGAGCGCTTTCATATATTTCAAACATTATATTATACTTGTCTATATAAGCTGTCAATTAAAAACATGAAATGGCTTCTAAGTACTTTTATATAAGTAAAATTTAATTTTAAATAAAGCGCTTTACTTGTATGTACATGGTTAGATATAATGAAAAGAGTTTAGCAAGAGGAAAAATCAAAAATGGTAAAATCAAAAACGGATATTATTGCGCAGGATATAGCAGCTAAAATTAGGCACGGACAATTTAAAGCTGGCACTTTTATACCAAGTGAGAACCAACTAACAACCCTTTATGGCACTTCACGTGAGACAGTTAGAAAGGCGTTGGAACGGTTAAATTCTTTAGGCTTAATTCAAAAAATTCGTGGGAAGGGCTCCATTGTTTTAAATTTAGAGCGGTATTCTTTTCCAATTTCTGGGATTACTAGTTTTGCAGAGTTAAACCGGTCGTTGGGGATGAACGCAAAGACAAAAGTTTTGGAGCTTAAAAAAATGGAATCTTTGCCTAAATTTTTTAAGGAAAAGTTTCCCAAGCAGAGCAAACAAAAGGGAATTTACGTTGAGCGTTTACGTTTAATTGAAAATGAGCCAGAGGTGCTCGATTGTGATTTCTTGTTTACCCCGCCAATTAAAGAACTACCATTAAAGGTAGCGCAAAATTCCATCTATAATTACATTGAAAATGACTTAGGCTTAGAAATATCCTATGCAACTAAGGAAGTTACAGTTGAAAGAATTAATACAGATTTACAAAAGAAGTTGGCAGTGGGGGATAACTTGGCTGTTTTAGTTGCCAGTCATAGCTTTTTGAGTGATACGACACCGTTTCAATTAACTTTATCCTTTCATGATCCGAGCAAATTTAAATTTGTCGATTTTGCACGTAGACAGAAGATTAAACCTTAAGGAGTAAATAATGGTCAATTTAGGCAAAAAAGTAATCTATCAGATTTATCCCAAATCTTTTTATGATTCTAACGGAGATGGAATAGGTGATATTCCGGGCATTATTAAGAAACTGGATTACATTAAAAAATTAAACGTTGATATGATCTGGTTTAACCCATTTTTTGTTTCGCCTCAGCATGATAATGGCTATGACATTGCTGATTATTATAAAATTGATCCCCGTTTTGGCACCATGGCAGACTTTGATGAATTAGTTGCTAAATTAAAAAAGATCAACGTCGGTGTAATGCTAGATATGGTCTTCAATCACTGTTCCACTGATAATGAGTGGTTTCAAAAGGCTTTGGCCGGTGATAAGAAGTACCAAAAATTCTTTTATTTAAGAAAAGCTAAAGCCGATGGCAGTTTGCCGACCAATTGGCAAAGTAAATTTGGTGGCCCTGCCTGGGCTAAATTTGGCGATACCGATTACTATTATTTACACCTGTATGACCCAACTCAAGCTGACCTTGACTGGCATAATCCAGAGATGAGAAAAGCGGTTTACAAAGTAGTCAATTTCTGGCGTTCTAAAGGTGTTCAAGGGTTTAGGTTTGATGTTATCAACGTAACAGGTAAAGCTCAAAAATTAGTTGATTCTACTGGTCCGGACCAAGAAAAGAGCCTGTATACTGATACCCCCGTAGTTCATAAATATTTAAAAGAAATGAACGCTAATACTTTCGGTAAGGATCCTAATAGTATTACTGTTGGCGAGATGTCATCAACAACTATTAAGAATTCGATTGAATATTCTAAGCCAAGCGAGCATGAGCTCTCGATGGTCTTTAATTTTCATCATTTAAAAGTAGATTATAAAAATGGTGAAAAGTGGACTAAAACCCCATTTGATTTTATGAAACTTAAGGAATTATTTACCCAGTGGCAAGAAAAAATGGACCAAGGTGGCGGCTGGAACGCACTTTTTTGGAACAACCATGACCAGCCAATAGCACTTAATCGCTTTGGGGATCCTGGTAAATATCGAATTAAGTCTGCTGAAATGCTTGCTACCGCGATTCATCTTATGCGTGGCACACCATATATTTATATGGGGGAAGAATTGGGAATGGTTAATCCAGATTATTCTTCTATGAAAGATTACGTTGATGTTGAAAGCTTAAATGCATTTAAAGAGCTGAAGAAAAAGGGTATGACTGCTAAAGAAGCCTTTGAAATAATTCAGACTAAATCTCGGGATAATTCACGCACCCCTATGCATTGGGATGCAAGTAAGTATGCTGGCTTTAGTAAAGTTAAACCATGGTTAATGCCAAAGAAGCAAGATAAAATTAATGTTCAAGAAGAATTAAGCCATGGTGAGATATTCAACTATTATCAGAAACTGATTAAATTACGTAAAAATGAGCCATTAATTTCAGATGGTCATATTAAAATGTTTTTAAAGGATGACCCACAAATTTTGGCTTATGAACGTTTCTTAGAAAATAAGAATGATAAATTATTAGTGTTTACTAATTTTTATGGTAAGAAGCATATAGTTCAATTACCTGAAAAATATCAAAATAAACATGTGCAAGTAATAATAAGTAACTATAAACAAACAAATCTTAGTTTAAATGAGAGACTTACTTTAAGACCATATGAGGCACTAGCAGTAAAAATTTCCTAGGAAATAAAAAAGACATTGAGCAATTTTTGCTCAATGTCTTTTGCTTTTCTATTCAATTGTTAATCAAGTGAATAGAAAATTATGCATCTAATTTAACTGGGCTAGCTGGCTTCTTGCCCTCAACTAATGCTAAGTTGTTGTCAAATGCCTTGATTACCATGTTGCGTACAGCATGAGTAGTGTAGAAGGCAGTATGTGGAGTTACCAAAACGTTTGGACGATCAATTAAGTCTGCTAAACGCTTGTCTGGGAATTCTTTGCCTTCCCAATCTTTGTTAAATACACCAACTTCTTTTTCGTAGGTATCCATAACAAAGCCAAATACTTTACCTGAATCCAAACCACGGATTACAGCATCAGTGTCAACAAGTGGACCACGTGATACGTTAACGATTACAACGCCGTCTTTCATTTCTTTGATTGACTTGTCGTTGATCATGTGAACGTTAGCTGGAACATCTGGTACATGAAGTGAAATTACGTCAGCTTGCTTGTATAAGTCATCAAGGCTGTCAACGTAGTAACCCTTCTTGTCAAGTTCTGGGTTCTTGTAGATATCGTAAGCAATAACTTTTGCTCCGAAACCTTCCATAATCTTCATAAATACTTGACCAATGTGACCAGTACCTACAACACCGACAACTTGGTCACGAACTTCACGACCAATTGTTGGAGCCCAACGTAAGTCACGTTTAGCCATCTTGGCATCCATGCGCTTGTCTTGACGTAAAATACGTGCAGCTTGGATAGCAGCATGTTCAGCAATAGCGTCTGGTGAGTATACAGGAACGTTGGTAATTTCGAAGCCTAATTCCTTAGCCTTCTTCATATCAATGTTATCAACACCAACATTACGTAATGACATCTTAGTAACACCAACATCGGCTAATGCTTGAAGAGTGTCAGCACTGTAATCTAATTGTTGATAAACAACAACACCATCAGCACCCTTAGCTAATTTAGCAGTATCAGGTGTTAAAAGCTTGCCAGTGTAATCAACATCGATATCTTTGTGAGCACTTTTCCATTCGTTCAAATATGGTTCTTCATCTTTACGAATTGCGTAAGCAAAAATTTTTGTCATAAATTCAACCTCCCAAAAAAAATAATGATATGACCCTTATGCTATTATACACTTGAGTTTGTCTGACAAAAAATTAAAAATATGATTTTGATGAAAAAATTTGCTATTTAAGCGTTGATTATAGTAAAGAGGAGAAAAAATGGCTTTGACGAACAGTTGGATTGAGCAATTACCGTTGAAAAAAGTGCTTTCATGTAAAGAAGTTCACGGAGGAGATACGAATAAAGCCTACCAGGTGAAAACTCCAGAGAAGAGCTATTTTATGAAGGTTCAGCCGAATAATCCCGCTTCTTATTTTGATCACGAACAACGTGGTTTAAAAGAAATGGGGAAGGCTGGTATTAATACTCTGCATCCGCTTTATAATGGTCAGATCAATGGTGACGCATATTTATTGTTAAATTGGTTAGATACTGATGTGGGCAGCCAAGAAGATCTGGGCAGAATGGTGGCTAAGTTACACCAGCAGCATAATGATCAGTTTGGCTTTGGTGATGTCTATAAAAATCGGGTCGTTACTAAAGATAATCATTGGAATAATGATTGGGTAGATTTTTATGTTAACCAGCGATTACTTCCAGAGGTTAATTATGCAAAAAAAGCTGGTCGTTGGAATGATTTCCGAGAACAACATTTCCAGAGGATGGTAGCTAAATTTACGGATTATTATGGTAAGAATAAGGTAACTCCCAGTTTATGTCATGGTGACCTTTGGTTTGGCAACGTGCTTTTTTCAAAGGGCGAACCATACTTAATTGATCCGGATGCCGTTTATGCAGACCGTGAATTTGATATTGCGATGACGACGGTTTTTGGTGGCTTTAGTAACCACTTTTACCGTGCATATAACGAAGTTTATCCGTTTAGGGCAGGTATTGCTGAACGCCTAAGCTGGTACCGCTTTTATTATCTATGCATGCACTTGGATTTATTTGGTGAAAGTTACGGCGATGCGGTGGATGATATTTTGAGGCAGTATTAAAAACCTTTATAATAAAGATAAATGAAAAAAGGAGATAAAAAATGATCTTAATTTCGTGGAATATCGATTCATTAAATGCCGCTTTGACAGGCGTGTCTTCCAGAGCTCATGAGACTCAGAAAATTTTAGAAAAAATACATGATATAAAACCAGATGTTATAGCTATTCAAGAGACAAAATTACGTGCCACTGGTCCAACAAAAAAGCATCAGGAAATTTTGGCACAGAAATTTCCAGAATATGATTATGTTTGGCGTTCTTCTGAAGAGCCTGCACGTAAAGGCTATGCGGGCACAATGTATTTATACAAAAAAGAATTAAAGCCCAAGGCTAGCTATCCTAAAATTGGCGCACCTGAGCCGATGGATTCTGAAGGTAGGATTATTACCCTGGAATTTCCTAAGTGCTTCGTAACACAGGTATATACACCAAATTCAGGTAATGGCTTGAGAAGATTATCCGAGCGGCAAGTTTGGGATAAAAAATATGTTGAATATTTGAAGAAATTAGACCAAAAGAAGCCTGTTTTAGCAAGTGGTGATTTTAATTGTGCGCATACGCCGATTGATTTGAAACACCCAAAAAATAACCACCATTCCGCTGGCTTTACTGATGAAGAAAGAAAAGACTTTACTAACCTGTTAGATGCTGGTTTTACTGATACCTTCAGAAAAGTTAATGGTAACGTTGAAGGTGTTTATTCTTGGTGGGCTCAACGGGTTCGAACAGCAAAAGCAAATAATTCTGGTTGGAGAATCGACTACTGGATTACAAGCAACAGAATTGCTGATAAAATAAAGCGGTCTGAAATGGTTGATACAGGTGCCCGTGCCGATCATTGCCCGATTTTACTAGAAATAGATTTATAAAGATTACTTTTAAAGCACTCAATAGGGTGCTTTTTTAATTGGTCTAAAGTGTATAATTATTTCTCGAAGAGACGTTATTAAAAGTGGATACGGGGAGTTGACACTACGTGAAAAAAGAAAAAGATCGGGCTCTTGAACAGGATATAAAGTATAATCGTTTAACTGCCTTTAAATTGTTTGCGATGACCTCGTCAATGGTTATTTCTGTCGATGAATTGGCACCGTTTGGTAAAACTGGGCCGACCGCCTTATTTTATTTACTAATTGCCGGGCTCGTCTGGTTTATACCAATTACGCGAATGTCCGGTGAAATGGCTTCAATCGATGGTTGGGAAAAAGGTGGTATTTTTACCTGGGTAAAGGGATCCTTAGGTGATGAAACTGGCTGGACAGCTATGTTTTACCAGTGGATCCACATTACCGTAGGAATGGATACCATGATGTA
>ENA-UOOK01004020-UOOK01004020.1-fermentation-metagenome-genome-assembly--contig:-NODE-4020-length-16157-cov-10.502360_pt1 | contig 16157 bp, 17 predicted proteins | sample MGYA00245777_ERZ724023 | MGnify/ENA primary metagenome ERZ724023 (study PRJEB28704, sample SAMN03018312) | fermentation metagenome | biome: anthropogenic terrestrial biome; feature: soil...
CTTTATTTTCTCTTATAAACTTCCATCCTTTGTCTAATCTATTTGAGTCAAATTCACTGCTTAAGCTGTCAGGTGCTTTGCCTTTTCCTTGATACTCGCATGCTCCTATATCGGGAAGAGTCCCTTCAAAAGGTGCTTTGTTTCCAAAGAAATCCTTTCCGCCATTATCTTTTATAACCTTTCCAGCATTTATACATGGCGAATTAGCTTTTAGCCTATACCCATCTAATGTATCCATTCCAACTTTACCGCTTCCCGGATTTAAAAGCTTAGGGTCTGCATATATTCCATGGGCTTCTTTAGGCCCTTCTATAGCTCCTTTATTCCCAAAGTAACAGTTGTAGTCAACATAGCATGTATCATCATATACATACCCACCATTTCCTAGATTGTAGAATATATTGTTATAAATTTCTGCATAAGCTCCATGATAAATAATATTTGTACTTAATTCGGGTTTTATATAAATAGTGTTATTGTATACTTTTGTATTGAAGTTTTTACCTTCTGAAAATACAAATTCTGCATTACGATCATTTTGAAGTATATTATATCTTATAGTATTATCTTCATTAAAAGCTGTCGGTGTTCTATATGCATTGCATATTAAAAAACCGCCGCCTTCATTATCGTGACTATAGTTGTATTGGAATGTTGTTCCTGTACATTCAAAATCACAGTCAAACCCCATTCCATCTCTAGTTGTTTTAGTTCCATAAGCTTCATTATACTGATATAAAGCATTATTTGATCTAATTGGCCACATTGCAACATGATCTCCTTCAAGAACCATATGACAATCCTTTGCCAAATTATATTCTACAAGAACATTTTCACAAGCAGATGTTATTATTCCATCTCCGCCTACTTTACTTAGGTAATTATTTCTAATCACTACATTTAAATTAGGTCTCCAATTACCAAATATATTGTTTCTAACACCAATACCTTGTCTATCAACATTTTCTACTACGCAGTTTTCTATCCTTAAATCATCAAAATATGTGATTTTACCACTGCCTTCACCTTTTCTAGTTCCATAAATATCACATAGTATTGCACCAGTTAATTTATCACGTTCATATTCTCCTCCTTCTCCTTGAGATACAACATCATGAACATATAAATTATTTAGATATATATGGTGCATAACTCCAAAGTCATATCCAGTAATATAAATAGCTAGTCTATAATCTGGTTCAGGTGCATTATTTGTAATTTCAAGATTATTTATCTCCCAATATTCCTGGCTATCAAGAAGCAAAGTAATGCTATACTGCATATCTTTTCTGAAATATTCTCCCTGAACTTTTACCCCCGCCCCATTGATTATTGGCTTACTACCTGTTCCATACATATCAATTACTATAGGTTTTCCTTCTTTACCCGACCCTTTTGGTCTTAATACTCCAGCCCATGAACAGCCTGCTTTAAATAGTATTTTGTCTCCAGGATTAAAAGCAGCACTATTTATCTTATCTAGACTTTTCCATGGTTTTTCTACTGATGTACCATTGTTATCATCATTTCCATTTTTAGAATCTACATAATATGTATTACCTACATCATCAGTAGAAGCAGCTAATACATTAATGTTTGGAAATAAACACATAACAATCATAATAAATGATACAAAAATAGAGATTGTTTTTTTCATTATTCTATTCCTCCCCTTTAAATTTGATAAGTATAGTTAAATCATTAAAATTATAATGATCCACTTAATGTTTTATTGGTATTAAGGAGACTTTTGCCATATAACTTTGTATTGTGAATATTACCTCTATTATACAATATTAATAATATTTTGTAAATTCAAATAGATATATCTAACTATAATATTTTCTACAATATTAAAAAGCTTATCATAGAATACATACCCATCCTATGATAAGCTTTTTATAAAACTCTATATATTTACAAATTGATAAATACTATTTCTCATATCTTCCTTTTAGCTCTTCAAATACCTCATCAAGCTCTATACCCTTTTCATTTAGCAGTACAAGGGTGTGGTAAATAAGGTCTGCAGTTTCATATATGGTTTCTTGCTTGTCCGTATTCTTAGCCGCAATTATAACCTCTGCAGATTCTTCTCCTATTTTCTTTAGTATTTTATCTATTCCCTTATCAAACAAGTAATTAGTATAGGATCCTTCCTTTGGATTCATCCTCCTATCATTAATTATGCCGCATATTTTATAAAGTATAGTATAGTTTAGGTTTGGATTTGGATTTGGAGAGTTATTTAATACCTTATTATAAAAGCAGGACCTCTCTCCCGTATGGCAGGCAACTCCTTTTTGGTCAACTTTAATTAAAAGTGCATCATAATCACAGTCAAAGCTTATTTCTTTTACATATTGGTAGTTTCCTGATGTAGCCCCCTTATTCCAAATCTCCTGCCTGCTTCTGCTGTAAAAGTGAGTAGTTCCGCTTTCAATGGTTTCTTTTAGGGACGGTTCATTCATATATGCTAGCATCAATACCTCGCCAGTTATATAATCCTGAACAATGGCAGGAACAAGCCCCTTATCGTCAAACTTTATTTTAGATACCATGCAATCACATCCTACATAATATATTATTTTTTATTAAATACTCCTTTAAATCTCTAATCTTTATTTCTCCATAATGAAAAACCGATGCCCCTAAGGCTGCAGCGACATTTGAATAAGCAAATACATTTTTAAAATCCTCTATACTTCCTGCACCGCCTGAGGCTATAACTGGAATTTTAACTGCTGATGTAATATTTTTATAAAGTTCTAAGTCGTATCCATCTTTTGTACCATCAAAATCTATGCTTGTAACTAAAAGTCCTCCAGCTCCGAGAGACTCTGCCTGTTTGCACCATTTGTAAACATCTATTTTGGTATTTTCTCTTCCTCCATTTATATATACATCATATGAACTGCCGTTCTTCTTTGTATCTATGGCAATCACTATAGAATCTTTCCCAAACCTTTTTGAGGCTTCAGATATTAGATTCATATTTTTAACTGCTGCAGTATTTATAGATACCTTACTTGCACCTGCATCAATTAGCCTTTCCATGTCATCAATTGTACTTATTCCTCCGCCTATAGTAATTGGAGCAGAAACCTCTTTTGCAACCTTTTTTACTAAATCAATCATTGTCTTTCTTTTTTCATAAGTTGCAGTTATATCAAGTAGTACTATTTCATCTGCACCTTCTTTATCATATAGCTTTGCAACCTTTACTGGGTCTTCTACATCTTTTAATTCTTCAAAATTAATACCTTTTACAACCCTGCCGTCTTTTATATCAAGGCAAGGTATTATCTTTTTATACTCCATCATATCACCTCTAACGCTTTCTCTAAATTTATGCTGCCATTATATAATGCCTTTCCAATTATTGCCCCAGAGGCCCCTATATTTTTTAGATTAGTTATATCTTCCATGGTCGAGACTCCCCCAGATGCAATGATACAAACATCAAAGCTATTTTTTATTTGTTCTATTCCCTTAATATCAGGCCCCTTCATCATGCCGTCTTTGCTTACATCTGTGTATATAAAGGTTTTTACACCAATTGATGTAAGTTTCTTAATTAAATCTAACTTATCTGTACTAGATACTGATGTCCATCCGTTATAGGCCACTTTATCATCTACCGTATCTATTGATACTGCAATTTTCCCACCAAACTCATTTGCCGCCCATTTAGTAAGCTCTAAATTATTTAATGCAGCTGAGCCTAAAATAACCCTGTCAATTCCTTTGTCTAAAATACTTTCTATGGTGTATTTATCCCTTATTCCTCCGCCAACTTGTACAAACATTCCGGTTCTTTTTTTAATTTCATATATTTTATCTATATTACATGGTCTTCCATTAAATGCTCCATCAAGGTCAACCACATGTAAATATTTTGATCCTTTTTCCTTCCACATAAAGGCTGCATTAGTTGGATCATCATAAAACACGGTACAAAGGTCGGCCTTTCCCTGTTTTAACATTACACACTTTCCACTTTTTATATCCACAGCAGGAAATATAATCATCCACATAATCCTCCAATACTTATAGTCTATGTTTTAAGTAACTGTTAGGTTTTAAACCGGCTATGTTGATTGACTTCCGCTGCTCCAAAATGCCCATTTTCCTCTAAATAAGTAAAGCTGATAAAAATGGGCATTTAAGTCGCTGCGTAAGTCAAATCAACATAGCCTGTCTGTAAAGTAATTAAATAACGCCCTTTGAAGATAAAACTCCATCTATACTGTTATCAATTGTACATGCTTCTTTAAGTGCTCTAGCAGTTGATTTAAATACGGCCTCTGCTATGTGGTGGCTATTAGCTCCATGGAATAACTTAATATGGAGAGTGATTCCTGCATTAAACGCAAATGCCCTAAAAAACTCTATGAAATTTTCAGTATCCATATCTCCTATCTTTTCACTTGGAAAGCTGCAGTCAAATACTAAATATGGTCTTCCGCTTATATCAACACTTGCAAGTACTAATGCCTCATCCATTGGAACAAAAGAGGATCCGAACCTTTTTATTCCCCTTTTATCTAAAAGTGCATCATTAAATACCTTCCCAAGTACTATGCCTGTATCCTCAACACTATGATGAAAGTCTACAAATGTATCCCCTTTAACCTTTATATCAGCATCAAACCTTCCATGAGTAATAAAGCTAGTAAGCATATGGTCAAAGAAACCTATGCCCGTATTTATGCTGCAGTTTCCACTTCCATCAATATTAAAATATATATTAACGTCCGTCTCCTTTGTTTTCCTTGTATATCTTTTTTCTCTTTTATCCATATTACTCACCTACTAATTCTTTGATTTTTTCAATTAGCTGATCATTTTCATGTCTTTGCCCTACCCCAACTCTTACATGGTTTGAAATGCCTTGGCAGTTATTAAAGTTTCTAATTCCAATACTTAAGTCTCTAAGTGCCCTGCAAAGCATATCTGCATCAGGAACCTTTAAAAATATAAAGTTCGCATATGTATCATATACTTTTATTTTATCTATAGATTTTAGGTGTCTTATAATATAGTCTCTCTCTTTTAATATAGAAGATGTATTTTTTTTCATATATTCTATATGGTCAAGTATTGTAATTCCTATTTCTTGAGTTATAGAATTTACATTGTATGGGGGTTTAACCTTTAAAAGTTCATCTATAACGCCTTTATTTGATATCAAATACCCAAGCCTAATCCCAGCCATTCCCCATGCTTTTGAAAAAGTCCTTAGTATTATTAGGTTTTTATACTTCTTTACTAAATCAACACAAGTTATATTGCAGAATTCAAAATATGCTTCATCAATTACTATCATAGATTTGCATCTTTCAAGAAGCTTTATTATATCCTCTCTATCCGTTAAAGTGCCTGTTGGATTGTTTGGATTACATAAGAAAACCAATTCAGGCCTCTCTCTATTTATACAATCTATCATCTCATCTATATCCACATTGAAATCTTTATCTCTATTAAAAGGTATTACGCTACCCTCATTTACTTTTGAATAAATACTATATACGGAAAATGTAGGAGTAGGGATAAGCACCTTCCTGCCTTTGCCAACATATGAGCTTATAATAATATTTATAAGTTCATCGGAACCATCCCCAGCTATTATCATATCTCCAGATATTCCATGCCCTACATAGTCTGAAATCTTGCTGCAAAGCTTATAAGCTCTTGGATCTGGGTATCTATTTAACTTTTCATAAGGTATTCTGCTTTTAATTTCATCTATTATATTAATAGGCAGGCTATAAGGGCTTTCGTTTGCATCAAGCATGACATCAGGCCTTTTCCCACCTGCATCATACCCTTGTATCTTTTTAACCTCATCTATTACATCTACAACAGCATACTCCACAACTAAATCCCCCCTCCAAAAACCAGCTTTTCCAATCTTTCTATTATATCTATTATCCTTTTATCATCTAGTTTCATACTAACTTTATTTACTACAAGCCTTGTACTTATATCAAGTATCTTCTCTTTAACATCAAGTCCGTTTTCCTTTAATGTTGTTCCTGTTTCTACTATGTCTACTATTAAGTCAGAAAGTCCAATAATTGGGGCAAGCTCAACAGAGCCTGAAAGCTTTATTATACTTACATCCATTCCTTTTGCAGAAAAATAATCAGATGCTATATTAGGAAACTTAGTTGCTATTCTATAAGTCTTTTTGTAGTCAAACTCTGTAGAGACAGGCCCTGCAACAGCCATGCTGCATATTCCAAAGCCTAAATCTAAAGGCTCATAAAGCCTGCATCTCTCTTCTAGTAATACATCCTTCCCAACTATACCTATATCTGCACTTCCATACTCTACATATATTGGAACATCTGCAGGCTTTACAAATATATATCTTATTTTATTTATATCATCCTCAAATATTAATTTGCGTGAATCCTTTTTTAAATCATCACAATTAAGTCCAGCCTTCTCAAGGAGCAAAATGCTATCCTTTGCAGTCCTTCCCTTAGCAAGAGCTATTGTCAAATATCTCACTAAACCACCTACCCCTTCAAATTATCTATGCTATGTTTTACCTTATTTTCATTTTCTAAATCATAAACCATTGCAATATCATAATCTAATACCTTTATTACTTTTCTTATGCCCCGTACTTTGCAATACTCCTTTATATTTTCCTCATCCTGTATAATATCATTTTCTACTATATATCCTTTTCTCCTCATATCTTCTGCAATTTCAAATGCTATCTTTTCAAATCTTTCCTCCTTAGCAGTTATTAAAAAGTCTGTAGGCGGTGCAGGCTTTAGCTCTCCCCTGCGTTTAAATATATCAATTATCCTGCTTACTCCTATTGCACAGCCAACTGCACAAATTGATTTATTATAGTTTTGGGATAGAAAGTCATACCTTCCTCCCCACAAAATTGAAAAGCCACATTCAAGTGCATACCCTCTAAAAATTATTCCGCTATAATAATTAAGCCTTTGAACCATTCCTAAATCTATTGATATATATTTCTCATATCCCCACTGTTTTAATATTTCAATTAGGTTTTTAAGTTCTTCTATTGCCTCTTTTTCATATTCATCTTTAAATATGCTCTCTATATCCTTCATTATTTCAAGTGATCCAAATAGCCATGGAAGCTTTAATATCTTTTCCTTTTTTTCATCACATATATGGGTGGCTGAAAGTATCTTTTCAAGATCGTATTTATCTTTATTTGCTACAGCTTTTCTAATCTCCTCAAGTACATCTTCATCATCAATTTCTGCTGTTAAGTATTTAAATAGCTTAACCTGACCTATATCTATTCTAAAGTCCTCAAGTCCTGCACTCTTAAGGGATTTAATAGCAGTCCCAATTACCTCTGCATCAGCAACTTTTGAGTCTGACCCTAATATTTCAATTCCAGCTTGTCTGTATTCAAAATCTAAAAGCCCTTTTTCTTCATTTCTAAAAATATTGCCAAAGTATGATAACCTAAGGGGGTAGCCTTTATTCTCAAGCTTTGTAATTGCCATTCTCATTATGGGAACAGTTATATCTGGCCTTAAAGATAATATTCTTCCCTTTGAGTCAAATAGTTTTATCATTTCTTCTTGAGGGAGTGCATCTATCCTTCCGCTAAATAAGTCATAGTACTCAACCGTGGGAGTATCAACTTCTTTATATCCATATATTCTAAATATATCTCTTATTTTGCTTTCTATCTCTACTATTGAGTAACATTCATCCCATAGTATGTCATTAAATCCATCAGGTATTTTATATATATATTTATTCAATATTTTCACCTCTCATTTACTATATTACTTCACCGTGCTAACGTAATAAAATTAGTATACTATTACTAACTATAACTGTCAATGATTTATAAATAGTTAATATTGGAATTGAAAATTCAATATGGATTTAGGCAATAAAAAAAGATGTGGACAAATAACAAATATTTATCCACATCTTTTTTTAAATTAGAATTTTACCTTCTTTTTAGTTTTGCCTGACTCATATATAGCACAAATCATCTTTTGAGTCTTTATAGCTTCCCTGCCTGTTATATCAGGCTGTACACCCTTTTCAAGGCTTTCATAATAGTTCCTTATCTGCTTAATATGGTTTACTCCCCAATACCCTTTTGCACCATCCCCATAGTCAAAGGTTTCATTAGGGTTTACATCTGCTATATACTCTCTTCCATCATAAAACTTTATGGAGGCCCTGTCTGCTACCATCTTTGCTATTCCTTTTTCGCAATGAAGCTCTAACTCAACTGGAGCATCATAACTATAGTAATTTATTGCATAGAATCCTACAAGTACACCATTTTTATATTTAATTACTCCTTCTGCGGTATCCTCAACTTGAATTATGGCATGGCCCCTGTTTCCTATATTTGCATCAACATAATCAATTTCACTGCCTACAAGCCATCTCATAAGATCCATTGTGTGTATTGCCTGGTCTATTATTACTCCGCCGCCTTCTTTATCCCATGTTCCCTTCCAATCGCTTTGGGAATAATACTCATCAGACCTATCCCAGGTTACAGAAAGCTTTCCTGCTAGTATTTTGCCAAGTTCTCCTGATTCTAATGTCTTTTTAATAAGCTGCGATCCATTATTATATCTGTTTTGGAATATAACTCCTAAGGTTACGCCATTATCATCTGCAGCCTTTATCATGGCTTCTGCATCTTTAAGTTCAATGGACATAGGCTTTTCTGTAAGTACATTTACCTTTTTATTTGCTGCATATATTGCAACGGGAGGATGAAGGTAGTGAGGAAGACATATGTGTACAACGTCTAAATCCTCTTTATCAATCATCTCTTTATAATCAAGGTAATATTTGCAATTATACTCTTGTGCTTTAGCTTTTGCCCTATCCTCTTTTATATCGCATACTGCAACAACTTCTGCATTATCTAATTTATTTATAGATACTGCATGCATTGGAAATATATTTCCACATCCAACTATTCCTGCTCTAAATTTTTTCATTAATGATCCCTCCTTATGCCCACCACATTGCTTCTTTATCTTCAAATATCATAACTTCTTTCAAAAATGCTATTGCTTTTTTAAGCCCTTCATTTGGTGACATTAAAGCATCCTCATGCTCTATGCTTATTACATGATCATAGCCTACCATTCTAAGTTCACTTATTATATCTTTCCATACTTTATAATCATGGCCATACCCAACAGTTCTAAATACCCATGAACGGGTTGTATCATTTCCATAATGCTGTGTATCTAAAACTCCATTTACTGCTGTGTTGTAAGAATCAATTTTGGTATCCTTTGCATGGAAATGATATATTGCAGGTCCAAGCTTTCTTATAGCTAAAACAGGATCTATTCCCTGCCAAAAAAGATGGCTTGGGTCAAAGTTTGCACCTATTTCATCCCCAACAGCATCCCTTAGTTTAAGTAATGTCTCAGGGTTATACACGCAAAATCCCGGATGAAGCTCAAGAGCTATTTTGTCTACTCCATGATTCTTTGCAAACTTTACTGCATCCTTCCAATAAGGAATTAAAACATCATTCCATTGATAATCCAATACCTTTAGAAAATCATCAGGCCATGGGCAAGTAACCCAGTTTGGATACTTTGCGCCTTCATAATCTCCTGGGCATCCTGAAAATGTATTTATAGTTGTAACTCCAAGCTTTTCAGCAAGTAATACAGTCTTTTCAAATGCCTCATTATACATCTTTGCTAAATCTTTCTGGGGATGTACAGGATTACCATGGCAGCTAAGCCCACTTATCTCCATATTATATTTCTTTAAAAGGTCCTTAAATTGCTGAAGTTTTTTTTCATCATTTAGTAATTCATCAACTTTTACATGGTAGTCGGTTGTATATCCGCCAGTTCCTAGTTCAACTGTCTGAACACCTAATTTTGATAGATATTCTAAAGCTTCTTCTAAGCTTTTATCTTTTAAAAGCCCTGTAAGTACACCAAGTTTCATAACTATCCCCTCCAAATAAGGTTATCTTTATTTATGTTTTCAATGCTTTTTGCTACGCTTTCTATTGTACTGCCTCTAAAGGCCTCCTGCTCTACAATAAACCAAAGCGTTCCATTATCTGCAGCTGCTTTAGATAGAGTTTTAAAATCCATAATACCATTTCCTATTTCAGTAGACTGCATTTTATTATCTATAATCTCCATATCCTTTATGTGTATAAGCTTAAATCTGCCAGAGTACTTTTTTATAAACTCTGCAGGGTCAATTCCGGCATACTTTACCCAGTAAGTATCTAGTTCAAATGTTACAAGGTTAGGGTCTGTTTCATTGATTAATATGTCCATGCCAGTTTCTTCCCCAAAGCTTACAAATTCATGAGCATGATTATGGTATCCAAACACAATATCATTATCTTTGCACTTTTTACCTATTTTATTTAATAACTTGGCCATATCTACAAAATCTTGTTTAGATTTATATTCTGCCCATGGACATATTATATATTTATTGCCAATTGTTTTGTTGTACTCAATAACATAATCAAGATTGTTTTTTAATCCATCCATTGCTTCATGGCTTCCGCAAGGAACTAGTTTTAAAGAGTCTAACATACTTTTAACTTCCTTTGCATCTACACCATAAAACCCTGCAAACTCAACACCTTTATATCCTATATTTGCTACCTTTTCAATAGTACCTTTAAAATCTTTTTCTATTTCATCTCTAATGGAATATAACTGAAGTCCTATTTGAATATCCATACAAAAACCTCCACATCTATAATTTACCTATTTATTAAGATAAATAGGTTTTCCTGTTTTTGATGATTCATATATTGCTTCAAGTATCTCTGTAACTACAAGTGCCTGCTCTGGTTTTACTAAAGGCTCTGTATCATTTACTATAGAGTTAATCCACTGCCTTGCTTCATGATCTGATGGACTTTCCGTCTCTCCATCATAAAAATCAACTCCATCTGCATCTAAAGCAGGCTTTTTAGTAAATAACTTCCCAAACTCTTCCCCATTTATCCTAAGTCCATCCTGCATATCTGCTCCGCCTTCTGTACCGCAAAGAGATGTCCTTGCCTCTCCAACATCTAGTGTATTTAGTGCCCAACTAGACTCAAGTACTATTGTTGCTCCATCCTCCATTGTAATAAACCCAAAAGCAGAATCCTCAACAGTAAACTTCTCAGGATCCCAAGGTCCCCAAGCATTAGCAGCATCCTTTTTGTCTCCAAGCTTGTGGTATACATTCCCCACAACATATTTAGGTTTATAATTATCCATCATCCATAAAGTTAAATCTAGAGCATGAGTTCCTATATCAATAAGTGGTCCCCCACCTTGTTCTTCTTCATTTAAAAATACTCCCCAAGTTGGTACTGCCCTTCTTCTAAGTGCATGAGCCTTAGCAAAATAAATCTCTCCTAAATCTCCTCTTTCACAAGCTTTATGAAGGTATTGTGCTTCTGGTGTACACCTATTTTGGTAACCTATTGTAAGCTTTTTACCTGTTCTTTTGGCAGCTTCCAGCATCTTTCTTGCTTCCTTTGCTGTTTTTGCCATAGGCTTTTCACACATAACATGCTTTCCGCTTTCAAGGGCATCCACCGTCATAAATCCATGTTCCCTGTTTGGGGTACATACATGAACAACCCCAATTGACTCATCTTTTAAAAGTTCTTTATAATCCTCATATACTTTAGCATCCTCTGTCCCATATTCTTTTGCTGCCTTTTCGGCTCTTTCTCTTACTATATCGCAAAAGGCTACCATCTCTACATTTTTAACCTTTTTAAGACTTGGCATGTGCTTTGCATTAGCTATTCCACCGCAGCCTATAATACCCACTCTAACCTTTCTCATATAAAACCCCTCCAAAATATTATTAATATAACAAAAAATAAATACATTTACCTATATTTTAAAAATATTCTACCATAATTTCATTTTATATTAAATTTTCAAAAAACTCTTCACCTATTTTGCTAACTACTTCTCATATTTTGCTTTTTTCTGTATTGAGAAGGGGAACAGCCTTTTATTTCTTTAAAAACCTTATTGAATGTTTTAATACTTTTAAAACCCGTTTTATAAGCAATCTGAGTTATGGTGTCATCCTCATTCAAAAGAAACCATTCAGCCTTTGTTATTCTGAAGTTATTAAGGTATTGAATAAAGGTTATTCCCGTATTTTTCTTAAAGAATCGTGTAAAATGATATGTACTAAATCCTGCAATATTTGCTGCCTTTTCCAAAGTTATCTTTTCCGAATAATTGCTCTCCACATAATCTATAACATTCTGAAGCTTTTTTAAATTTTCTCTGTGTCTTCCCCCATCATCTAAATCTTCATCATCTTTTGGTACATTCCTAATTAAAAGAACGGCTATGTCATATAATCTAGCCTTAAGCGCTAACTGATAGCCTGTATTTTTTTCCTCATTCTCCCTTACTATTTCCTTTATATCATTTTCTGTGGCTATTTTTACATCTTCTTCCCACTCGCTGCTTATCTTTTTAGCATTTTTAAATATAGGCTTAACGCTTTTTGCTTGTGCCTTACCTGGTGAACTTGTATCGAATAATGATAACCCAAACTGTATAACAAGCCTTTGGCTGGCTGCCTTTTCAGGAAAAAAGTAATGTATATCCCCACTGCCTATAAGCAGTATATCTCCCTTTGAAAGGTTATATATCTTATTGCCTATGCCTACGCTAACCTTTCCTTCTATCATATATATAATCTCTATTTCTTCATGCCAGTGGGGCGATATAACTGCACCTCCACTGTTTTCAAAAAGCCTAAATGGAAAATCGGGTTCGAGCATATCCTTTTCAAGCCATGCCTCCATAAAAAATACCTCCCATGACTAAATATAATTTTATATTAGCATAAAGGTATCATTAATCAACTATATTTATCTGATGCAATGTTTCTATAATTTGTTGGGGATACCCCCACCACTTTTTTAAACATCCTGCAAAAATGTGTCACATCATTAAAGCCAATTTTATAGCATATCTCTGTAACAGGCATACTTGTTTCCACTAAAAGCTCCATGGACTTTTGTATTCTAAGATCTATTAAATACTCTGAAAATGTCTTTCTAGTTAGGCTTTTAAATATATAACAAAAATAAGTTTTGGACATCATTGAACGTTTACAAACATCGTCAAGCCGCAATTCCTCATTGTAATGCTTATTTATATATTGAATAGTACCTGAAATTGCATCCCTATATTTTTGAAAAGCCTCTTTATCTTCACTGCTTTGATATCCACTATTGTATTCCCTAATAATAATTGCTAATAACTTCAATAAATCGCCTTTAAGAAATATTTCATAATATTTATCTAAGTTGTTATACTCAAGCAGCATCTCTTCTAATATTTCCTCAACCTGGGCTTGTATTTCACCTTGGAGGTTTAATTTAGGCTTAACCATATCTTGTGAAACCATGAAAGGTTCAAGATATGCAAAGTCAAAGAAATCATTGCTATTGCTTATGTTTTCAAATCTGTCATCAATAAACTGAGGCAGAAACTCACACCCTATTACCTTAACGCACTCACCCTCATTAGGCCTTACCCTATGAACTACAAAAGGCGGTATAACAAACAAATCCCCTTTTACCATTTCATACTCATAATCATTAATTGAATGTCTAAAAGCACCCTTTAAAACATACCATAATTGTATATAATCGTGAGTATGATCATTTAGTATTGGTACGTTATTCTCTAATTTATATATTTTAAAAGGTATCTTATTCATTTCATACTCAGAATCAAAAAACCTTACATTTGTGCTATTTTTACTATTGTTATTGTATTGATATTTTTTCATCTGAATGCCCCCCATTAGAGATTTATACTATATCATCCGCCATAGTCTGTATCTGTTATATACATATTTCCGGCATCATGTATCAACCCTACGTTTTCCCTATTTATGTCTTTAATAAATCCATCAGCTGATTCTATGGTTTCTATTAAACTGCCATTATGAATCTCAAGTGCAATTTTTTTATTATTCTTTTTAGCAAGCTCTGCACATTTATCAACCCAAAACATGGCCTTTTCATAATGATAACCATTAGCTAAAAAGGTGTTAGGACCTCCCACCCATACTCTTATGATATCACATTTAAGTATTTCCATAATATCCATATAGTTATATAGTTAGTGTAAAGTTACTGTAGGGATTACATGGGGACAAAAACCAAAGCAATAGAAAAAAAGACACCATCCTAATATGATATAAGTACCCAAACAAATAAACAAAAAGGATGGTAGTCTTCTATGTATAATAGTTTACAACATTTTAATGAATTTGGCACAATAAAGCAGGAAGAAAAGTTGGGAAATTATGCAGGAAGATTGTTAACTAAAACTAAATCCATATAAATTCTTATGCCTGTTTTAACTATAAAATTCTATCATTCATTGACAATGAATGATAGAATTTTATCTTCTGTTTGAAGAATGATTGATGGTATTTCTGTTTTATCGTCATATTTTCTTATGCCATAAACTCCAGTGATAACAGTTTCACTGTCTTCACAATATAAGTCTATTTTGTAAGAAGAATTAACCTTTTCAATCATATAGTTACCTTGCCATTTCTTATTATTAGTTTTATCAGAGAGCGAAAAATAATTATCCTCACCGAAAGCAAGTACCATATCATACTTTTTATCCGTACGATCAGATTGTTCTAAGTTAGTTTTTAAAATATTCCCATCTAAATCTGAAATAAACTCAATCTTCCATTCATGTTTTAAAATTTCCTGTTTTTTATCTGTAGAATTGCAACTACAAAGCATTGGACACAAAATAAATAACAGGCAAAATATTGTTAGATACCTTTTCATGTTATCCTCCACCATATGCTTTCAAATTAGGAAAGCATAAAATTATGAATAATTATCTTTATGACAAACTAGACAATTTCTTGAACTTTACTAACTTTTAGTTTTATTAATCCCTCCTTTAGTTTCATCCACAGTTTACCATAACCATCTTTAAATGTAAACTTTGGCGCTATCCTAAAACCAAATAATACTGTAGAGAAAACGCTTTTGTGATATAATTGTTTTGAAAGTTGAAATAATTTATAAGATTATATAGATTAAGTAATAAAAACGGAGGAAATTATATGGCGAATATTTGTGTATTAGGCAGTATTAATATGGATATGGTACTAAGAGTAAAGAATATTCCGAGGCCAGGGGAAACTATTCTTGCAGATAGCCTAAAAAAGGTTCCAGGAGGGAAGGGAGCAAATCAAGCGGTTGCAGCAAGCAGACTTGGCGGAAATGTATCTATGATAGGTAAGGTTGGCTGTGATGAAGATGGCGAATATTTAGTTAAACGTTTACATGAAAACAATATTAATACAGAAAATATATTTTTAGACCATAATAATCCCACTGGTATAGCAGTTATAAATGTTAGTGAAGATGGCCAAAACTCTATAATAGTTATTTCAGGATCCAATATGGCCATACAAAATGAAGAAATTTTAAGTGTCAAAAGGTTAATAGAGAACTCAGATGTACTCATTGCCCAGTTTGAGACACCAATTTCTGCAACCATTGAAGCCTTTAAAATAGCTAAAAAAAGTGGAGCAATAACTATATTAAACCCTGCTCCTGCAAGGAAGATGCCTGATGAGATATTAAAATATACAGATATTATAGTTCCTAATGAAACGGAAGCCTATGAACTTACCAAGGTGGATGTAAAAGACATTGAAACCGCCAAATTAGCTTCGAAGAAGTTTATTGAAAAGGGAGTTAAGTATGTGGTTGTTACAATGGGAGATAAAGGCGCAGTTTTAGTATCGGAGGCAAACTTTGATTTTGTCCCTGCATTTAAAGTAAATGCTGTTGATACAACTGCTGCAGGAGATGCATTTATTGGAGCATTAGGGTGCATGATAGTGGAAAGCAAAAATCTAGACTATAATGTGGTTAAAGATGCCGTAATGTTTGGCAACAAAGTTTCCTCCATTGTGGTTCAAAGAAGTGGGGCACAACCATCAATACCCTATTTAAATGAGGTTTTAGAAGTATATAAAGATAAATAAGAAATAGGAGAATTATAAATTCTCCTATTTCTTAGGCTGTGTAAATAATTTTGTGTAAACTCATTCTTTAGATAATAATTGGTTAAAAG
>ENA-UOOK01004021-UOOK01004021.1-fermentation-metagenome-genome-assembly--contig:-NODE-4021-length-16156-cov-3.845724_pt1 | contig 16156 bp, 9 predicted proteins | sample MGYA00245777_ERZ724023 | MGnify/ENA primary metagenome ERZ724023 (study PRJEB28704, sample SAMN03018312) | fermentation metagenome | biome: anthropogenic terrestrial biome; feature: soil; material...
TTATGGCAGGACTCATGCTGACGGAGCTGATATGCTGGCTGATGCCCTTGCTCCTCATGGCGGAATAGTTATATGGAGAAGTTTTGTTTATGGGGCTAACCATAAAGGCGAGGATCGTGTGATGCAGGCTGTAAGTGAATTCAAGGATCTGGATGGCAAGTTTGACTCAAATGTCTTTCTACAGAGCAAGAATGGTCCGCTTGATTTCCAGCCCCGTGAGCCGTATGCTCCGATTTTTGATTGTATGAAGCATACCCGTCAGATGGCAGAGTTGCAGATTACCCAGGAGTATACCGGGCAGAGCAAGCATTTAGTTTATCTGGGGACGATGTGGAAAGAGTTCTTCTCTTTTGTCAATCCGGATAGACTGGAAGGAATTGCCGGTGTATCGAATATTGGCAATGATACAAACTGGTGTGGCCATCCTTTTTCTCAAGCTAATTGGTATGCGTTTGGCCGGATGGCTTGGGAGGGTGAAAAAGCTGATCCGAAAGAGATCGCGCAAGAATGGCTGGCTCAAACGTTCAGTGATAATCCTAAGTTCATGAAATCAATGACGGCCGTAATGATGACAAGTCGTGAGGCTTGTGTTAATTACATGATGCCGCTCGGTCTGCATCATATTTTCAGATTTGATAATCATTACGGACCGGAACCTGATGGCTTCCGCCCAAATTATCCGATAGAATGGTGTCCTGTATATTATGATAAGGCTGATAGTCTGGGTATTGGTTTTAACCGTTCTTCTACAGGTACAGGAGCGGTGAAACAGTATCGAGAACCATACCGTTCGATGTATGATCATCTTGAAAGTTGTCCGGAAAGGTATCTTCTTTGGTTTCACCACGTACCTTGGACTTACCGGATGAAAGATGGGCTGACCTTATGGGCAGAGCTTAAGAGTAAATACAGAGATGGGGTAATGCAGGTTATCAGATACAGGCATATCTGGCAAATGATGAGAAAATACGTGGATCCACAGCGTTGGGAGCACGTTGATAAACTGCTGTATCTGCAGATACAGAATGCGGAAGAATGGTATGATACATGTATTCATTATTTTGGATCTTTCGCTCGCCGGGAACCTTTTAAACCTATTGAAGAAGAACTTAATACCGGTACACGGTGAAAATGTAATATTATTTTGTTGCACCAGACTGAAATTTCAGCATGGTGCAACAAAATAAGTATTGCTGATGTTTATTGTATACTATTACAAAAATTTATGTTGTAATGCGGTATAGGTGTTGTCATTAAATCCACAAGTATTTGATAAGCAGGGGAATATAAAGTTTGTCCGTCAAGATAATGGTGATTGGAATCTTCAGGAAGAACACACCGGGATGTCTTATGATAAAGATAAAATATCACGTACCAACCTTTTACTAGTATTAAAATTAAAACGAGACAAAAGAAAACTTCTATGAGACATATTCAAAAATGTCTCTATCTAAATATATGTATCTTTGCAAAACTCAAGTTAATAGTTCTAATGCAATTTATATATAATAATCTGCCTTGATATAAATAAAGTCACGATCTGGCAGAAGGTAATATCTATTGGAATTCCCTTCATTCAGCCTTGACAGCATGCCCTCTGGTACCAGCTTACAATGATGATGGTTCTTATTATCAATTCAATAATAATGGAGCCGGATGGAACATCAATATGTTCAGTAACCCATTGGTAGGTCTTGTTAATGGTGAGTTTGGTTCAGTCAACAGATACCGTAATTATGGTATTGGTTTAACACTGATTGCTGACATTGAACCGATTAAGAACTTGAAGTTACATAGCCAGTTTAATATTGGTTACAGCGATTCCGCACAGCGTCAATTTTTTACTCCATTTTCTAAATCATCTACCAGTGCTTATTCCAATTATCGTGTAGTTCAGAATCAGAATACAGGTTCAACTTATGACTGGGTCAATACTTTGTCTTATAAATTACCTCAATTCCTGAAGGATAATAATTTTGACGCCATGGTCGGTTTTGAGTACAGTGCAACTGATTGGGGTGAGGGCGTTTCTGCCGATAACACAGATACAGAAGATAGTAAATTGTCTACTTTGACAGATTTTACTCATGCATATCTGTCGAACACCAGTTCCAATTATTCTTCAGCGGCCATTAGTGGTTCACCTTGGGCTGACAATGCTATTCTCTCTTACTTCGGTCGTATAAACTGGAATATGAAAGAAACCTATATGGCTACCTTTACCCTCCGTGATGATGGTAGTTCCAACTTTGCTAAAGGTCATCGTTGGGGAAGTTTCCCTTCAGCTTCAGTAGGATGGGTTATGAGTAATGAGAATTTTATGAAATCGACATCTTCTTGGTTGGATTTCTTTAAGATTCGTGCAAGCTGGGGACAAAATGGAAATTGTAATATCAGCAATTTCAACTATCTGTCCACTATTTCCTATTCTAATCAGTATCATGGTGATGCTTATCGTTTTACCAATGATCCTTCCAATTCCGGTACCACGGCTCCTTCAACTTCCATTACTCCTGGTGCTTACGCCAGTAGATTGCCGAATCCGGATGTAACATGGGAGAAATCCGAACAGACTGATATAGGTTTCGATGCTCAGTTTCTTCACAGCCGTTTGGGTGTCAACTTTGATTACTATGTGAAGAAGACTAAAGATTGGTTGATTGAGGCCCCTATTCTGGATATCTATGGTACAGCGGCACCATTTATTAATGGTGGTGATGTTAAAAATACTGGTTTCGAGATTAATATGACTTGGAATGATAAGATAGGAACGGATTTTCGTTATCATGTGACGGCTAATGTTTCAAAGAATAAAAATAAGGTGACCCGTATTGCCAATGCAGAGGGTATAATCAACGGATCTTCCAATGTCCTCTCTCAGAGCACTGAGTATTTCTACCGTGCCCAGGTTGGGTATCCTATTGGTTACTTCTATGGAATGTCAACATCGGGTGTATGGCAGACTCAAGACCAGATTGATAAGGCCAGAGCAGCAGGCAAGGCAGTTCTTGCAGATGCACAGCCTGGTGATTTGATTTGGAATGATTATGATGGTGATGGAACTATCGACTATGCTAAGGACCGTCATAAGATAGGTAATCCTAATCCTAATGTTTATCTCGGTTTGTCATTTGGTTGCGAATGGAAAGGATTTGACTTTAATGTCACCACCCACGGAGCCTTTGGATTCCAGATTATGCGTAGTTATCGTTCTTTCGTCGACAGTTGGTATCAGAACTATACAGAGGATGTCTATGAACGTTGGCATGGTGCAGGTACTTCAAACAAACAACCTCGTCTGTGTGCAGGTTCAGATCCTAACAACCAGTGGATTTCTGATCGCTACATGGAGAACGGTGATTATCTCAAGATACAGAACGTAACATTGGGCTATGACTTTAATCGTATTTGGAAGCATTCTCCATTCCAGCAGTTACGTCTCTATGTACAGGCACAGAACTTGTATACCTTTACCGGTTACAAAGGAAGTGACCCTGAAATTGGATCATCAGCAGGACATGAAAGTTGGGCTTCCGGTGTAGATTTGGGATTGTATCCAAGTAATCGTACTATTCTGGTTGGTGCAAGCATTAAATTCTAATTTCAAAATTGTCTATTTATTATGAAAAAAATATTTTCAATTATAATGGTTGCTTGCCTTCTGCTCGGTGTGTCAGGTTGTCAAGATAGACTTGATTCTGTCGATTATACAGAGGCAAATACATCCAATTATCCATCGAGTAGCAAGGATGTAACCAATGAGTTGGCAGCTCTTTATGCAGTTATGGATCAGTTGCAGAGTGGCCCGGAACAAGCTCCTTGGTATGCTAATGAATTGATGTCTGATGACTGTTATGGTTCCGGTGGTACAGGTGATGCTGTGGAAAAGGCTATAGCCCATCTCACTATGTATGGCTCTACCATGCATGATGCAGCATGGAAACTTCTTTTCAGAGGTATTTCCCGTGCTAATCTGACGATCTCTACTATTGATAACTTCGCATGGAGTGACAAGACTAAGAGAAATCAGGATCTGGGTGAGGCTTATTTTATGAGAGGCCTTTATTACTTCTGGCTTACTCAGTATTTTGGTGATGTACCTTTGATTCTTACTACTACCGTTCCTGATCCATGTCCACAAGTGAGTGCTAAGGATGCCATTTATCCTCAGATTCTGTCGGATTTTGTTTCAGCTAAGAATCTGATGGATGGTGTGACAGGAGTACAGGATGGCCACGCCGGCAAATATGCTGCTGATGCCATGCTGGCTCGCGCTTGGATGTTCTATGTAGGTTTCTATGGTAATGCTGGTGAATTGGCTCAGGCCCAACCTGCTCCGATTACTTTGGTAGCTCAGGAGGGGACGGCTAGTGAGAAGACTCTTACTAAACAAAATGTTATTGATGCTTTGAAGGAAGTAGTCAGTGCAGGAAAGTTCTCCTTGGTGGGCGATTTCCGTGATTTGTGGCAATATACCAATCATCTGACGAGGGTAGACTATAAATACCTGTTGGATGATAATGGCAAAGTTAAGAATGGTGTTGATGGAAAACCTTTGTTGTGGGCAGGTAATGCTAACAAAGAGGAAATCTTTGAGGTACAGTATGCCAATGCTTCTAGCTGGAGTGCTGAATATCCAATGGCATTTTCCAACGAATCTACTTTGTATTGGGGACCTCGTATCGGTAATGATATTACTGGTACTTATTCCAATGGCTATCGTGCAACCACCTATCCGTTTGGTTGTGGTTGGGGTATGGGTACTCCGTCTCAGAATATATGGGATGACTGGACAGCTCAGGAACAGGCTGATGGTCAGACTGATATTCGTAAGACAGCTTCCATCATCGATTGTGCAGCTGAACTTACCCACTATTCTCACGTAACAGACTGTTGTGAGGAATGTGGCCTTATTGTTAAAAAGTTTGCTCCGGTGCTTTGTAACACTGCTGCCAATGGTGCTACCATCAAGGATGATAACTCAACATGGTGGGCTTATGAGACTGGCTATTCTTCCTGTTCTAATGGTAACTCTATGCAGGGTGATCATTATGAAGATACTCCTCTTATACGTTATGCAGATGTGTTGTTGATGCTTACAGAACTTACAGGTGATCCTTCTTATATGAATCAAGTACGTGCTCGAGCCGGACTTTCTCCAAAACCATATAGTTGGACTAATATCCAGAACGAACGTCGTTGGGAATTTGCTTTTGAAGGTTTGAGATGGAACGACCTGCGTCGTTGGTCTGGAATCAATGCTGATAAGAATTCCTTGATATGTAAGGCTCTGGATGCTCAGGCAGGAAAACCGATCTGGGTGAATGGCAAATCCGGTTATACTTTGAAACATATGACATCTTCGTGGTCTCAGAGATATATTGAGACAAAAGGTTTCTATCCGAAGCCATCTACACAAGTATCATTGTCTAATGGTGCCTTGAAACAGAATGAAGGTTGGAATACTCCTGATTCTCAGTATAAGACTATTTATTAATTATGTGAAGTAACAATTATGAAGAAATTATCATTTTTTTGCCTATTATTGATAGGACTTATATATTCCTGTAATCCCGAGGAGGACAGTTATAGTCCAGGGCGTAGCATTACTGCTGAAGAACTTAAGGCGGCAAGTAATGTCTCTGTATATCAGGAGAATGGCAAGAATATCAATTATGTCCATTTCTCAACTACAGCTCCTGCCACTGTAATGTGGACGAATGGTAATATTACTTCCTTATTACCTACAGGCGATATGCAGATGTTGGTTACGGGAAAGCAGACTATTACTGTTGTAGCTTTTAATCCTGATGGAAATGAGGTTTCGGCTGATTTCAATGTCAATGTTGACGAGATCTCTCCTAAACATCCTGTTAGTAAATACTGGCAGTATCTTACAGGTGGTTCTTCTAAAACTTGGGTATGGGACAATTCCATCAGTGACAAGTGTTGGGGTAACTGTGGTTACAGTTCCGTTGGTAGCCAAGGTCTTCTTGCAAGTGGTAGTGAATGGTGGGGTGTAAGTTCCAGTGGTATTGCTGAGCAGATAGCCAGTTATAAATATGGTTCTGCTGATGGTGGCGATGCTTCCATGACTTTTACCCTGAAAGGTTCTGTACTCACAAAGAGCTCTGGTGGTAAAGGTACATTCTCCTTTGATGAGAAAACTTCCAATATCGGAGGTTACTCTGATATTGGTCCTACTATGGGACACCTTTCCACTGGTGGAAGTGGTATCTTGTTTCCTGTAAGAATCAATGCTGGAAGTACAACTAGCACTTTCGATATCTCCTATATCGATGACAACCAGTTGATACTTTGTTATCCTAATCATCCTTCTTCAGAATCTGGCTCTGCTAGTTGGAAGGAAGGTACTTATTGGAGGTTCAAAGCAAAAAAGTAATATTTTAATCCATTTATCAGCCCTTGCTCTCTTTGAAGAGCGAGGGCTGGTTTTGCTTTTCCGTGAAAAAAATTGCTATATTTGAATACATCATTTACATTTATAAAGCTATAATAAGTAAGATAATTAATTACTGAAATATTTGGAAATCAGATTTTCCTTAGGAGACAGATTCTTATAAAAATCTGTGTCGATACTGAAACTTAGAAGATTACTATACTGACCAAATCGGTTTATATAGAGAGGTGTTCATAAAAAGCCTCTGAAAAAGTGTTCTTTGACTGTTGGAAGAAGCATTTCCCTAATGGGAATATCATGCTGTCTGCGATTTATGCTTCAACGGTTTTGCTACATACTGTGCTTTGAAGAGTTTGGGTATTGACTGTAGTAACAGATTCTAAAATATAATTGCATATACCTAATATTCCGAAGAAGTAGAAAGTAGATTACTGGGTGTTATACGTTCGTGAGAACTTATAGAAGCTATCTGATAGGTTTGTTGTTCGTGGTAAGTTGATATCCTGCATTTCTGCTGTATCGGCCTTTATGTCTATACGAATGCTTCTCCAGCAGTCATTGTATCTTTGTAGTTGGATGAACATAAAACAGTTAATAAGTAATAAATATTTTCCAATTGTTTGGAAAGCAACATAGAAGATTGATGATTAAAATCTTGAGTAAATATCAAAAAATCTTTTTAGCGCTTCTCTTCGGCTCAATCGTATTCCTCTTTTGGGCCTATGTAAGAGATGCTTATCTGTCCTATCAGGAACAGTATCAGATGTTTCTTTTTACAGGTGATTATTTTTGTGGGCGTCTTTCTCAACCGGGAGGGCTTGCGTTATATCTAGGAGAATGCCTGACTCAATTTGCCTATTATCCATGGATTGAAGCTATTATTCTGGCTCTGGTCTTCATACTTCTTCAATATCTGACAGCGCTTGTAGCACGGAAAGAAGGTGCGGTGGAGGAGAGTTACCCTCTTAGTTTCCTTCCTGTCATTATGTTGTGGGCATTACTGGGGGATGAAAATATGCTGTTGACCTTGCCTGTGGCGCTTGTGCTAGTGATGGGTGCTATAGTGGGCTGTCAGTCATTCGTTTCTCGTATATTACGTATTGTCTATGTCCTTTTGATGATACCTGTGCTGTATTGGCTGGCAGGTCCGGTCAGCTATTTGTTTACCCTTTTCGTCTGCATTCATTTGTTGCTGCATCATGCATCTGGGAAAGGTGTTGTTTACATTGTCTTTCTTGTTCTTTTTTGTGCTGTCATTCCGTGGCTTGCCGGTTTTTTAGTGAATTTTCCTACGTCTCGACTTTATATTGGTCTGGACTATTATCGTCTTCATGGGGACTATCCTATAGGCTATTTCCTGGTCCCTCCAACGTTTGTAGCTGTTCCTTATCTGCTATTATTAATCCGTAAGCCGCGTAAGAAAACACTATGTAATATCGTTGAGATTTTGTTCGTTGTCGCAGTATCTGTTCCTTTGCTATTACATTCTTATCCGGGTTACACAGAGGACGGTATGGAGTATGACCGGATGGTACGTCATGGGCAGTGGAATGATATTCTTCTTAAGGCCGAAAAAAACTCTCCTACGGATCCTTTTGGTGTCACATCGGTCAACCTGGCATTGGGTATGACCGGACGCTTGGGTGATGATATGTTCCATTTCTATCAGAATGGTCCGCAAGGGTTGCTGACTAACAGCAATAAAGATTTTCTGTTGCCGTTTCCTATCAGTGAAGCTTATTATCAACTGGGTATGATCAATGCAGCAATGCGTACTACATTTGAGATTCAAGAGGCTATACCTGACTATCGTAAGAGTGCAAGGTGTATGAAACGATTGGCTGAGTGTAATATCATCGATGGACAATATGATGTGGCCAAACGTTATCTGCGTCTGCTGAGCCATACCCTGTTTTATCATGGTTGGGCTGAACAGATGATTTATTGTATAGACCATCATCAGGTAAATAGTTATGGAGAGTTTGCTAAGTTGCGTTCCTTTAACTACAGGCATGACTTTCTCTTCAGTGATCCTGAAATGGATAAAATGCTCGGGCAGTTGTTTATGAATAATAAGCAAAACAGGATGGCTTTCGAATATATGATAGGGTGGACGTTGCTGAAACGTGATTTGAAGAGTTTTGTGAAGTTTATACCTTTCATCCAGTTTGTGGATTATACCAGAGTGCCAACTTCTTATCAGGAGGCTTTCCTCTATTATTGGATAACTACACATCATACCTTGGAAGGTATGCCTATGCAAGTGGACACTGAGGTGGCCCGACAAATTCTGGACTTTGCCCGAATCGTGCAAAGCGAAGGACCGCAGGCACCGGACTTACAACAGTTCCATGGTACATATTGGTATTATCTATTGGTGCAACATCCCCAGGAGGACATAAGTGTGAATAAAAAATAAGATCATAAGAAAATGACAAAGTATATCTATATATTGATTCTGGCTGTTTTGTTATTGGGTTCATGCTCTTCTGTTCCGGATAACCCCCAAAAAGTAAATAGCTTACCTAAGATATTTCCTGATTATGTAGGAGTGACTATTCCTGAAAGTATAGCACCTTTGAATTTTGCTATGGCTGATGGGACAAGCCAATGCATGGATGTCGTTGTAAAGGGATCGAAATCGGGTTCTTTGCATGTCCATAGTGATTATGCTGATTTTAATGTAGATGACTGGCATAAACTGGTTTCAGCCAATAAAAATGGGAAACTTACGTTCACTGTATGCGAGGAGAAAAATGGAGAATGGAAACAGTTCAAGGACTTTACGGTCTTTGTAAGTCCTTATGAATTGGATGATTGGGGATTGACTTATCGTCGTATTGCTCCCGGATATGAAATCTACAGTAAGATGGGTATTTATCAACGTGATTTGTCCAACTTTGATGAATTTGCCATTTTGGAAAATACTCAGGCACCAGGTATGTGCATCAACTGTCATACCTCCAATCGTACGGATCCTAGTCAGTTTACTCTTCATGTAAGAGGTGATCATGGTGCAACGCTTATCCAGCAGAATGGCCATAGGGAGTGGTTGAATACGAAGACCGATTCTACACTGGGTTCTTGTGTCTATCCCTATTGGCATCCTTCGGGCCGATATTGCGCTTTTTCCACTAATACTACTCGTCAAGGTTTTCATGCCCTGCCGAATGAGCGAGTTGAAGTCTTTGATTTCGATAGTGATGTACAAGTATACAAGCTCTCTACCCATGAATTATTATTGTGCCCTCTTCTACAGACAAAAGACTATTCCGAGAATTGTCCTGCCTTTTCTCCTGATGGCAAAACTCTGTATTTTACTACGGCCAAGACCCAGAAGTATCCTCAGGGTTACAAGAAAGAAAGGTATAATCTGTGTAAAATCAGTTTTGACCCAGCAACAGGTAAATTCGGCAATAAGGTAGATACGATCTTCAATGCTGTAAAGATAGGGAAGAGTCTTACATGGCCTCGTCCTTCCTATGATGGTCGATATATCTTGTTCACATTGTCTGATTATGGCTATTTTTCCATTTGGCATAATGAAAGTGAACAATGGATTATGGATTTGAGGACGGGAAAGTCGAGACCTATAACTGAAGCTAATAGCAAAAGAGCAGATAGTTTTCATAACTGGTGTAGGAATAGTCACTGGTTTGTCTTTACATCGAGAAGACTGGATGGATTGTATTCCAATTTATATCTGGCATCTATCGATAAAAATGGTCGCGTAAGCAAACCTTTCCTGCTTCCACAGCGTGATCCGGTAACTTATTATAAGGAAACTATCTATTCATTCAATGTACCTGATTTTACAAGCACTAAAGTTAAATTGAATTCACGTGCATCGGGTAGGGAAATATTATCAGACAAGCGTACTTCTATTCATGTAAAGATGTAAACGAATAGAATACTATGATGTGAGTTTTCCGGATTGGTTAATGGGAAAAAATATCTGAAATTAAATGGATTGAAAGAAAGAGAAAAGGGGAGCATTATTCATAGTGAACAATGCTCCCCTTTAAATTAGCGTTTCAAATTGATGATATGCTTGCTTGAAATCAGTCTTTATTGAAAGTATGTGATTTTAGCATGTTCTTTGGATCAAGAGCAGCATCTAATTCTTCCTTCTTCATCAGCCCTTTTTCCAAGACGATATCATAGACAGAACGATCGGTTTCCAGAGCTTCTTTGGCTACTGCTGTACTGTTATCATAACCGATGTAAGGGTTGAGAGCAGTAACGATGCCGATAGAGTTCTTGACCATGTTGTAGCAGTGCTCCTTGTTGACAGTGATACCACTGACGCACTTTTCTGTCAGTGTATCAATTGCATTTCGCAACCATCCCAGACTCTCGAAGAGGCTTTCTGCAATAACTGGTTCCATGACATTCAATTCCAGTTGGCCAGCTTCTGCGGCGAAGTTTACGGTTGTATCATTACCGATAACTTTAAAACACGTCTGATTGGTTACCTCAGGAATTACAGGGTTTACTTTACCTGGCATAATACTGGATCCGGCTGCCATCGGTGGGAGATTAATCTCATTGAATCCACAGCGAGGTCCTGAAGCCATCAGGCGCAAATCACTGCAGATCTTAGAAAGTTTGATAGCCAAACGTTTCAGAGCACCTGACATACTAACATACGCACCAGTATCAGGTGTGGCTTCAACCAAGTCAAATGAAGAGATAAAGGTTTCTCCTGTGAGTATTGTCAGATTTTCTGCACAAAGCTTTGCAAAACCAGGCACAGCATTCAGGCCGGTACCGATAGCAGTTCCTCCCATATTGATCTCATGCAACAGTTGTATATTACGGTTCAAATTGAGAATCTCTTCTTCCAGATTATCACCGTAAGCATTGAACTCCTGTCCAATAGTCATCGGTACAGCATCTTGTAGTTGGGTTCTGCCCATCTTCAAAACATCAGAAAATTCTTGACCTTTTGCTTTGAAGGCACTGATAAGTTTTATCAGACTACTTACCAGACCCTTATTCATGCGAATCAGTGCATAGCGGATGGTTGTCGGATAGACATCATTCGTAGATTGTCCGCAGTTAACTTGATCGTGAGGATCACAGTATTGATACTCGCCTTTCTGGTGTCCTAAGATCTCCAAAGCACGATTAGCGATCACCTCATTTGCATTCATGTTTACAGAAGTGCCGGCACCACCTTGCATCATGTCGATAGGAAACTGGTTATGCAACTTTCCGTCGATGATCTCGCGACAAGCAGCTTCAATAGCAGCACCTACCTTGCCTTTGACAGCACCTAAGGTGATATTACTTTTTACGGCAGCTAATTTCACGTAAGCGATGGAGATGATATAGTCGGGATAATCGCGCATTTTCTTACGAGAGATATGGTAGTTGTTAATTGCACGTTGTGTCTGTACCCCGTAGTAAGCATCTTTGGGGATTTTAAGTTCACCTAATAAGTCAGATTCTGTTCTGAATTTTTTCTCTTCTACCATGATTGATTGCATTTAATAATTGATAATTTAAATAATTTCCTCGTGCCTGATTCTCAAATTATCTTGATCCTCAGGCAAAAGGAAAAAGAAAGAAAATTCGATGTCCGTTGTTCTTATGACGGATCATAAATGAATATTTGTATCTCTTTTTATCTATTGTTTCCTAAAAACTTTAAAATGCTTTAATTCGATACATGAAGCCTAGTTCAATACGGCTGGTATTGTAATTTTGCAGGTTGCATTTATGACTGAAATCATAATTATGACCCACATAGGCCAGGAAAATCCGAAGATCTTGCTTTTTTATCGGATAATATTCGATAGAGCCAATGTAACCGATGCTCTTCCTATAGTTCTTCAACTCATCGATATGTTGTACACTGGCTGTTTCGTAAGTACCTTTGGCCATGAAGTTCCATTGTGGAGCAAACTGCCAGTTGACCTTTGATATGAAAGAGTTGTAATGCACATCGCTGAAATAGGTGTTTGGCTGATTCTGATTCAAGTAACCAGCCAGATCAGAAGAGGCAATTTTCAATCTATCAAGTCCATCGAAAGCACCCATATAATCGAAATACCATTGTAACGTCGACAGATTCAGTTTCTCTCCCAAAACGATCATCCGACTGTATTTATGCTGAGCTTGTGTCTGGATGCCCCAAGACCATTTTGTCTGGAATTTATCTCCGAAGAAACTTCCACTCCAGTTGAGGATATAGGTCAATGGATTTTTTGCTTTGGTCAATGGAGACACGTCTGCCAAAGAACGGCCGACGGTCTTGGCGTCAGTGCCATATTCATCAGCAAACTTGCCATTATTGGCATTGCTGATTTCTGCTGAAAAAGTCTGTGTCGGCACCGGATTATAGTTGACGACCACTCCTGCCATGAAGTTGTCCATATTGTCTACCATGTCAGAATACTGATAGATGTACATTGGATTTTCATCAAATTCGAATCCGCCCCATATCTGGCACATCTTTCCGGCTTCTACACTTATCTTTGGATTAAAACGATAACCAGCCATCATGATATCTGTTGCCTTGGCGAAGTTATCCTCGCTTTGGGCACTTGTTGATTTGTTCAGACGGTGGCGAAAGCGATAGTACAGGTGATCGGTCAGGTTACCTTTGATTTCCAACCGTAACTGTTTGTTGGCAAAATGGGAATTCCATTGTTTGTCAGCATCACGTCCTTCTTGAAAACTGTAGGCGTAGTTGAAGTAGACATTGAACATATCGTTCTTCTTCTCCAGATTGAGGACTCGATGAGCCAGTGATTCATAATCACCATTCTCATTGCCTCCATAACCTGTATTGTCACCTTGGGCATATAGTGCTCCGGAACAGATAAAGAGGCTCATTCCAACTAATAATAATTGTTTTTTCATGGGATTATGGATTAATATTCCTCGAAATACTTTTGAATCTGTTGCCAGTTATGCGTCTTTGTAAGAGCAAGCATCAGGAGAATCCTGGCCTTTTGAGGGTTTAAGTTCAGAGAAGCTACAAAATGATATTTAGCATCATCTACTTCTCCGTTCAGATTCGTAGGTCCTGTTGGTACGCGGCTGGAACGGACGATTTGAATGCCATCGTTCTGGGCCTTTACGGCAATAGGGAAGACGTCCTTATAGAAATTGCCGTCACCGACACCCGCAAGAACAATACCATCAAATTTGGCATTGACGAAAGCCTGCATAGGTAGAGGTGAACAATTGGCATAGCCATACACGATTCCGACCTTTGGTAGTTCTTTCATTCCTTCTACACTGAATTCAGAAGCTGTTCCCTGCCGAAACTCTGGTTTATACAAATAGTAGGCTTTTCCATTGTAGACGTAACCTTCTTCACCAAAGATGCCACCCTTGAAAGTAGCACAGTCAGTAGTATGTGTCTTGATAATTGACTTGGCGTCAAAGAGTTGGTTGTTCATGCAGACCATGACACCACGGTTTTGTGATGCTGGGGTACAGATTGCGGCTACACCATTGTAGATGTTAGCTGGTCCATCAGCGCTGATGGCTGTGGATGGTCTCATGGAGCCTACCAGTATGACCGGCTTGTTAGAATGTACGGTTAAAGCCAGGAAGTAAGCAGTTTCTTCCATCGTGTCTGTTCCATGGGTAATGAGGACACCGTCATAGCCTTCTTGATTCAGAAGTTGGTTGATACGATTAGCAAGTTTGATCCAAACTTGGTCGTTCATATCCTGAGAGCCAATATTTACTAACTGCTCACCACTGACATCTGCCAGATCCTTGATCTGTGGAACGGCATTGATCAATGCCTGGATACCTACCTGGCCTGCTGTATAGGCAGAAGAGGAGGAAGAAACTGATACGCCCGCTATGGTGCCGCCTGTGGCGATAATGCGGATTCTTGGTTTTGCAAAAAGTGTGATACTAACCAATAAACCACAAAGTAAGAATAAACTACGTAATTTTCTCATAATGTTATTATTTTAAAGTATTGTTATATATTGATTTTTTCTTACCTCTATCTATCATCAGATCAGTAGAAAATTTTTACGACGAGGTAAGCAATGCCTATAGAAACGAAAGTGGTAATGAAACCTGGCAACTGGAATGAATGATTCAAAACCCATTTACCGATACGTGTGGTTCCGGTCCGGTCAAAACTGATGGCTGCCACCTCAGTCGGATAATTCGGGAAGAAGAAATAACCATTGACAGCGGGGAACATCACAACCAATGCTAAAGGACTTAACCCTAAAGCTAACCCTAAAGGATACAATGTGCGAACTGCTGCAGCCTGCGAGAACAACATGATGGACATGATGAACAGTGCAATGGCAAACAGGAAGGGATATTGTGTGACGATACTTGCGATGTGGGTCTTGAAGAAGGCGATATTCCCATTGAAGAAAGTGTCTCCCATCCAGGCTACACCAAAGATGGCGACCATCGCATTCATCCCCGCAGCAAATATATTCCCTTGTACGGCTTTTGCTGGTTTCGCTTTGCCTACAATAAGGATGAGCGCCGATATGGACATCATGATCATCTCTATCGTTTGAGACATTTCAATAGGAGTGGAAACACCATCAACCATGAAATGTGGCCTTCTGCTTGGAAATAACCCGAAAAATACTACGAGGAGAACACCGATGAAAAATACCAGGGTAGCCCATTTCGCACGAGGATTAGGGTGAAACTCCATATCTTGCATTTTCTTCTTGTCTTCTTCTGGGTTGATGATTCCCTCTTTTACACGCCGTTGGTATTCCGGATCATCTTTCAAGTCTTTTCCGACGAAATTTTCTACAATGGCAGCTACCAGAATGGCGATAAGAGAGGCGGGGAGGCAGATCAGCAGAATATCTTTCAATTGAATCCCCCTACTGCCTAACAGTTCTGAACTCAGCAGAGCTGCTGTAGCAGCAGATACTGGACTTCCTGTAATTCCGAGGGAGGCAGCAATAGTGGCTACACTTAATGGACGTTCCGGACGAATCTTTTCATTTGTGGCAATTTCTGAGATAATCGGGAGGAGTGAATAGGATGTGTGTGCTGTCCCACAAACCAGACAAAGGACCCATGTGCATAGAGGACCGTAAAATGTAATGTGACTGGGATGTTTCCTGAGAAACTTTGCAGCCAGTCCAACCAGATATTCTATTCCTCCTGTAGCTTGTAATGAAGCCGCTGCACAGATGACACTGACGATGATCAGCATTACATCAATAGGGGGAGTACCTGGTTTAAGCCCAAATAAGAATACGAGAATAAATGTTCCGACCATACCGTAGATGCCGAGTCCTATACTGCCAACTCGTGCTCCTGCAAATATGAAGAATAGTACGATAAGGAATTCAATTAAGATTAAGGTAGTTGCCATAAATAGAGTTTTTAGTTTAATTGTTGGCCACAAAGATAGTCTGACTTTACCGGAATCTAGTTGTGCAAATCTGACTTTATTTTGTAAAATACGAAACAAAAATAATCAAATAGTAATCTTTTATAGGCAAAAACATGGGATTATTGGGCTCTTATATTTACGGAAATTACAAATAATTTGATGCGTGTGATCAATGTGATAAATTCTCTTGGTGGAGTTGCCTTTAATAATCTTAGCCTTATGCTTTTCTGATGAGTTTTCTGTTGAAACAATTAATGGTAGGAGAGGGAATGTGAAAAGTGATTTGAAATGAATAGATTCTTTAGAAAAAATGTCATTACCAGCAAGCATTGATAAACTAACAGTATTATTCGCTCCCTCAATTTCATATTTAC
>ENA-UOOK01004022-UOOK01004022.1-fermentation-metagenome-genome-assembly--contig:-NODE-4022-length-16152-cov-4.638690_pt1 | contig 16152 bp, 26 predicted proteins | sample MGYA00245777_ERZ724023 | MGnify/ENA primary metagenome ERZ724023 (study PRJEB28704, sample SAMN03018312) | fermentation metagenome | biome: anthropogenic terrestrial biome; feature: soil; material...
AGCGTTCTACCAATATTTCCACCAGTAAAACTAAAATTAGACCATAACACACCTTTATTTTTAGTAGTTGTTTTAAACCATTGAGCTATTGTAAAAGCTGGTGACGGATTTAATGAGGAAGCTAACCTCGCACTGCCGTTAAAAACAGCACCATCATTAATCTTTCCAGCAGAATAGGTAACATTTGTGTTAGTCAAATTATTACTCCCCACACTATCATTGGAGTTTCCGTCTAGTTTATAATATGCTACTAAGTTGTCTGTTAATTCCATATAATTATAATTAAGCTACTGCCACACATCTCCATTTAGATGTTGCTGAGTTATAAATAAGACCAACACTTAACATCGCTGTCGTTACAGTTGTAGTTGGAAGTGTTGCTGTTGAAGCCTCAAAAGAAGCTCCCCAAGTAATTGCTCTTGCCGCAGTTCCTGTAATTTCTATTATTAACTTTTGTCCGTGAGTTGGAGTGCCTGATAAATTAGTAGTCATTGAAGTAATATCAACGGCTAAAGCTGTAATTCTGTGAATATCTGTATTGTCTGTATTTATTGTTGGAGTAGCACTTGAAGTTTCACTCGTTACTCTTGGATTTATTCTTTTATTAGTAAGAGTGTTAGTTGAACTTGCAGATAGTGGAGTAGTGTATTTTAACCCTGTTGACTCATTACTGTCTGCTGTTAATACTTGCCCATCAGTTCCGACTGCTAGACGAGCTGGTGTATCATCTGCGGTTGCTGTTAGAATATCTCCTTTTGCATTAACGATAGATTTATCAATTTTTGCATCTAATCCAGTCTTTAATAGATTGACAGTTGGGTATTTTGTTGTTGATGTATCTATTGTTACATTTTCTTTATTAGCAATATTTTCTGGAGTGAAGCCTAGAGAGTCTTGTTTTGAAGCTAAAAGATTACTAACTGAGATTTTTTTTGTTTCACCGACTACAGTATCTACAATCGCCAAAAGGTCATTGTCAATCGGTGTTGTATGAGCTTGAAGTTGTGATATCTTTAAATCTGCCATAGTTTTAATCGTTATTAATGTTATTGAATAGTAATTGCTTCTGTTGCACCGAATTTGATATTGTATTCATCTGTGTCTCCGAGAGTAATTGATGAGCCGATGTCCACATAACCGATTAACTCCTTGTTAGTAGCAGTATCTGAATAAACCACTACATATCTAAAAGGTGCTACTGAACCTCCTGAAGCTGTTAATTTTAAGTCTGCTAATACTAAACTTGCTACTCCGGATGTCTCTGTGAAGCTAGTGGTAGTAATAGTAGTTGATGAAAGGTTTGTATAAGAGATTTGTGTAATATCAGCTAACTTTTCATTTGTTGCTGAAGGTGCTGTGTTACTCAAAGCTACTTTTAATGTATCAGTTCCTAAGTTAAATGCTCCCTTTCCGATATTTAATGCGAATTTGTTGAATTTGTTAAATGTTAATGTCATATATTTATGTTATTAATAAGCTGGTGTTGGTTTTGCCACCCTAATTCTTAAGTTTTGTGCTTTATTTCTTTTTGCTAAAAAGTCTACCATTGCTTTTCTTTGTTCTTTATCTTTTATGCCTAAACGATCAACGGTTGGTTGATTTTTAGCAAGTGCAAATAGATGAGCTGTGCCAAATGCCAGTCCTGAATGAAAAAGTGAAGGAATCCCCGGAACTTTAGTCGTATCAGAAGATAGCATTTCTGTTTGCTTTCTTTGATAATAGACCTTTAGCCCTTTTGCATAGTTATAATCTGGTCTAGGATATAACCTGATAGAGTCTCCAAGTAAATCATATTTAACAGGAGTTCCTAATACACTCTGAGTTGTCATATCTTGTGAATAGACATTTTTCTCTTGTGGGTCTATTTGTCCTATCTCCCTAAACTCTCCATTACTATCTACTACTAAAACTTTTAATACTTTCAAGATTTCAGCGTCAAATTGATAATCTCTTTGTCCTGAAACTATATTTGTAGTTGCAATAGGTAGTTTAGTCTGTGCTGTATCATCCCATTGCCAAGTATCGTCAGCTGATAAAGCCAAAGACACATACTCATCATATATGCTGTTAAAATCAGCTGTTAAGTCTGCGATAGGGTAAGAATTGGTATCCGTATTTGTTAATCTTCTGATCAACTCCACTAAACCTGTCTTATTTGTTGAATCACTGTATTTCATTACTTATTCAAATCTTTTTTTTGTGCTAATAAATGGTTTTTAAACTCTTCTAACTGGTCTATTATTTTAACTACAAGCTCCTCATTTTCTACTTCTACTGAAGCTAAAACCTCAAATTCTTCTAATTTAATAGCCTTCTCGTGTTTTTTAAACTTTAACTTTACTTTATCTTGTAATTTGTTGATTTTTAGAGTAAGTTTTTGCAATTCTTTTTCAATCTCTTCCCTCTTTGCATTTAACTCCCTACCTTGTAAAATCAAGACATTTTTCTCTTTTAATAATGTAAAGATATCTTTATCTTTTATTGTTATTGTTTTCATATTTTGTTATATATACATTATACTTTACTAAATAAAATCTACAAACTAATTTAATAATTTCTTATATTCTTCTTCCCATTGGTTAGAAGTGTTAGCGTTATATTCTTTTAAAACATATTCTTTAGCTTTTTTCCCTAAATCTCTTCTTGTTTTTTTGTCTGCTAAAGTTTCTAAATGTTTCAACCAGTCATCTTTTTTATCTACAAATAGTAAGTAATCTCTATCTTCTAGATAGGTTTTTCCGTTTGTTATCACTGGAACTTCTAGCATTGACATTTCTAGGAATTTAAGGTTTGATTTACATTCGTTAAAATAGTTATCTTTTCTAGGAATGATAGCTATGTCTAACTTCAAATCATTTAGAGTATCAAAGTAGTCTTCCATTAAAACATAAGGTTGCCATTCTATGTTCTTTAGACTTTCCCAAAAGTTTATTTCCTTTTGGTGAACCATTCTCGTTATCTTAAACTCCTCTTTCTTTGGAGGTAGTGCGAATAATACTAATTGAAATCTATTGTCTTCGTCTATTTGTTTTAATACATCTTTTACATCTTCATAGTCTCCATTGAGTGCGACAGAACCTATCAATCCTATTCTTATTTTTTCCCCTTCGTTTCGTTTTGGTTCTTCCCAGTCAGAAGGGTCTACTAGATTTTTTAGAATTGCTACATTTTCGTTATGTTCTAAATACTCTTCTTTTAGTTTTCTTGTTGTGCAAGTAACTAAATCTGATAATTCTATAAATTCTTCGATGATTTTTTGTTTTCCTTGTAGAAAGGAGTTAAATGTCAAGTCCTCTATATGTTTGAAAGTATCATCGTTGTCAAATACTATCTTTTTACCCAAAGACTTTAATATTTTAGCCAATTCTAGTTTTTCTTTAGTGTCTGGTCTATGAAATACTACTATGTCAGCTTGCATCACTTCTTGATATTGTCGCTGTGGTGATTTTTTCTCATCTAGTAAAGATAATAACTCACCATTCCATCCAGCATTGACAAGAGGTATTAAACATCGCACATAGTAGCAACCATCAAGACCTGATCCGATATAATATACTTTCATTATTTTTTAAGTAAGCCTTCAAAGCCTCTTTTTTCTGTAATATCTAATTGTTTTCCATCTGATGATAGAAAAATTCTTCTCTTTTTTAAGTCTCCCATTATTACATTCATATATTTGTTATTTGATTATTTCCATTTCTATGGCTTAAATCTCGCAAAATGGAGTGAGTTTAAGCCATAAACAATCTAAGCGATTATGCTTTTGTGATAATAGCAACTCCTGATGTTGCTCTGTTGAGAACTACTCCGTAAACCATATCAGCAGTAGTTACTGTTGATAGATATTCTGGGATGTAGTTAGATTGAACTCTAATACCATTTCCTTCCGCATAAGCTCCCATAGAGCCTCCTGAACCTAAGTTAGCAGTTGCAAAGTGAATTGCATCTTTTTCTGCTAAAGCATTGTATTTACCAGTTGTTCCTGAAACAAACTTGATGTTGTTAGAGATAAATACTGGGATACCGTAAAGGTGACCATCTGGTCTCTTTGCTGTTGGATCGTTTACTGGAGAGTTTATAGCTAGAGAGAATTTGTCAATAGCTTGAACTTGATTCCAGAATACTTTGCTGTCTAAGAAGAAAGCAGTATCCATTGCTGTATCTACATTAGCAGCTTCAAGTGTAGCGATAGCTGATCTGATGTCAGAGTCAGCGATAGCAGTTGTAGAAGCTCCTACTGATACTGAGAAAGATGAGAAAAGTGCCATGATAGCTTTTTCTAAATCTTTAGCAATAGTGTATCCAGCGTTCTTAGCGTATTTCTCTTGGAGATAGTAAGAATGTTTGACTTGAGCAGCTTCTTTGTCTTCAATAGCAAAAGAAACTTCTGGCCATGTGTCTACAGTTAGAGTAACTTTAGTCTCGGTTGGGTTGTTTAGAGTAACTGCAGCTCCAGTAACTTTTGCATTAGCAGACATTTCTGTCAAGTTTGGAGTGTAGATTACCTTTCCGCCGTCGCTTAATTCCTCGCTTCTATCAGCGAAGAAAGCAGCACCTACAAGTTTTGATTTATAAAAGTCGTTTATTTTTGAACCCCATAAACTAGGGATTAAATCAGCAAGAGTAGTTCCTGTTGATGTATTTGTTGGGAATGCCATAATAATTTATAAGTTTATATATAAGTTTATAACGACCTCCCAAAGTTTTATCTTCCGAATGATTTCTTGATAAATGCTTGATGCTCTTCTCGTGTCATTTCTGATACAGATTTCTCTTTCTTAGTGTTTGATGATTTAGAAGCTCCAAGATTTGATAATTCCTCTTTTTTCTGCCTCTCTAATTTTTCCTGATATATGTTATATGTTGCTGAATTTTTAGCTTCAGTTAGAGAAATATTTTCAATCTTAGCAATCTTTTTAACCATTTCCACATCCTCGTCTGATAGTCCTTGAGCATAGAGTTTTATCTCTTCTCGCATATCTGTCAAGTCGCCAGTCTTGGCTTCTATCTTTGGTTGGTCAGTTGTTAATTCTTTCTTAATCCTTTTAAGTTCTTCCTCAGCCTTTTTAGCTCTGATATAAAGTTTCTTATTAGTTTCTGAAAGTTTGTTTAAGTCCTCATCGTTAGAAGACTCATCTGTTGAAGTTTCTTCTACATTTGTAGTTTCCACTTCTTCCTCATAGTTTTCAATGTTTGTAGAGTCATTGATCTCATTTTCTTTATTCATATTGTTGATTTATTATTTAATTCGCAAATTGACGAAAGTTTTGATTTTTAAAAGGTTTACTCCTTCATCTATTTGGTATATATATTATATCAAACCATTTTTATCTGTATAGTCAAACTTCATTTGTGAGAACGCATTTTCTATAACTTGTTTGGCTTCATAGTATCCTGATGCTTCTTTACCAGAAAATATCTTAGCCAAAGCCTCCTCTGAAAGTTTCTTTAATAACTCTTCTCTCACTTTATTAAACAAATCTTCGTCTGCTACAAATAGTTTTATTTTTTCCATAGTTTTATTTTATATTAGCCGGATTTGATGCTTCCATTATTGCTTCTGTCTGGCTACCAGTTTGTTGAGTAGTCATCTCTGGTATTTTAGCTCCTTGAGCTTGTTGAACTTGTTGAGCCATTTGAGCTTGTTGAGCCTTACTTGGCATCAAGTCTATTGGAGAAATGCCAGCATCGGCGACTTCAACCATTCTATAAAAGATTTTAGACAAACCTTCATTTTCTAATATAGCTGGATTAGCACTTACTATTGACAAGATATTATTTAATGACTCTAATATTACTGCCTTATTCATTTGTTCGCCAGTTGTGATTATATCTACCTTAGCTTTAATATCTTTGAAATAATCTTTTGGTATTTTTACAAATCTTTTCTGTTTTGTTTCTCCGATAAAGTCTGAAGCTCTATTTAAGTTAGCCTGATAGTCTTCTGGAGAGATAATAGCCCCTTGTAGAGCTTGATTAATCATATCTTCATTGACTGTCTTGTTGATAAAGCCTTCGTCAATCTTTTTTAATTCTTCTTCTGAAAAGTCGGTAACTAAAGTATGTTCTTTGTTAAGTTTCTCTACTAGATATGGTATTACCCAGTCAGCAAAAACTTCTCTCAAGAATATTCCGAGTTCTTGTCTTCTGTATTGGAATAGTGAGTTAGCGTTTTGTGTTTGTATTGCTGCTAGTCTGAAAGGTGTGCCTGATGGTAAAGTCTCTCCTGAGTTAGTCTCAAAAACTGAAGCTATTTGTGAATACTGATTTTGCCACTCTGTAATTAAGTTTTTAAACTCTGGAATATTTCTTGAAATACTATTTAACATTCCTATATTTCTTCCTTGTTGTAGTTTCAAAACAGTTCCATTTTCTACATCTGTCAAAATGTTGTTTTGTAACAAATTATCATCTGAATAGAATACAACCTTAGAGCCTATTTCGTTAGCTTGCCTTTCTTGTAGTCTTGCATCATTTACCCATTGCTGAGCTTGGAAGCCCTCTTCTACTACTCCATAACCCAAGCCTCTGTCTAATACTTCTCTCCAAGCGAGATATTTATATGGAAGTTCGTTTTCTTTGACTGAGTGAATAACAAATTTCTTGCTTCCTTCATTTCCAGCAATTAAGTGATATTGATTTGAATATTCTTTTTCGTTTCCTCCAATTAGAGTATCTTCAAAAATACCATGCATTTCATAAAGAGTGATAAACCCATCTTTGTCTTTGAGTTTTAAAATATCATGTAGCGATACATCCCCATTGAAGCCTTTGTATCTCTTAACAATTTCGTGTTCTTTTAACTTATGGATTTCTATGATATTTCCTCCTAATATGTCTCTTTGATCTGTAACTACTGAGTTCCAATTAACTACTTCAATTTTTAGTTTTCCTTCTTCTTTACTTTTCTTTAGCAATACTCCACCATATCTAGCTCTAATTTCTCCTAGTCTATTTAGTGTTTTTCCAAAGTTTTCATCCTTCATCCATAGCTGTAATTCTCTTCTAAGTAAGAATGATTTATCAAAAGCGTCTTCATTGTCTGACAGAATTGTAATATCTTTCGTGTCTAAGTCTGTCGCTACTATTGAGAAATTAACCTTTGCATTTACTATATTGAAAAAAGGTTTCTCTCTACCAAACATATCTTCTTCGCCTGAAAGATATTTTGAATTTGAATAATAATTGACTTTTTTTATTGTCTGATATTGTGAAAAATATAAACCTGCTTCCAGTTCTAATTCTCCGTTATAATAATCTGATAAACTTTTGTCTAGTTCCTTAACCAGTTCCTTTGTGTTGTCCATATATATATTCTAATTATAATTAACCAATCCTAAACTGCATAATTCTTCAATACTCTATTTCTTGTCTGTATTCTCTTTGATAATTCCTCTTTTGATAATAAGTCATTCTGAACATAACCATCAAAGCCATATCTCACAGCATCCATTAAGTGATTAAATAAGTCTTCCGGCTCATTTAAAAATTTTCCATTCTTATCTTTTCGCCATAAATAGTTCCTATATTCTTTTATCAAATTAAGCGAGTGTTGAGTGACACTAATTCTCTGGTCTTGAATAAAACTTATACCTTGATTGATTGAGCCTATGCCCTTTTTAGCCCCCATTATGTTTATTCCATAACTTTTAATCTCATCGATACTTTTTGGCTCTGAGCTGTCGGCTATTGTTAGCACTGGTTCTAGGTTCTTTAAAAGATCAGCTATTTGTTTGTTTGTGAGTCCTTTCTGATAGCAAGTTTCGTTGAGAATATAGCCATCGTTGTATTTGTAGATATCTACAATGGCTGTCGGATCGTTCGTATAGCCAAAGTCTAGCCCTCTTCTTATCAGTCTAGCTTCGTGTGGTATTTCTTCAATGATTTTCCAATCTTTGTAAATCTTGTCTTCAAGTTCTCCTAACTGTCCGAGTCCATAAACTTTCCACCAGTTAGCCCTGCCTTTTCTAGCTTCAATGGAGTCTATAATCTCCTGTGATAGTGCTTCGTTATCTTTATAGGTTAGAATGATGTGGTCTACATCTTGTCTTTTTCCTAAAATATCTTCATAAAACCAAAATGAATTTGTGGGATTCCAGTCTAAAAATATAAACTCTTTTGTTCTGACTTCTATCTGGTCAAAAGCATCTAGTGTGACATTATTGCATTCGTTTATAAAAGCTCTGTCTCTTCTACCTCCTCTAAGTTTTGCTGAATCGTCTGCCGAGAAAAACTCTATCTCTGAACCTGTTTCAAACTTATATATCTTGTTAGTTTCATTCCAGTTTTTAGAGTTCCAGTAGTTGTGTTCTTTTAATATATTTTTAAAATCCCTAATAGAACCTCTTCTTAAATGAGGTATTGACTCTGAAATTATAGAAGTTAGTGTTGGCTTTTTATCACTTTGAGCTTTTGCTATTAAATAAAGCAATACGGATATTGTTTTAGAGGATGATGTTCCCCCCTGAATTGCCCTAATCTTCTTCTTCAGTTTCGTTATCTTCTGAAATGCTGTTGTAATCTGATACATCTATTTGAATTATTGGCGTTGGTAAGTCTTTTCCATCAGCCCCTGTGTTTTCTGTTCTTAGTGAAAAATCTTCTTTCATTCTTCTCTCAGCCCATTTCCAAGAGTTTTCTTTTTTAAGGTCGTCATCCATCTCTCCTTCAAGTTTGATAGCATCTACTATGTTTTTTATAGCTAATACATTAACAGTATTTTCCCAACTTGTCAATTTCATACCAAGAGACTCATCAGCCTTTACCCAGTTTGAAAGTGTTGATGGTGTTAATCCTGTAAAATAGCAAGCCTTATTCCTTGAAAGACCCATTTCTAAATATGGTCTCAAACCTTGAATAATATTTTCCATTTCTTCTTTTGTCCATTTCTTTCCTTGTGCCATATCTTAATTATACTTTACCGTTTTATTTATTCAAGATGTAATTCATTATCTCTTCGTGATGTCTAGTAGCTATACTGACTAGCGACTCTCCGTGCTTCCTATATTTTAGTAAATACTCTTGAATGGTTTTTACCTTATATCCTTGTTTAGTTGCTCTATACCAAAAATCCCAATCTTCATATCCTTTTGTCATTGTTTCGTCATAGCCTCCTATCTTTTCCCAGATTTCCTTTTTAAACATTGCCGAACAATTTATTCTATTTCCTGTTTTAAATCTTTCGTGTGGTATTTCTGGTTCAAAGAGTCTTTTGTTTTGGCTATCTCCAAATTCTTCTTGCCCTGTTCCGATTATCTCAGCGTCTTCTGTTAATGAAAGACATTTTTCTATATAAGTTGAGTCTAGTATATCATCTGCATCTAGCGAGATAATCCATTCACCTTTTGCTTTTGCAATTCCAGTGTTTCTTGCCGATGGTAACCCTTTGTTTTCTTGTTCTATTAAAATTAAATCTACATCGTGTTCTAGTTGAGATAGTCTGTCTTTTGTTTGATAAAATACTTCGCTTGTATTGTCTGTTGAGCCGTCATTGACAACGATTACTTCTAATGGTGATATAGTTTGAGTCACTGCTGAGATTATTGCCTCAGATAGATATTTAGCGTGATTATAGCAAGGTATTATTATAGATATCATTTTATTTTAATATTAAGTCCAGCTGTGTCTTGTAATTCACTTGCCAAGATTTTACCACAAGTAGAACATTTAGCTATCCAATAATCGTGGTTACAATATTTTTGATTTTTAACATCTTTTTCTCTCTTTACTAATTCACGATTTAATGCTATAAAGTTCCATTTTTCTTTGTTATCTTTCATATTCGGCTTTTTTGATTATTATGTTAGTTATTATAGCATAATTGTCAATATTGACTAATGTTGATAACATGTGTATAACTATACAAGAAAACACTACCATAAATGATAGAGTTTCTTGAGTGTCAGCAAAGTAAGGCAAGCCTGCTAGTTGCCGACATAAATATATTATATCAAATTATAATAGTCTAGCAAATTATTTCTGTTCTCATCTGGGAAATATACCTCCATTCCTGTTTGATTTATTCCTAATAAAAAATCATCTAAACATTCACTCATCTCATTCTTCGTCATTTTCGTTGTGGATTTTTTGTTAAACTTTCTAAAAAGTATTTCCTTGAATATCAAGTGAAGGCTCTCTTTCGTTGGAGTTATATCTAAAACCTCTAAAAGACTTTTCAGCGATATTCCTTGTGATATCATTTCTCCGGAGACTTGTTCTAAAAATAACCAATAAGCATCATTTTGTTTTTCCGTTCTCTTTTCTTCGGACTTAACTCCTATATTGACTTGAGACTTAACTAAAAATACTATCTTTTTAGATAAAAATACTTTCTGTTCGTCTGTATATCCGTTGAAATTTAGTATCTTTTCTAGGGCTTCATATAACTCATCTTTTGATAATGTCTTTAGTTTTTCTATTGCTTTTTCTAATATTTGTGTCATAATCATATGTTTTTGTAATGTTGCTATATCCTTTGGAAAGTAATTTTCTCTAATTTCCAGTTTTATTTCAGTCTTATATACATCGTCTTCTAGGTTTTTTTTAATTAGTTTCATTTTATTTTATAAAGTAAACCTCTTTTGACTATCTTATGTTCTTTATGGAGTTCTTTTAATGTTTCTTTTACAATTTCTTCTTCTCCAGCTTTATGTTTATCATTTCCAAAGACTTCAATAAGAAGTTCATCGGCTAAAAGTCCATCATCACGATTTAATCTTAGACTTGTTAGAATTTGTTTTTTTACTTCCATATCTATAACTGATAAATTTCTGTCTCTTCTCCTATATAATTTATAATCTTATCTATTTTATTTTTCTCCATAAATAGTTTCATAAATTTCTGACCCCTTAATCTATAATTATCGTAATCTGGGGCTCTATCGTGATTGTGTCTTATTTTAATCAAGTCAAGATATGTTATTTTGGCTTTTCCTTTTAGTCTTAGAAAGAAATCTGTATGCTCTGCTAGTTTTAGTTCGTTATCCCATTTGTTGTTTTTTAATACATCAGTTCTAGCTAAGAAAAAGTTTAAAATTAAATCAAACATTTTATATCCGTTTAATTCTCCTCTATCTCCTTTTATATATCTTAGAGTTTCGCCATCTCTTTCTAAAATTCCGTGATAATCTAATCCTTCCACATTCCCACCGACAAAATCAAAACCTTTTTCTGCTACTTCTAACATTTTTTCTAGTTTTGTGTTTTCGGTGAATTCAAAGTCGTCATCTAGTAACAACGCATATTTCGTTTTTACCCTTTCCACTCCATAATTTCTTGAGAAAGAAAGTCCGGAGTCAAAAGGTATTTTATAATAATCTACATTTTTATATTTTGTTATCGGTTCTTTTTCTCCATTGTCTATAATTATAATCTTCAGATTAGGATAGTAAAATATAATAGAATTTACTAATTTGTCTAATGATTGTGGTCTATTGAATGTTGTTATAATTGCAGTTATGTTTTCCATAGTTTACTTTTTAATACATTTATGGTCTTTTGTCCAGTCCCATTTTTCAATAGGGATTTTCCACTCTTCACCGTAAACAGCTTTGATATAATTCTCTCCGAGAGTTTTAACTTCGTGTCCAGAGAGATTACCATTTTGTATTTCAAAAACGATTGGCTCGTATTCGTGAATAATCTGATCGTCAATACTTTGACAATCATTTTTCCAAAGAGAATTTGTTATTTTTCCATCTTTTTTATAGAAAATCATTAAGTCTGTTTTAATTCCATCTTTTTTTACAGATATTTCTAACCCAATATTTCTCATTCCATAGATATTATGGATTTCATAGCCATTTTTAATAAGTGTTGTTAAATATTCCCATTTGAAATCACTTGACATAATTCCTAAATCAGTGTCTAAGTCGTGAGATATTATGTCTTGTTCTCTTATAATTCCAAGAGCCGTGCCGTAAACAGCAAAACAAGGAATTAGTTTTTGTATTTCTAAGATATTATTTATTGCTTTTGTTTTTTCCATAATTCTTGTGAGTAGCTATAATTCTAGCAAGTAGTGGATCATCTTTCCCTACTTTCGAGAAACCATAGCCGACTTGATAATAACCTATTCTAAATCCTAATGAGATTAACTTTAATATAAACTTTTCAGGATTAATTAATCTTCTTTCGTGAGTGTTATCTGTTTTATCTCCGACAACTCTAAACTCAGCCATTAAAGTTGAATTTGATTTTGCTATCTTTGCTAAAAAGTCATTTTCCTCATCTTCTGTCACTGAATGCAACCACCATCTAGAATATATTATACTATTTTTCAAAAATTCTACATCTTTAACTTTTTTCTGTAAATGATGTCTATCACCACTTTCAAAGTTAGGATCAACGGATAGTGTTATACATTTTAATCTAAACAGGTTCGTATCTCTACAATTTCCAGCTCCAATGTCCATCACTATGTCATCTTTATCTAGGAAGTCAAAACAAAACTTTGCGAAGTCGCTAGGCTCGTTTGTCTTGTGGGTTTTGTAATAATTTTTCCAATAATTCTCATTCATAATCTTAAAAAGGTATATCTTCTACATCCAATCCAGATGTTTCTACCTCCATTTCATCTTCTATTTTATTTTCTACTTTATTAGAGTTTGGTTTATCTCCAAATTGGAAACTCTCTACTATGATTTTTGTTGAGTAGTGAGTCTGTCCTTCTTTTTCCCATTTGTCAGTTTGAAGTCTGCCCTCTACGAGAAGATTCTGTCCTTTGACTGCATAAGTTGATAATGTTTCTGCCTGCTTTCCAAAGATAACACAATTAGAAAATTCTGTTTGTTCTTGTTTTTGCCCGTCTTTATCTTTCCAGCTTCTGTTGATTGCTAGTGTAAACTGTAATATCCCAACCCCGTTTGGTGTTATTTTTAATTCTAAATCTTTTGTTATATTTCCTGCTAAAATTACTTTATTTATGTTCATATATTTATATTATACTTCATTTACCAATTTTTTGGTTTTATAATGTTTGCTGGTAAGTCTTTAAAAAACTTTTTAATGTAGTCTTCATCAAATCCAGCAATTCCACATCCCACTTTTGTCAATAAAAAGATACTTTCTGTGTTTTGATTAGCTGTTTTTATTAGTTCTTCTACTGATTTTTTTAATTCTTCATCTGTCACTTTCTCCATTTTTTCGTTAAGAGTAGGGAAAGCATAAGATTGTCCTTGTAGTCCTTCTCCTTGCCCTTCTATTGCACCGAATTTATCTTTTGCAAGTTTCGCTGCACCTCCTGAATGGTTGCCATTTAAGTTTGAGCCAAAAACAAAGATTTCGTGGTCTTCTAACTTTTTAATATTTTCTGGTGTCGTGGTGTATCTCTTTTTAATTTTCATATCTTTAATATATATCGTTTCACCTTCAAAATAGTCTTTACCCCCCTGTAATACTTTCATTTTACCCCCAGAGAATAAAATTGTAGCATGTAAATTAGATAATATTTTAGAAATATTAGTTTCCCCATAAATAGTGTTAGTGGAAAAGTATCCTTGTTTGTTAGTAGAATAGTGTCCTTGGAAGTTAGTGGAACAGTATCCTTGTTTGTTAGTGGAATAGTTTCCTTGGAAGTTAGTGGAATAGTCTCCTTGTGAGTTGGTATCCCAATGAAAAAACATGTTAGGATAAGTTTCTCTCATTATCTTCTTAGCCCCATCAAAATCTGGTGAATTATATATTATCTCCCCTTTTCTAAATTTCACTTTGTCCCAAAGTTCAATATAACCTTCTTTTTTATTTACTTTTAAAATAACAAAGTTTCCTTTTAGTCCTCCATCAAAATAACCATCAAAGCCAACAGTCCACCCGTGTAAACCGTTTCCACATTCTTCCGTGTCCTTCCAGTTTTTAGCTTCTACTTCTCCACTAAGAGGATATTCAAAACCCCCGTAAGCTTTGTTTTCTTCTTTACATCTTTTTAATACCAATATTTCATCTTTTTTTAGTTTCATATTTTTATTTTACCACATTTTCTGTTTTGTAAACTGTGGATATCTTCTTCTCAATTTTTCTTTTATAATACTCGCTGTTATATTTTTTAATTTTTTCAGGATGCTCATCCCTCCATTTTTTGATTCCGAGATATTTAGCCATTTTCGCCTCCTCTTTTGTTTCGTATTTTTTCATAATTTTATAGTTTGTAATCTTCTGCCCATTTTGCGAACTCTAAAAACTTTTCTTTTAATTTTTCAATATCTTTTTTTGACTCTTCTTCGGATGGTGAGTATTCGTGTATATTAAACTCTCCTGTTAGATATACATCATTTTCTACTTCTGTTTGTAAGTGAACAATGATAATCTTTTTTAAATATCTGCCAGTTTCTAAGAAGTGTAACCAGTTGTAAAAGGTGAATTGTAAATCTTTTTTGATAGATTTTTCATTCCATTTTTTAGCATTTTTCCCAGTTTTATAGTCAATCAGTAAATCGTTATCTTTGTCATAGCCGTCAATAATTCCATAGAGAGTAACTTTTATTCCATCTACTTCTGTTTCTTTTTTCAAAGAGTATTCTGAATATTTTAATTTTGGTATTTGTGAGATTAGTAAGTCTAGCACCTCGTTTTCCGATTTCTTTTCTGATATTTCTTTGTGAACCTTTGAACCAAAGACTGTATAGATATTATCTGGTCTTTTCTCTCCTTCAATGTAATATTTTATATAATCTTTTTTTGATTTAATCCAAGTGTTTAGTTGTGAAGCGGATATCTGTCCGTCATAAATAAAGCCTTTCATTATTCTAATTCGTTTAAAATTTTCTCAACCTTATCAGAATAAAGTTTTACCAATTCTTCTTTTTGTGTGTCTGTTAATTTTTTGCTAGATTTTATCTTTTCAATAGTTTCAATGATTTTATCTTCATCGTTTATTCTGTCAAGATTTGATTTTGTCATTTCGTAAATATTCACCTCCTTGACATCTTTGATATCTGTTTGTTTGTGATAATCGTCTGTATCAGCATCTTTTGTATCATCAATTAAAAATAATCCGTTTAGAGCATATTTTCTAGCATAACTTGAAGCTGTGCCTGTTATCTGTGAGTCATCCATTCCTTTTTTATCTTCTGACTCTCTAGCAAAAGCTGAAACAATAATCTCATCATCACCTTCTTTTAAACTTGCTGTTGCTTTAATGTAATATCTATTTCCGACTGAGATAATTTCGTCTGAGAGTGTTAGCGATACATCTTCTAGCAAAGGTTTTACGGCTTCTAAGATGTCTTCACAGGAACGATACTTATATTTTCCAAATGAATTAAAGTTTCCTTTTGGAGCTTTTAATGTTTTTTGTATTTTAGTTAATTTTTCTTGTATTGTTTTCATATTATTGTTATTGTTATTGTTTAATTATTCTTTTGTGAACATATCTTCTGAAACATATTGTAAAGCGTAGCCATCACGCTTCACTGCCTCTAAACAGATTTCTTCTGTTTGTTCTACGACATATTGTAAAGTCCAACCGTCTTGTTTTACTGCTTCAAGACAGATTTCTTCCGTTTGTTCTGCGACATATTGTAAAGCTGAACCGTTCTGTTTTACTGCTTCAAGAGCCTCTTTACCTTTCAGGTTCTTTTTTCTGGGTAGTTTATTATATTCTTCTTTGTAATCGTTTAATGTTTTCATATTATTTTGATTTTTTATAATTTTATTGATAAAGTTTTACCTTATTTTTATTTGCCTTGTAGCGTTTATTTTTTACAGCTCTGCCTCAAACTCGCAATAATCTTGTTCTTCTAAACACTTCTTTATCTTTTCCCCTAGTTCAAGCCTCGCATACCAAGTTAAAAGCTCTTTTATCTCTCCATCAGAAGATATATACCTGCTTCCGTCTACTCTCTCCAACCATTCCACTTTTAAATCAATGTCATGTTTATCTTTAGAATATTTATAAATCATTTCTTCGTTGCAAAAAGCATTTTCTTTAAAAAATGCGTCTAGTATCTCTTTATTTTTACCTAGCTTTTCTTTACACTTTTCTATCCCGTCTAATACTGACGGCATATCGTCTTCACTAAAACTATACTTTATATAATTCGGCTCACACTCACACCCTCCAAAAAATGAGGCGTCATCGCTTGACTGCACTCCAAACCAAAATTTACCCTCTATATCTCCTCTATAATATCTTCCCATATATTTATTTATTATTTGT
>ENA-UOOK01004023-UOOK01004023.1-fermentation-metagenome-genome-assembly--contig:-NODE-4023-length-16149-cov-8.291724_pt1 | contig 16149 bp, 15 predicted proteins | sample MGYA00245777_ERZ724023 | MGnify/ENA primary metagenome ERZ724023 (study PRJEB28704, sample SAMN03018312) | fermentation metagenome | biome: anthropogenic terrestrial biome; feature: soil; material...
AAGCTCCCGTTTTTATTTGTATGCCACTATCACGATCCGTCACTCCACCATTTTTATATTTCAGAACACCTTGCCGGACAAAATTCAAAAGCAAGTAAAAACAGAATAAATAAAAAAACATTTTCCCGCTAATCTTGTTATAATTTTCTTGTTTTTTATTAAAGAAAAATAACTATCTTTGCTGGCAAGAAAGCAAGTAATTCTACAGTTAACACATATACTTTCTTTACACTAAGGTGATAAACTGTCATGCCAGGTAGAGATAAGAAGATATATTATCCACATATTTTAATAGGAACGCCCGTTCCTTCCGGGAAAAATATAGCCTCTACCCCCCCCTCTATTAACATTTATTAACGTACAAAGCCCTATTGCGAGGGCATCAAAAGATTGGAAAAAGTCGGTAAATTTTTTCCAAGGAGGAAGAAGTATGCCCAAAAGTGTGGAATGGCCCCATTCCATGCAAGATGCTCTCATCCTTTCAAACAACTGTATACCCCTTTATAAAAATAATCTTCATGATTGAAAAAAGAAATTCAAAAGAAGAACTGCTGTCTCGCATCGCGGAGAGAAAAATAGTTGTAGGCGTTGTGGGTTTAGGCTATGTCGGACTACCTCTTGCTGTTGAGAAAGCGAAAGCCGGATTCAGGACCATCGGTTTTGACGTGCAACCGGAAAAGGTGGACATGGTCAATAATGGATACAACTATATAGGGGATGTGGTTGACAGTGAATTAAAACAACTGGTACAGGAAGGTATCCTTTCCGCCACTACGGATTTTTCTTTTGTCGGCGAGGTCGATTTCATCGCTATTTGCGTACCCACGCCGCTCGACGCCCATCAGCAACCCGACATCAGCTATGTGGAGAGTTCAGCCAAGGCCATCGCCGCTTACTTAAAGCCCGGCACTATGGTTGTATTGGAGTCCACCACCTACCCGGGCACTACGGAAGAGCTTCTGAAGCCTGTTCTCGAAGCGGGGTCAGGATTGAAGTGCGGCGAGAATTTCTATCTCGGTTTTTCTCCCGAACGTGTCGATCCCGGTAATCTTATTTATAAAACCAAAAATACACCGAAAGTGGTAGGAGCTTACGGAGATGACGCCCGCGAGGTGATTGCTGCCGTGTACAGTGCCGTACTCGACGATAATGTGCACATCGTTTCGTCTCCCTCCGTGGCCGAGATGACCAAGATTTTAGAAAACACCTACCGCAATATCAACATTGGGCTCATCAACGAACTGGCCATCCTCTGCGATCGCATGGGAATCAATCTTTGGGAGGTCATAGAAGCGGCCAAGACCAAGCCTTTCGGGTTCACCCCTTTTTATCCCGGTCCCGGATTAGGGGGGCATTGTATTCCGTTAGATCCCTACTACCTCAGTTGGAAAGCCCGCGAATACGGCTTCCACACCTCAATGATCGAGGCCTCCATGATGATTAACGATCGGATGCCCGAGTACACCGTCGAACGCTGTGCGAGGATTCTCAATCGTCGCCAAAAAGCGCTCAACGGTTCACGCGTGCTGGTATTAGGCGTGGCCTATAAACAGGATATTGACGATTGCCGCGAGAGCCCCGCCCTCAAGGTCATCGACCAGTTAGAAAAATCGGGGTGTGAAGTCTCTTTTTTTGACCCTTTCATCCCGGCTTATAAACAAAACGGTGCGGTGCGCCAAGGCGAGCGAGCATTAACATCCGAGCTGCTACGCTCGGTTGACTTGGTGCTGATCACAACGGCTCACACCCCTGTCGACTATGCACTGGTGCAACGCCACGCCTCCGCCATTTTCGATACTAAAAATGTGATGAAAGCAATCAAAGAACGAGACAATATCGAAGTACTGTAAAACATGAAAAAAAGAATATGTGTAATTGGGGGTGGCCGTTGGGGTCAAAATCACATACGCACCCTGGCCTCCCTCGGGCACCTGGGCGCCATTGTTGAGGCTGATGCCGAGAGGTTAACGTTGTTGCTTGAACAATACCCCGGCATAGAAGGATATAGCGGCATTGATGAGGCCATCAGGACGCATTACGACGGATACACGGTAGCACTTCCCGCCGAAATGCATTATCCGGTGGGGGTGAAACTGCTTCAACGCGGTTTGAACGTACTGATGGAGAAACCGATGACCCTCACCTCGGCAGAATCCGCCGAATTGGTCAGGCTGGCCGGGGAGAGTGGCGCCCGCCTCATGGTGGGACACGTTTTGCTGTTTCATCCGGCCTACCGGAAAATAAAAGAGATCATCGATAGCGGCAAGTTGGGAAAACTGTTCTACCTCTACTCCTGCCGCCTAAACCTCGGCACGGTGCGCACGGAAGAAAGCGTTTTCTCTTCCTTTGCCCCGCACGACATATCCATACTGGATTACCTGACAGGCAATTCAGCCGTCGGAATCAAGGCCAAGGGCAGCAAGTTCCTGCAAGATAGCGTGTATGACAGCACGCTCACCCTGCTAGAATATCCCCACAACGTGCACGCGCACATATTCGTCTCCTGGCTGCATCCTTACAAGCAGCAATTGTTGGTGGTGGTTGGGAGCAAAGGGATGATTGCGTTCGACGATGCCACGCCAGAGAAGGAGATACATTTCTACAACAAACGGATCGACATGAAAAACGGCATTCCCGTGAAAGTGGAAGCGCCCGATGAAATCATCGCGTATGAAAAGAAACAACCGTTGACCGAGGAACTGGCCTATTTTGTGGAGCACCTCGACTCCACCATCGGCATCAACGACGGACAAGCCGGCTACGAAGTAGTCAAAGTATTGGAAACCGTGCAACAAATTATCGAAAAGCAATGAGAACGCCCGACGATTATTTTGTGCACCCTAGCAGTTATGTCGATGAGGGTGCCACGGTGGGGAAAAACACCAAAATATGGCACTTCTCCCATATACAGAAGGGAGCCGTTATCGGGTCCGACTGTTCGCTGGGACAGAACGTGAACATTGCCAACAATGTGCGGGTAGGCAACGGCGTGCGGATCCAGAACAACGTCTCCGTTTACGAGGGGGTGGAGTTGGAGGATAACGTCTTCTGCGGCCCTTCCTGTGTTTTCACCAATGTGCTCACCCCGCGCGCGCACTATCCCGTCCACGGTGTTTATGCCAAAACATTGATTAAGGAAGGGGCTTCGTTAGGCGCCAACTCCACGGTTGTTTGCGGACATACGGTAGGACGTAGCGCCCTTGTGGCCGCGGGTGCGGTCGTTGTCAGCGACGTGCCCGACCATGCCCTGATGGCCGGTGTCCCCGCCCGCCGGATCGGCTGGGTGTGCGAATGTGGACAACGTTTGCCGGATGACCTGATTTGCGAGAAGTGTGGAAAAACGTATCAAGCGACAGAGACCGGATTAATTGAAATAGGATAAAATGCAATTCAGAGATTTAGTAAAGCAGTATCAAGTACTGAAGCCCGAGCTGGACAAAGCGATGATAAGCACCGTTGCGTCGGGTGGCTACATCATGGGAAAACCCGTAAAAGAACTTGAAGCCTCGTTAGCGGAATATGTTGGCGTAAAGCATTGCGTCACTTGCGGCAACGGCACCGACGCCCTCACCCTGGCCCTCAAGGCATGGGATGTGGGCAAGGGCGACGCCGTGTTTGTGCCGGATTTCACCTTTTTTGCCTCGGCGGAAGTTATCTCCCTCGAAGGGGCGACGCCCGTTTTTGTGGATGTGGACGCCGGAACCTTTAACATGGACACGGCCGATTTGGAGAGGGCCGTCGAGAAGATCGTCGGGGAGGGCATGCTCACTCCGAAAGCGATTATCACGGTCGATCTGTTTGGGTTGCCTGCCGACTATGCCGCCATCCGGAAGATTGCCGGCAAATACGGTTTGCTTATTCTCGAAGACGGGGCCCAAGGCTTTGGAGGAGCAATCGGCGGCAAGCGCGCGTGCAGCTTCGGCGATATTTCCACCACCTCGTTCTTCCCCGCCAAGCCGTTGGGATGTTACGGCGACGGCGGCGCTGTTTTCACCGACAATGACGAGTGGGCCGCCAAGATGGATTCGCTCCGTGTACACGGCAAAGGCTCGTACAAATACGACAACGTGCGCATCGGCATGAATTCGCGTCTCGACACCCTTCAGGCAGCCATCCTGCAAGTCAAGTTTAAAGCTTTCCGCGAATATGAATTAACCGACATTAACTGGGCGGCCAGCCTCTATACGGCCAACCTTCGGGGAATCGTCCATACTCCCGTTATTCCAGAGAGATACTATTCCAGTTGGGCGCAATACACCATACGGCTCAACAGTAAGGAAGAACGCGACGCGCTTCAACTCCGATTAAAAGGAAACGGCGTTCCCTCCATGGTTTACTATCCCACACCCATGCATAGACAAACGGCATACAAGAGCCTCAACCTGCCTGCCGGAAGCTGCCCCGTGGCTGTGAGACTGTGCGATACCGTACTCTCATTACCCCTGCACCCGTATATCTCCGAAGAAGATATCGAGAAAGTATGTCATCTCATACGCACCCAGGGATGAAATCTTTTTCACGCAGGGAGGTTGTTATCGCGCTGTGTGATTTTCTCATCGCCCTGTTCGCGTTTTGGCTTGCCCGCTATTTCGGCGATTTGCCCCGGTGGTACTGGCTGGTGCTGTCCGCTTTTCTCTGGGTAATTTTTGGGGTAATCACCCGGAAACTGCAATTCGATTCGTATAAGCGGATACGCTATGCGTTGTCGGGAATATTCCTGCAAGGCGTCCTGTCGGGGTTGTTCCTCTTTTTGCTTTACCGGAGATGCGTGCCCGGCTACGAGTTCGACCACTCCATCCTGCTTGCCACGGGAATCATTGTGCTTCTGGAATGGGGGCTCTACGGTCTTCTCCGCAAGCTGGTCTATCGGAAAATCCCTTATTTTTATGAGGAACCTCCTTTAAACGATGTTACCGAGATAGGGCTTAAGTCGGGAGACGGTTTGCAGAATACCGTTTGGGATAAAGATATTGACTGTTTATTTACCCTTGCCCGTAAAGTGTCAGCGGATGGTGAAGACATCGTTCGCCGGCTAAAAGAGAACAAGAATGCTTTCTCTGAAAATACACTCTTGATTGACACCTCCGATCCGGAAAATATACTCGCCCACAAAATAAGATCACCGCGTCTGGTTGTTCATTTGCGCTCACTGAACAGGATCAGGCATATCAACACGCTTTTTTCCTACACCAACTACTGTCTGCCCGAGGGAGGCTTTATCGCCTGCCATTGCGTGACGGCCGCGTTGCGTCGTGAAAAAGTCTTGCGTCAGAGCCCCCCGGTTATCAACCACCTGCTTTACGCGTTGGATTATTGTTGGCACCGTCTCTCTCCCAAGCTGTCGCTTACCCGGGGGTTTTACTTTTGGACGACGGGCGGCAAACTGCGGGCACTCACCCGTGTGGAGGTATTGGGAAGGCTCTATCGGGCGGGATTCGATGTGCTATACGAAGAAGTAAGCAACGGGCGGTTTTACGCGATCGCCTCCAAGATAAAAGCCCCCATCCGTGACGACAAACCCTCCACCGGGCCGTTGATCCGGCTTCGCCGGCACGGCAAGGGGGGAGAGATTATCGGTGTTTACAAGTTCCGCACCATGCACGCCTACTCCGAGTATCTGCAATCCTACATCTATCGGCAAGAAGGATTGTCCGCCGGGGGAAAGATTGCCTATGACTATCGGGTGACTCCCGCGGGGCGTTTCCTGCGCAAGACGTGGTTGGACGAGTTGCCCATGCTTATCAACTGGGTCAAGGGCGACCTGAAGCTGGTGGGGGTGCGTCCGCTCAGTAGCCATTATTTCCATCTTTACGACAAGGAGTTGCAGGAGTTGCGCATAAAGACGAAACCGGGGCTATTACCACCCTTTTATGCCGATATGCCGAAAACATTGGAGGAGATTCAGGAAAGCGAACGAAGATACTTAACGGCATATTTAAAAAATCCGGTTCGCACCGATTGGCAATATTTCTGGAAAGCGGTCCGCAACATAGTCCTCAAAGGGAAACGGAGCGGGTAAGAGATAAATTTACAGCACAAGATGTTAAAGGAGTTTTTTAAAAACATATCGATTTACGGCATTTTGCCGGTAGTGGGGAAATTCATGGGATTTTTCTTGATACCGGTCTATGCCAGAGTATTCTCTACCGTAGAATTCGGAATCGTAGAGCTGATCACTACCTTAGTATCTTTTTTAGTTTTTGCCTGTAATTTGGAAATATACACCTCCGTAGGACGCTATTTTTATGAGAAAGAAAGCATAAAACAAAAGGGAGTTCTTATTTCCACCGGATTATTTTTAACAATTATCACATCGTTATTTGTTGTGTTGATATCTTTCCTTTTTGAAGATACAGTATTAAAACAATACATAGGTAGTGCATCATATTTGAAAGAGTATAGATTTGGAATAGTGTGGCTATTTGTTAATGCAATTAGCACCTACCTAAGTATTATTCCTCGTTACGAAAAAAGGCCCAAATTATATGTGATTGTTAATAGCACATCTTTATTTTTCAGGTTTTGCAGTACAATTATTTTTGTTATATTCTTAAAAGTGGGAATAATAGGTGTTATTTACGGACATATAGTGGGTGACACGACATCAATATTACTCAATGGCTTAGCCTCAAAGAGATATCTACAGCTCAATTTTAGTGGGAAAGACGCTATATCCATCATCAAGTATGCATTTCCGCTGGTGCCGGGTCTCCTCACTGTTGGATTATGGAACCCTCTATCAAGGAATTTAATCACCACATTTTTCTCCGTTTCGGTATTGGGGCTTTATGCGTTTGCGCTAAGATTTGCATCTATAACATCCATTTTCAATGGGGCACTGAGAAATACTTGGCAGCCTATCCTGTTTGAGAACATGAAAGATAAATCTTTTGTTACCAAGATACGTGAGATAGCCGGGGTTTCAACAATCATCACGGTTGGGATAGGTGTGTTTATTACCTTGTTATCTCCTAATTTGTGTTTTTGGATTGGCACGGAGAAATATATGGATAGTGCAATCCTTATTGGCTTTCTAAGTCTATCCGGCACCTTTAACGTATTGTCACAGATAAGAGGATACGCGCCATTGGTGAATAATAAGACGTATGTACACTCTCTCATTAATATTTTCTCACTGCTAATGGGAGTTGCCGCCTTTTATTTTATAAATGATACGTGGGGTCTCTTGGGATTAGGTATCATTATGGTTCTCTACAACTTTTTAAATTATATACTATTGGCCGAATATACCCGAATAAAAGAGAAAGTAATGCTTTATAATCTTTGGGAATTACTTCTCTTCTTTTTTCAACTAATTTCTATAATGCTTATTGCGCTTAATGCCCATCTCTTTGTAAGAGTTGTAACTTTATTGCTTTATCTATCAATAAATATTGTAATATTAAAGAAAATAAATTGGTTGCCGCGGTTGACAAAGATTACAAAACAACAGTAAAAGAATCATTACAATATTTAAAGAATATCTACAAAATGAAACAGAAATTATTGATAATAAACAAGAGTGCTTTTGGTTATCATGTCGATACTTACAAGTATTGTCAATATCTTAGAAAAAAATATGATATCACATATATCTGCATTGAACCAAAGGAAGAAAAGATTAAAACTCTTGATGGGGTTAAGGTGATATACAAAACAAACAAGCCTCCACGCATCTTAAGAGGCTCAATATATCTCGGTTATTGTATCCTTTTTGCCTTGTTTTTTAAAGGGAAGATATTTGTAAACTTTTTTGTAGGATCTCAGTATATTAAAAAAGTATTGTTTTGGAAAAAGATGATATTAGATGTTAGGACATTGGGTATTGTGCCGATTGAAGAGAAAAGGAGAGAATTTGACGCAAGACTGATAAAAACGTGTAATTATTACGATCACATCTCAATTATTTCAGAAGGAGTAAGAGACAAAATGCATATAGACAATTCAAAAACCTCAATTTTACCTTTGGGCGCAGATGTTATTTCGAAAAATAATAAAAAATTCAGTCAGATTAACCTCTTATATGTTGGAACACTAAATGGAAGAAGAATTGATGATACCATTAAAGGGTATAAGTTATTTTCAGAAAAGTATCCTGATAATAAATTTACTTATGATATAATTGGCAATGGCAATAATAATGAATTAGAAAAAATTTCTGAACTCATTGGTGATTTTAAATTATCCGACAGGATTTGTTTGCACGGCTTTATACCGAACAATAAGTTAAAACCTTTTTTTGATAAATGTAATGTTGGTGTTTCTTATATCCCGATGACCGAATACTACGACCATCAACCACCCACTAAAACTTATGAATATATACTTTCCGGATTATTTACAATAGCCACCTCCACCCATTGCAACAAAGAGGTAATAAATAGTATTAATGGTGTTTTGATTGAGGACAATCCAGAATCTTTTTCACAAGCATTAGAGTATATTTATTTAAACGGAAATTTTGATTCAAATAATATTAGAAACACCTTATTGGAACACACTTGGGAAAGAATAGTAAATAATAAATTAATACCTATTTTGGAAAAGATATAGCCGATGTTTCATTTTCTTCTTTTTCAAATGTGCCCATATTTAACGAACAAAGAAATATAACTATATGACACAAGTGCATTTTGATCAAATTACCCAATCGCAAATTGTATTGTATAATATAGTTTGTTTATTGGGTTTATTGCATGTTTATTGGAAAAGTGACCGAAAAGAGGTATCTTCTTTAATTATTTTTCTGTTTGCCGGTGGAGTATTTAGTGATATTTCTAACCAGATACTTGGAACAAAAATCTGGTTGGATTCATACAAAGCGATTGTTTTCCTTTGGAGCACATTCTTATTTGTGAAAAACTTGAAATATGTTGATCGATTTAAAACTCCATTTTTGTTGCTTTCCCTATTTGGAATTTATTTTCTTGTTATCTCTTTTTTGTATCATAATGACAACTTATCATTAGTATTGTCGCAACTATCCAAGTATATATCTCCTTTTTTTATTACAATAGCTTTATTTGCAGAAATGAGAGCTGACTTGTATAGAAGAATAAAACTACACTCCCTTTTCCTAAGACTATTGTTACTTCAAATATTGTTGGCAGTAGCTAAGTTGTTTATATTAGGCTCTTTTATGGAAGGCTGGGTTGGCAGTATCACCGGTGTTGCAGGAGGAGGAGTCGGAACATCGCTTCCTCTTCTTGCATTGTTTTGGTTGCTAATGGTATCTAATATGAAAATAAATACCCGGATAATTATTTTTACTATTGGCTTACTGTTTATAGGCATTATGACGGGTAAAAGGGCGGTAATTGTTTTATTCCCATTGTTGTATATTTTGGTTCTTGTTTTTGTTTCTTCATTCTTTGCAAACAGACGTAACATTGGATATATTTTTTCCGCTCTTTTATTTATTATAGGAATGTTTTATTTGGGTTTGAGACTTACACCAACTCTTAACCCTGAAAATAAAGTTTGGGGTAGTTTTGATATCAATTATGCTTATGATTATGGATTGAAATACTCTGCCGGAATAGATGAGAGTAACAGGAATGTTCAAGAAGGAACAGGGCGTGTCGGAGGATTTTTATTATTCTGGAATGATATTCAGAATAGCAGGGATATTAAGCGGGTTGCATTCGGGCTTGGCAACGAATATATGGCTTATGCCGATAAAGATGATTATATGAATTCCGATTATTATTTAGGAATACATTCGCGTGGCTCTATCACAGGAATCGTATATATGTATTTTACTATTGGACTTATTGGTGTCATATTAATATTATTATACCTTGTTTCCTTATATTCAATGATTGAATATAAAAGATTTAGATACTTCCTATTGTTTACCGTATTATTCGATTTTATTTTTTATAATGCACAAATGATACAATCTATACCCATGTTTGTATTTCAATTGTTTATAGTAATTTCGGCAAATAACAGCTTTGATAAACAAGGAAATTTTATATTTTACAAACTACTACATAAACATAAATTAAAAAATTATCAGCATAAATATAACTATTGAATTTTTATCTCATTAATTTGTAACGATTTGTGTATGATTTGCTATTTTTAATGCCATATTCCACTTAAATAGATTTTTTAGATTTTACATAATGCGGATATGCAAAATAAAAGATGCGCAGTTGACTATCACTTATAATAGTCATATAATCATTGACTTACAATTAGATAAAAACAAGAGATATTATAGGTGGGCTGGAAAGATTTACTGTATATAAACCAAAAATACACATTATGAAAGTATTGATAGTAGCAAATTATAAGCCATCAGTTGGAGGAATATCAGGACAAGCAGCCTTGTTACATCAATGTCTTAATAAAGAAGGCATAGTAGCCGATATATTCTCGACAAAAGCAAGTATTTTCTCTCGCTTAAAAATGTTTTATTCTTTGCGTAAAATAAGCAAAAGATATGATGTACTTCATATACATGGTTGTTCTTACTTAGGTTTTTTCCCTATCATATTAGGTGTAACTATAGCAAAACAGCTAAAGAAAAGGGTTATTTGTACCTATCATGGTGGTGGTGCAGAGCGTTTTTTTGAAAGATATTCATGGTTGGTAAAATATTATCTTAATAGAACAAGCCAAAATATTGTTTTATCCGGATTTCTTGCAAAGATATTTGAAAAGTATGGCATTAGTTATCAGATAATCCCCAATATTTTACAAATAAACAAATCTGTTTATCAAGAAAGACAAGAAGTTAGACCTAAATTTATCAGTGTTCGCTCTTTACAACCTCTTTACAATGTAGAGTGCATTATAAGAGCTTTTGCCATAGTAAAAGAATCTTATCCAGAAGCGGAATTGCATATCCTTGGCGATGGAATTTGCCGATCTGAGTTAGAGATATTAACTGCTAAACTAAATCTTAGCAATGTATATTTTGAAGGTCTTGTCCCCAATACGAAGATTTACGATTATCTTAATAAAGCAGATATTTTTGTCTCTGTACCCAAAATAGACAATCAACCCATGTCTGTATTGGAGGCTTTTAATTGTGGTTTGCTTGTTATTTCGAGCAGAGTGGGTGGCGTACCCTACTTAGTCGATGAAAATCGTACAGGTGTATTAGTAGAAAGTAACAATCATAATGAGCTAGCAGAAAAAATGATTTGGGCGGTAGATCATCCAAAAGAATCTATAAAAATGATAAAAGCCGCATATAAAGAGCTTGATAAATATCAATGGGAAGAGATTAAAGTTAAAATATTAAAGCTATACCAGTATAATAATTAAGTATTTATATTATTAATAAAGAGGAAATATTTTAAAATGAATGGTCATAAAATAATAGATTTGGTTAGAAGAACAAATGCTGTAAAGGCAAGCAATTTCTATATGAATCTTTTTAAAAGTGATGATATTAACAGTGTAGCAATGAAAATGCAACGTGACAATTTGGTATCTCAACTCATACGATTGCGTGATAATAATTTTTATAGACAATTCTTAGAAAACATATCGGATAACGAAATAAAGGAAAAACCTTACGAGATTCTTGAAAGATTTCCTATAGCTGATAAAAAAATATTAAAAGAACATTTCAATGAACTAAGAAATCTAAAATGGAAAGGAGAGAATGCTTACACAGGCGGAAGCACCGGAACACCGTTTCACTATGTTGTAGACAAACGTCTTTTAACTAGTGTAAACGGATTTACTCTCTTTCTTTGGCATTATCTTGCAGATTACAACGTTAATGATAATGTTATTGTTGTTGGAGGGACATCGATTGGAGATAGAAAAAATCCTAAAAAATGTATTTTACATTATTTCCAGAAACGAACTTATATTTCTGGTGGAGATATTAATATAGATAACGCAAAACGGTTAGTCTCTTTAATAAATAAAGCAAAAAAACCTATAATACTTTATGGTTATCCATCTTCAATATGCGAATATATAGGCATAATTCAAAAAAAAGGATTAATAGTTGATTATCATAATATAAAATCAATTATTACAACTTCTGAAACATTATCATCATATCAGCGCACTCTAATTGAAGATTCATTTGGCAAAAAAGTAGTAAACTTATATGGTGCACGTGACGGGGGTATATCAGCAGGTTCAATAGACGATAAAACTTTCATCTATAATGGAATTGATTGTTATATTGAGAATATTGAATATGATGGAGAGAAAGAATTGGTTCTTACTAATCTTAAATGTGATTCTTTTCCTTTCATTCGTTATCGAGTCGGAGATATTGCAGATTTAAGAATATCAAAAATCGGATATCCATTTATTTTAAGTAATCTTTTAGGTCGCACAAGAGACTTTGTTTCACTGCCTAATGGGAATAAAATTCACGGCAGTAAACTTAATAAATTATTTTCTCATTATCGCATTGGAGAATATCAGATAACACAACATAAAGACTATAGTTGTTCCATAGTTATAACAGAAGATAGTAGAATCAATATTGAAAATTTGATTAATGATATAAAAACTATTCTACCTTCCATTGATTACAATGTCAAGGTTGTAGATGCAATACCTCGACAAAGCAATAATAAACTTCGCAACATAATATCTGATATTGAATAAAGAAGGGTTAAAACATTAAAAATAAATAAATTGATTGCAATGAATCTAACTTTATTAGATGATGTCTGGTTAAATTCTTATCCTCAAAGCAAAACCAACGGCAGGGAACGAATTATAGAATTGGGATTAGACAATAAACAGGTAGCTAAAAGAATTGTGGAAATATACGGATTTGCTAAAAGCGAAAATAGTAAATAACATAGAAGTGCCAAAATCAGAGAAATTCAGATATGTAATTTCAAAGGTGGTGAATTGAAAATGTTTTTAATGAATCAGGTTATGGGTTATAATCAATGTCTGCAACAGCTTATTCGATGATAGAGGCTTATTGGCAAATTGGGAAACGAATTGTTGAACAAGAGCAACTCGGAAAAGGATTTAGTTCGCGTACTTTACGTGATTATCGACAGTTTTATTTTACATTCCCAATTTGGGAAGATTTGGCACACGCGTGTGCTAATTTGACTTGGTCTCATATTCGATTTATAATGAAAATGTACGGCAAAAAAGCACAACAATACTATCTAAAGGAAACTGCTGAACAAAATTGGTCTGTACGCACTTTGGAGCGAAATATCATCCTTCCATTGGAATTTTGCTCTGTACCGAGACCGACAGTACCGTTGTCAAGTATTCGGTACTTAGCGAAAATAAACAGCTTTTTGCCAATAAATATTTGCCATATCTGCCAAACGAAAAAGAATTGGCAAACCAAATAGAGCGAGAAAAACGGATATTTAAACAACGAATAGCTGAAAATGAAAAACTATAAACGATTGGGCGACCATATAAAAGGTATGGAAGTTTCCCTATCCGGAAAATTCAGGTATGTTGTTTATAAAGTACACCAATAGATAAAGTTGGAAGAAAACAAATAATGTAATTCGGATTGGATAATAAGCAAGTGGCGGAGAGAATTCTATAAATATATAAATATATAATCAAGCAATTATGAGCAATCCTTTGAAAAAAATACCGAACTATTGTAATAGAAACTCAAACACACATATTTTTAGCAACTAAGACACGATGAAAATATTAATAGACATAGGACATCCGGCGCATATTCATTATTTCAAAAACCTCGCTCACATTCTTGAACATAAAGGACACCAATTTTTATTTGTTGTCAGAGAACGAGACAGCACGATTGAATTGATTAAATCTACAGGATTTGACTATATTTCAAGAGGAAAAGGGGGACACGGGATAATTCAAAAATTACTGATGATTCCTAAAATTGATAGGTTTATTTTCAAGGTTGCTCAAAAGTTTAAACCTGACATGTTTCTTTCATTTTCTTCCCCCTATGCAGCTCACATATCTTCAATTTTGAGAAAACCACATATTACTTTAGACGATACAGAACATGCTAAATTTGGGCATTGGCTGTGTAGGCCATTCTCTGATATCGTTCTTAGCCCTTCTTGTTACAATGATAAATTATGGAGCAATCAATTAACTTTTGATTCTTTTATGGAATTATGTTATCTGCATCCAAATTACTTTCAACCGGATAGAAGTGTGCTTGAAAGAATTGGCTTAAAAGAAGATGAAAAGTATTGTATTTTAAGGTTTGTGTCTTGGGATGCCAACCACGATGTTGGGCAAAAAGGCCTGAGCTATCAAGATAAAATAGAATTAGTGAATATTTTAAGTAAAGTATGCCGTCTGTTTATCTCATCGGAAGAAAAATTAGATGATAGATTGAAAAAGTATCAATTGCCAATCCATCCCTCCGATTTACATAATGCCCTTGCTTTCTCAAGTTTGTATATTGGTGAAGGAGGCACTACTGCTTCAGAAGCCGTTGCTTTAGGAGTACCTGCAATTTATATCAATAGTCTTAGGGCAGGATACTTGGATGAAGAAGAACAAAGAGGAATGCTTTTTCAACTTCGAACAACAGATGAAATAAAAACTTGTGCACTAAAGATTCTAAATGATAAAAATAGTAAGAATAATTTCTTGGAAAAACAAGAAAAATTATTGAATGATAAAATAGACCCAACTGCTTTTTTAGTCTGGTTCATCGAAAACTATCCCGAAAGCAAGCGAATAATGAAAGAAAATCCCGATTATCAGTATCGTTTTAAATAAAGCGTATGGACTTTACCGTTAAAATATATCGCTCTTTTTTGGAGTCTTTATTGGAAGCCAAATATAGTTTTCTCTCTTTTAATGAGTACTTCATCTCCCTTTTGCCAAACAAGTTGGTGGTACTCCGGCATGATGTGGATTTACTGCCGTTCAACTCCCTGCGTACCGCACGCCTCGAGCATGAACTGGGGATTAAGGGGGTATATTATTTTCGGGCAGTTCCGGAGAGTTGGAACGAAAGTATCATCAAAGAAGTTGCGGAATTGGGGCACGAAGTGGGCTACCATTACGAAAACCTCACAACTTGCAAAGGAGATGTTGCCAAAGCTTATATTGATTTTAAAAACAATTTGAGTAATTTGCGTAAGTTGGTTGATGTGAAAACCATCTGTATGCACGGCAGTCCACGCTCACCTTACGACAGTAAAGATATTTGGAAAAAATACTCGTACAGAGATTTGGGCATTGTAGGTGAGCCTTATTTGGATACCGATTTTACAAAAATGTTTTATTTGACTGATACCGGTAGGAGATGGGACGGCTATAAAGTGAGTGTAAGGGATAAAATAGAGGACTTTCAAGAGGAGTGGAACAAGAAAGGGTTAATATTTCACACAACAAAAGAACTTACCGCCGCAATAAATGCCGGCAAAATGCCCGACAAGGTAATGATAACCGTACATCCGCAACGATGGAACAGGTTTGGTGCAAAATGGATAAAGGAACTGGTTTTGCAAAATTTGAAAAACGGTGTAAAAAAATTCATGGTAAAAAGTCATAAACGCATATAATTTGTAATAGGTACAATTGATAAAAACATGTTGAATTTATTATTCGGCATATAATATTAAACATAACATTAATAATAGATATATATGAAGAAAAAAATTAGAAATATTGAAGAATAGATTAATTTATTTATCAACACTATTGCAAAATGATCCAGAGGACAAGCGTCAATTACGAAAAAGAATCAATAAGGTATGGAAAAACATATATGAGTATCTAGGAAAGAATCAGAATGAGCCACTCGATGATGATGAATTTCTGGAAAATCATTGGAGAATATATTTTAAATATACCAGAGAGGAAGGTAGAGCTTTTTCAAAATTTCTTCTTGATAAATTCTTTACGTCCATAAATGTTACAGCGCCACCTTCACCAGATATACAAATAACTTATGATGTCATTAAAAATTATATTAGCAGTTTATCCGATTGTGTTGTAGCTTGGTATTATATTTTTAACCCAAAATCATCCAATTTAAATTCTGAAATAATAGAATGGCTTTTGAAACTTCAAAGAATGGATAATAAGTCAATGCTTCCATTGGTAATGGCAGCGATAGCTAAAGGAGAAAATGAAGATAATTTATTAAAACTTATTAAATCAATAGAAAGATTTGATTTTCTAATATTTAAAGTTACAGATCGAAAAGCCAGTACGGGTAATAGT
>ENA-UOOK01004024-UOOK01004024.1-fermentation-metagenome-genome-assembly--contig:-NODE-4024-length-16148-cov-5.521531_pt1 | contig 16148 bp, 14 predicted proteins | sample MGYA00245777_ERZ724023 | MGnify/ENA primary metagenome ERZ724023 (study PRJEB28704, sample SAMN03018312) | fermentation metagenome | biome: anthropogenic terrestrial biome; feature: soil; material...
CTGGCTAGAGCGTTAGACTGGCAGTCTAAAGGTGATCGGTTCGAGTCCGATATTCTCCACTAGCGAATTTCGATACCATTTTTCTCACATAACTCCAAAGCCATTTCACGCAAACGATATTTCTGTATCTTACCACTTCCCGTCATTGGAAATTCCTTTACAAAAAAGATATAACGTGGTATTTTATAATTAGCGATATGTCCTTTACAAAAATCTCGAACATCTTCAGATATCAAGTCATACCCTTCTTTTTGAATAATGAAAGCTCCAACATCTTCACCATATCGTTTTGAAGTCACAGCAACAACCTGCACATCTTTCACTCCAGGCATTTTGTAAAGAAAATCCTCAACCTCTTTCGGTGAAATATTTTCTCCACCTCTAATTATGATATCTTTGATACGCCCTGTGATTCTATAGTTTCCATTTTCATCCATGACGCCCAGATCACCTGAGTGCATAAAACCATTGTCATCGATTACCTGAGCTGTTGCGATGGGATTTTTATAATAACCCTTCATCACATTATAACCCCGACAACACATTTCACCAGTTACTCCGGGAGGACATTCTTTACCTGTTTCAGGATCAAGCACTTTTACTTCGGTGAATTCATATTCACGTCCCACTGAAGAACAACGTACTTCGAACGGATCATCGACACGACTTTGTGTCATTCCCGGCGATGTCTCTGTCATACCATAAACACTTGTAAGATCCATAAACATCTGTTCATTAACCTGTTTCATCAGTTCTTCAGGACAAAGTGAACCTGCCATAATACCGGTACGCAATGAACTGACGTCGAACATATCAAACATTGGATGATTCAATTGGGCAATAAACATAGTAGGAACTCCATGTAAAACAGAGCATCGCTCCTTATGAACTGAAGCAAGAGTCAACAGCGGATCGAATCTTTCTACCATAACCTGAGTACTCCCGTGAGTTAAGCAGCACATTGTTGCCAAAACCACTCCGAAACAATGAAAAAGAGGCACACAGATACAACATCTGTCATCTGGCGAGAATTTCATATGAGCACCCGTTAAATAACCGTTGTTAGCGATATTATGATGCGAGAGCATAACTCCTTTAGGGAATCCGGTAGTTCCTGATGTATATTGCATATTTACAACATCTTGACAGTTAGATAGCGACCTAAGTCTATTAAACTCATCATCAGGAACATTTTTCCCAAGCAAAAGAATTTCTGCAGTATTATACATACCTCGATATTTCTCCTGACCAATATAAACAACGTTCTTTAGTTCAGGGAAATGGACGGATTTAAGTTTTCCTCTCTGTGTTGTTTTGAGCTCAGGTACAAGTTCATTGATTATGTCAGTATAATTACTACCAGGAATTCCATCTGTCATACAGAGCGTATGCATATCCGAATCCTTCATCAGATATTGCAATTCTTCAGATCGATAATTTGTATTTACCGTAACCGCAACCGCTCCTATTTTTGCAGTCGCATACAGAAAAGTCAACCAATCAGGTACATTCTGAGCCCAAATACCCACGTTACTCCCTCGAGTTACGCCAATAGATATTAAGCCTTTAGCCATATTATCGACTCTATTATTGAAAGTCTTCCACGTAAAGCGCAAGTTGCGGTCGGAATATACAATATATTCCTTATCAGGTGTTTCTTCCGCCCAATATTCAAGCCAGTCTCCAAGTGTTTTGTTGGAAAGTTGTATATCAGATATGTTCATCATAATTACTAAAAAAAAGATAATTTATGCTGGAGAATAGACCACGCCAATGATTTTTGCTGTAGAATCTCCATTAACAGTTACCAGATGATCAACAATAGAGTCATAATAAATACTATCACCAGAATTCAAAAGATAATATTCAGATCCATATTTTACTTTAATAGAACCTTCTAACACAAAAAGGAATTCCTCACCTTCGTGTGAAGAACAACTCTCATTTCCACTAGCTGATTGAATATTGATTAGAAACGGCTCCATATTTCTACCAGCTTTTCGGGCAGCCAAAGAAATAAAATCCATGTGAGAATTGTTGTTAGTTTGTTGACTTGTAAAAGTCACTGGATGATTTGAATCGTTGCCACGATTGACAACAGGACCCATTTCTTCACTATCATCCAAAAAAGTCCCCAATCGCACTCCTAGCGCTCGAGCAATTTTTATAAGTGAAGACAATGACGGTATTTTATCACTTTCGCAAATTCTTTTTACTTGATCTATTGTGAGTCCGGCACCAGTTGCCAGTTGTTCAATAGACATATTTTTATCAGCACATAATATCTTGATTTTCTCAGTAACAGTTGTCATATTTTCATTTTTAGATTCCGCAAAAGTAAAGGTTTCCAACCAAACGGACAAATGATAATGCTAAATGTTATCATTTTGTGCTATTTTATAACAATTCTGAATTATAATCAAGTTTTTACTTTCTTATTCAGTTAATTAAAGTACAAATAACAATTGTGTTTACATTCATGTTTAATAATAAATATGTTTTTCTCGGATTTCAATTTCAAAAGACATATAATAATAAAAAGAAAACAGACACTTTAATTACTTACAAATGCCAATCTTGCTCTACAAACAACTCCTTTATCTTTTATTACAAGCTGGAAAAAATAATCGTCAGGTGCTTTCATTTCCATAAGAATCTCACCTTCATCACCATATAGTAATTCCTTAAGGAAATTAATTTCAAAACGTTTTAATCTATGAGTATCATAAAAGTCCAAAGAAAAGCAATCTGAAATCCATTTAACATAATTGAGAGTATTTGCATGTCGATTTATATCTAAATCACTGTATTTTACTCGAAATGTATCAACAACCTGTCCTCTTACATTTGGGATTCTAATAGGTGCTCCGATTGGAGTTGGGACATTAACTATAACCCTTTTCAGTTCTGGCGCTTGATCAAGCAATATAGATTGTCTTGATTTCATATTAATTACTGCCCATGAGGAAGATGCATAACCAACTGTTTCATTATTTTCGTCAGTAATATTAAAATTACGTTGTGTAAAAGCAGTACTTACATTTTCCACCCATGTAGAGATGTTGAGTTCTTCTTTTTCGTCAGGAAAACGAATCATATCAATGACAAAACGTGAAATCACCCATGTAAAATTCACTTTTTGCAAATCGAGTAAACCGAATCCATTATCATCAGCATTCTTACCAGCAGCATCCAATACATAGCTGATTAATGAGGTCAAAGAGACTTCTTTTCTAAAATCTATATCTTGCATACCAATTCTATATTGGTAAGAAGTTTTATTTGCCATATCTTAAACATTATTTTGAAGGTGCAAAAGTACAAAATTTCAAGCAGGTTAAGTGCTCTTTTCTTCTTCATCTTTTGTATCTTTGCAAACTTTAAAGATAAAAACAATTACAAAATAAAATGGCAAAGGAACTTAAAGAACTCACGTCCCGCAGTAAGGATTATTCTCAATGGTATCAAGATCTGGTTATCAAAGCTGATTTAGCTGAAAATTCAGCAGTACGTGGTTGTATGGTAATTAAACCATACGGATTTGCAATTTGGGAAAAAATGCAACGTCAATTAGACGACATGTTTAAAGAAACTGGTCATGTAAATGCATATTTTCCTTTATTTATACCAAAATCATTTTTAAGTCGCGAAGCAGATCACGTTGAAGGTTTCGCAAAAGAATGTGCTGTCGTTACGCATTACCGACTAAAAAATGCAGAAGACGGCAGTGGTGTGATTGTTGATCCGGAAGCTAAACTTGAAGAAGAATTAGTTGTTCGTCCTACTTCAGAAACAATTATTTGGAGTACATATAAAAATTGGATTCAATCGTATCGCGATCTTCCAATCTTGGTAAATCAGTGGGCAAATGTGGTTCGTTGGGAAATGCGTACTCGTTTGTTCTTGCGTACTACGGAGTTTTTATGGCAAGAAGGTCATACCGCTCACGCTACTTCTGAAGAAGCAGTTGCTGAAGCAGAAAAAATGATTGAAGTGTACGCACGTTTTGCCGAAGATTATATGGCAATGCCTGTAATTAAGGGTGTAAAATCTGAATCTGAGCGCTTTGCCGGCGCAATTGACACTTACACAATTGAAGCTCTTATGCAGGATGGAAAAGCCTTACAATCAGGAACCTCTCACTATTTGGGACAAAATTTCGCAAAGGCTTTTGATGTTCAATTTACCGACCAAAACGGAAATCGAGATTTTGTTTGGGCTACTTCATGGGGTGTTTCTACTCGCTTAATTGGTGCTCTTATTATGACACACTCTGACGATAATGGTTTGGTATTGCCTCCAAAATTAGCTCCTTATCAAGTAGTTATTGTTCCAATTTACAAAAACAATGAGCAACTTCAACAAATCAACGAAAAGGTTTCAGGCATTGTTGAAAAATTAAAAGCATTAGGCGTAAGCGTTAAATATGATAATGCTGACAATAAGAAACCCGGTTGGAAATTTTCTGAGTACGAACTCAAAGGAGTTCCAGTTCGTTTGGCAATCGGTAGTCGCGATTTAGAAAACAACACTATTGAGGTAGCACGTCGTGATACTTTGGCTAAAGATACTGTTTCATGTGACCAGGTTGAAATCTATATAAAAGATCTTCTTGATGATATTCAAAAGAATATTTATAAGAAAGCATTTGACTATCGAACATCTCAAATTCGTGAAGTAAATTCGTATGATGAATTCAAAATTGAAATCGAGAAAGGTGGTTTCTTACTTTGTCATTGGGATGGAACAGCAGAAACTGAAGCAAAAATTAAAGAAGATACTAAAGCTACTGTTCGTTGTATCCCATTTGAAGGTAATAAAACTCCCGGGAAATGTATGGTTACAGGAAAGCCATCGGCTCAAAGAGTTATATTCGCAAGGGCATACTAAATATTAAATTTCCAAAATGTCAAATTCTTAAAAATAAGAAAGGGAAATCAAATGATTTCCCTTTTTACATTGTTATTCTTTTATCACTTACAAAAGCAAGGGACCAAATTTCTATCACCAAATGCATTATCAATGCGAGAAACATTTACCCAAAATTTATTCTCTGCGACAAATGGAAGTGGATAAACAGCTTTTGAACGTGGATATGCATGATTCCAATCATCGGCAACAACCTCATATTCTGGATGTGGAGCATTAACCAACACATTATCTTCTAACGTGTATTCACCTCTTGAAACTTCGATGATTTCATCATGGATTTTCAACATAGTTTCAGCAAATCGGTCTAACTCTGTTAAGCTCTCGCTTTCTGTTGGCTCTATCATTAATGTTCCATGTACAGGAAATGAAAGAGTTGGCGCATGATAACCATAATCAATCAGTCGTTTTGCAATGTCTGTCTCTGTAATTCCAGATACTTCTTTCAAATTACGACATTCGAGAATGAGCTCGTGCCCTACTCTACCGTTATCTCCTCTATAAACAATTCCATAGGAATCATTTAAACGCTCTGCTAAATAGTTGGCATTAAGAATTGCCACTTTTGTGGCTTTTGTCAAGCCATCAGCACCCATCATTTTAACGTATGCATATGAAATGGCAATAACTCCTGCGCTTCCATAAGGTGCAGAAGATACTGTATTTTCATCCGATTCAAACATTACAGGATGGCCTGGGAGAAAAGGAACTAAATGTTCGGCTACACAAATCGGACCAACACCGGGACCACCACCACCATGAGGTATAGCAAATGTTTTGTGTAAATTTAAATGACAAACATCCGCTCCAATTGTTCCTGGATTAGTCAATCCTACTTGTGCATTCATATTGGCACCATCCATATAAACCTGACCTCCAGCCTCATGAATCAAATTACACATTTCTTTGATCTTTGTTTCAAAAATGCCATGAGTTGAAGGATATGTAATCATGAAAGCAGCTAATTCTTCTTTATACTGATCAACTTTGCTACGGAAGTCATCCAAATCTACATTTCCTTTATCATCGGTAGCAATATTTATAGGCGTAAAACCAGCCTGTACTGCACTTGCAGGATTTGTTCCATGAGCTGATGATGGAATTAAAACAATTTTACGATGGCCTTGTCCTATGCTTTTTAAATAGGAAGCAATAGTAATAAGTCCACTATATTCGCCTGCTGCACCTGAATTTGGCTGAAGACTTACAGAAGAAAGACCTGTTATTTCGGCCAAGAGTGAGCTGAATTCATTTAACATTTCGTTGTACCCCTGAGTTTGATCTGACGGAGCGTATGGATGAATTTTCTGAAATCCTGCCAATCCCAAAGGAAGCAATTCTGAAGCAGCATTTAGTTTCATGGTACATGATCCTAAAGAGATCATTGAATGTGCCAATGAAATGTCTTTTCTTTCCAACCTCTTAATATAACGCATCAATTCTGTTTCAGTATGATAATTATTGAAATTGGGATGAGTCAAAAAGTCGGATTTTCGGAGCTGATCATCTTTTAATGTTTTTTTCTCAGGCATATCATCAATCATAAAAACCTTTGAACTACCTGCTGCCATTGCAAACACAGCTAATAATTCATGAACACGATATGAATCTGTTGTTTCATCAATACTGATACCTATTTCTCCCGTTTCAAAATAACGAAGATTAATAAAACGCAAATCACTTTGAGTTTTAATATCCTCAATATTTATACTGTTAGGTAAGTTGAATTTCAATGTGTCAAAATAACTATCGTTCAACTGCTTAAAACCAAGTTTGTTTAATTCTATTGCTACATAAGATGCTATAGAATGAATTCGTTTAGCCATTTTTTTCAATCCTTGAGGACCGTGATAAACAGCATAAAATGAACTCATTGTTGCAAGTAATGCTTGGGCTGTACAAATATTTGAAGTAGCTTTCTCACGTTTAATATGCTGTTCTCTTGTTTGCAATGCCATTCGTAATGCTTCTTTCCCATGCGAGTCTTTAGAAATCCCAATAATTCGTCCAGGCATATTTCGCTTGAATTCTTCACGGGTTGCAAAAAATGCAGCTGATGGACCTCCATAAAACATCGGAATTCCAAAGCGCTGACTACTTCCAAAAGCAATATCTGCTCCCCATTCACCTGGAGGTGTCAAAAGCACCAAAGCCATCAAATCAGTAGCTACAGCTACTTTACAATTTTCAGAATGGGCTTTTTCAACAAATTCACGATAGTCTTCAATACTTCCATCACTGTTAGGATATTGAACAATTGCTCCAAAATATTTACCATCAAATATAGCTTTTTTGTAATCTCCAACTTCGATAGGTATTGCTGTATGTCCCATACGCGTACGAAGAACAGCAAGTGTTTGAGGAAATATATTTTCATCAACAAATAATGTTTCTACATTATTTTTTATCTGTTCTTTATTTCGTAATCCATACATCATTGTTGCAGCTTCAGCAGCTGAAGTCGCTTCGTCAAGTAATGAACAATTTGCGAGTGGTAGCGCAGTTAGTTCGCTTACTACTGTCTGAAAATTCATTAATGCTTCAAGCCTACCTTGAGATATCTCTGCCTGGTAAGGAGTATATGATGTATACCAAACGGGATTTTCAAACACATTTCGATAAATGGCAGCAGGTGTTATTGTGTCATACCACCCCATCCCAATGTAAGATGTATAAATTTTATTTTTAGATGCAAGATTAGCTATCTCTTCTGCATATTCATTTTCAGTTAATGCTGCAGGAAGCGCCAATGGTTTTTTTAAACGAATATCTGATGGAATAGTTTGATCAATTAATTCATCGATACTTGACACTCCAATAACCTCTAACATTTTTTTCTCTTCTTCGGAATTAATCCCTATATGACGGGATTTGAATTGTTCCATTTCCATATTTAACTAGATTAATTGATTTATTAATATAAAAAAGGATTGTACTTTTTTTCTTCGCCAATTGTCGTTTGAGGACCGTGACCTGGATAAATAACTGTATCATTTGGTAGTGTGTACAGTTTGGTTTTAATACCTTGAATAAGTTGATCATGATTTCCACCTTCTAAATCAGTTCTACCAATTCCACCACGAAATAATACGTCACCGACAAATGCACACCCGCTTTCTTCATTGTAAAAAACTAAACTACCTGGCGAATGACCTGGGATAGAAATAACTTTCAGGCTTATTTTTCCAAAACTTACAATATCGTTTTCATTTAAGTATTTCCCAATTTCCGGAGTTGACTCACTATAATTTAAGAATCCAAACTGTTGTAGTTGTTCTGCAAACATCATAATTAAATGTTTATCATCTTTATTTGCTTCGGGTAATAAATCAAACTGTTCATGAATAAAATTATTTCCAAAGATATGATCAAAATGCAGATGAGTATTTAAAAGATGAATAATCTTTAGATTATTATCTAGTATATAGTTTAATAACAGTACTTTCTCATCATGATAAAAACATGAAGGGTCAATTATTACACTTTTTCCATTTTCATCAGAAAGCACGTATGTATTAACACCCAATGGATTGAATTGAAATGTTTTTATTTTCATTTGAAAAAACTATGTAGAATTTAAACTTTATACAAATTTACGTTTTTATTTTCATTTCCATAGTATCAGTTTATGAAAAGATATTTACTTACTTGTTAATAGGTAAATAAACCAGTTTCTTTGTTTCAAAAAAAGGTTCATTAAAATAGGTAGCAAGCGAAACAAGTTCTGCAATTCGTCTGTAAGGTTTAATTTCATTAATAATATCTCCACCTTTTAAGCATATAATTCCGTTTGGAATAGCATTTTTTTGAACTAATGAGATATTTTTCCCTGCTACTTTCACTAAATCAGGCAATGGCATAACTGCCCTACTAACAACAAAATCGAATACTCTTTTTTCATCTTCAACTCTTGAATGAATGCATTCCACATTTTGTAAACCAATTGATTTAGAAACATCTTCTGCCACTTTTACTTTCTTTCCTATGCTGTCTAACAACACAAAATGTGATTCAGGGAAAAAGACAGCTAATGGAATACCTGGGAATCCCCCACCAGTACCAACATCCAAGATATTAGTACCAACAGTGAATGATATATATTTTGCAATGGATAAAGAATGCAATACATGATGAAGATACAGATTTTCTATATCTTTACGTGAGATGACGTTAATTTTTGAATTCCAATTTGTATACAAATCAAAAAGTGAGTCAAATTGTTCTTTTTGAAGTGGTGATAATGATGGAAAATATTGATTGATTATACTCATGCCATTAATTGATTTTAGTAATATTCCGTATAATCGAATTTTCTTTCAATATTGGTTTCAATAATTCGAACGGTATAAATATTTCAGGTGCATCTAGCTGATAAGCAGAATATTCACCTTTATTGAATCTATAGATAATTCCAAGATTGTTTAGCAAAAAGTTATTATTGGGCAACATTTCTTCTATCCCAAAAAAACCTAATTCTTCTAATTCCAAGATAGATCTCACATCATTTTGCTCCATTAAAGAATTAACAAACAAACCTTTAAGCGTTTGTTCATAACCAACCTTGAATATTTCAGATTCTGTAATAAGCACTCCACGTTTCAAATCGATAACCCGGTTTCTAAAAGTATCAAATGTAGAAACTCCATCTTTACTTATTGATTGTTTTACCTGAAATGACAAAATTAAATTATCCAGATAAGTAACTGAATCGTCCAAAAACTCATAATAAGAATTGAAATAATCTGTATATTCCTCATCAACACTATCGGAAGATAATGATTCTAATTTTTCAATACTTATTAATGAACTGTGAAATACATTAGCATCTTTCTCATAATTATCAATGAAGTTTTGAACATATTTGTTCATTGCGTCATTAGGTGATAAACTATCATAATCAACACCAAAAAATGATGTGATAAATATATTCTGTAATTTGTGAATATCAACCTTTTCTCCTTCTATGGGATATACAAATGCTAAATTTATATAACAAGATGATTTAGTAGTATCACTTTGAAGATGTTCTCTTTCTACAATCGTCAATGTATCAAAGTTTAATCTAATTGTTTTATCTGCACTCAACTTTGAACTACCAGAGTTATTACCGCAACTCTCAAATGTGAGTATACTGCTTATAATGAATACAATACCTATAAATATATACTTTATTTTCATGAAAGAAAATCTTATAATACTTTTACAAATATACACTTTTTATTATAACTAAATATGAATTTAAATCAAAAACGCATCTGAAGATGCGTTTTTGATTTAGCATTATCAATAAGAATGGCCATCAGATTTGAGATCGTCTAGTCCTAATTTTTTCTTTTCTAAAGCCCTCCAAGCATAAATAATATATCCAACAACAACTGGTAACAATAATGAGACAACCGACAAAACCTGTAGAGTAAATTCGCTTGACGATGAACTTTGGAGAGTAAGAGAACTTTGTAAATCAATTGTTGAAGGATAATAAGCAGTGTTATTAAAGCCTGCGACTAATAACAACATCATCACAGTTAACACAGTACCTGTACCCGCAAACACTATTCCTTTTTTAAAATTAGGATTAAATACTGTTGCAAAAATTCCAAATAGTACCCCAACTACTCCTAGCAAGAAAAATATTGATACCACTGGCATATCCAAAAAATTATTAAAATATTTATTTTTCGACATTGATATAACTTCTGTGTCGGGATCTACTGCAAAACCATCTGAAACTAATGTCCAAATAAGGAAAATAAGAAAGAATAAAATAAATGGTATCCCGTTATAAAGTACAAATTTGCGTGATCTATTTTCAAGCGTTTTATGATTAAGACGATTTACAAAATACAAGCTAGCCAATGTTCTTGCCAGAAATAAAACCGCCAATCCCAAACACCAATTTCTAAAATTTGCTAATGCCTCTAAACCCATCCAAGGTGATTGCCACTGACTAATGACAAGACCTAAAGATCCCATTCCGGTTATATTACCCTTATTCACAGTAAATTCTGAACCAGTAAAGAAAGTTGCGACAGCAACGCCTAAAAGAAATGTCCCAAGCATACCATTAATATAAAGGAAAGCCCTGTATGTTGTGGGTCCGAAAATATTTCCTGGTTTAGACTGAAACTCATAAGAAACAGCTTGAAGTACAAAGCAAAACAAAATGAGCATCCAAACCCAGTAAGCTCCGCTAAAACTTGTAGAGTAAAACAATGGAAATGCAGCAAAAAAAGCAGCACCAAAAGTTACTAAAGTAGTAAATGTATATTCCCATTTACGTCCTAGTGTATTTATTAGTAATTTCTTTTCATCTTCATTCTTTGAAAGTGAAAACAACATTGATTGACCTCCTTGAACAAAGAGAAGAAACACAAGTAAACCGCCCAAAGTGGACATAATAAACCACCAATAATGTTGTAAAAAAGAATATGTTATCATAATATATATTTTTACTCGATTTATTTAAAAGGAATCATTTCTCTTTTGATTTTGATTCAACAGTTTTTGTAATATCATCATTATGTATTTCTTCAGGACCTTTTTTTATCTGTTTTACCATAATGGTAACTTCGGCAACAAGCAAAGCTGTAAACATAACAGCAAACAAAATAAAAGTAGTCAAAACATGACCTGTTCCCAAATTGGATACAGCGGCTTTAACAGGTAACACATCTTGAATGGTCCATGGTTGACGACCGACTTCGGCAACAATCCAACCTAATTGGCCAGCAAGATAAGCAAATGGAATACTCCATAAACCAACATACAAAAGCCATCTTGAGGAATGCAATTTCTTTTTACGACCATAAATCCAAATGACAAGAAATAAAAGAATGAAATACATTCCGATAATAACCATAACGTGAAAACTGTAGAAAGTAATGTGTACATTTGGAATATTATCTTCAGGATTTTCAAGATAGCTATATCCAAAATATGCATAATTATCACGCAACTCTTTTTCGAAAACTTCAACATCAGAAATACGTCCATCTTCTTTTGCCGCTTTATAATTAACAAGAGCCTCTACAGCTTTTTGCCCTCTTTCTTTTTTCTCAGCAAATGAAAGTGCAGTAGTTCCATCTTGTAATTTGTATCCCCCGTAGATAATATCTTTTATCCCGGGCACAAAAGCATTCAAATCTCTATATCCTAGATAAGAAAGCAATTTGGGAATTGTAATCTTGAAAATATATGGATTAACATCATCATCAAACGATTCTTTTTTTGGATTTAAAACACCAACAGCAATCAATCCCGCACCAGCTTGTCCCTTGTACAAACCTTCCATTGCAGCCAATTTCATTGGCTGTTTCTGAGAAACCTGATAAGCAGAACCATCTCCCGTAACAGCAAGAAGTACAAATGAGATGAAGCCAAAAACAGCTCCCATTTTAATACTTTTCAATGCAAAATCAATATGCCGCTTTTTAATCAAATACCATGCTGATATACCAACAACAAAAGATGCAGCAACTCCCCAACCAGAAAGTACGGCATGAAAGAATTTATTTATAGCTACTGATGAAGAAACTAAAGCCCAGAAATCTGTCATTTCATTTCTAACAGTATCCGGATTAAATTCCATACCAATAGGATATTGCATCCAAGCATTTGCGACCAATATCCAATAAGCAGAAAGAGTGGCTCCGATTGTAGTTAACCATGTTGCTGTCAAATGAGCTTTTTTACTTACCCTATTCCAACCAAAAAACATTATCGAGATGAATGTCGCTTCTAAAAAAAATGCTACAATACCTTCAATAACCAAAGGAGCACCAAAAATATCACCTACAAACCAACTGTAATTAGACCAGTTTGTACCAAATTGAAACTCAAGTATGATTCCGGTGGCAACTCCAATTGCAAAATTAATCCCAAATATTTTTTGCCAAAACTTCGTGGCTCTTTTCCAACTCTCATCACCGGTTTTCACATAAATACTTTCCATAATTGACATAATAATTGCCAATCCTAAAGTGAGCGGTACAAATAACCAGTGATATCCGGCGGTCATAGCAAATTGTGCTCTCGACCAGTTTACCATCGCTGAATTAAGTAATAAATCCATAAATATCAAATAAAGAGGATAATTATTATAATTTTATTCTTTTAAAGAACGTTCAAACAATTCTGTACAAACATAACTTGCTTTATCATTATCTGAAGTAAATTTCTCATTCAAATATTTAGGAAAGAAAATCGGCTTTAAAATAAAAAACATTATGATGAGTTTTAATATAACTAAAACCCAAAGCGTTTTTCCATATTTTGTCATATGAGTAAACCCTTGCCAGAACATTTTAAACCAATTAAAATGATTTTTTTTGGGAATGATTTCCATTTCCATAACTACTTAATTTAATTAATTTTATATTCCTCGTATGGCATATAAAGAGAATCTGCCACACTCTTAAACACTATTTTTCCATTGATAACATTAAGGCCAAATCGTAGATCTTGATATTTCAAACATGCCTGTTTCCAACCTAGATTTGCTAATTTAATTACGTATGGCAACGTAGAATTTGTAAGTGCACGAGTTGATGTTATAGGAACTGCACCTGGAATATTAGCAACACAATAATGAACAATTCCATCAACTTCATATACAGGATATGTATGAGTAGTGGGATGAGAGGTCTCAAAACAACCGCCTTGATCAATTGATACATCAACCAACACCGAACCTTTTTGCATTATGGAAAGCATTTTTCTTGTAATAAGATGAGGTGTTTTTGCTCCTACTGTCAATGCTGCGCCAATCACTAAATCTGCAGTCTTAAGTAATTCGGAAACAGCATATTTATTTGAATATTCTGTAATCACATTTTTAGGCATTATTTCATCCAAATAACGCAATCGAGAAATATTTATATCAAGAATAGTAACCATTGCACCCATGCCGGCTGCTACATTTGCAGCTTGAGTTCCAACAACACCTCCACCAAGAATAATCACATTGGCTGGTCGAACTCCTGGTACACCTCCCAACAATATTCCTTTACCACCCTGAGGTTTCTCAAGAAATTTAGCACCTTGTTGAATAGACATACGACCTGCAACTTCACTCATAGGAGTAAGCAATGGCAACGACCCATTGTTATCTATTACAGTTTCATAAGCTATACAAACAGCACCACTTTTTAGCATAGCTTCTATAAGTTCTTTGCTTGAAGCAAAATGAAAATAAGTAAATAAAACCTGATCTTTTTTAATAAGTGAATATTCTTTTTTGATTGGCTCTTTTACCTTTACAATCATTTCTGCAATATCATAAACTTCTTCAATAGATTCAACCATATTTGCTCCGGCAGCAATATATGCATCATCTGAAAATTGACTTTCAATACCCGCGCCCTTTTGTATATAAACTACATGCCCATGATTCTGAACTAATTCCATAACACCTGCAGGGGTCATCGCTACGCGACTTTCCTGAGATTTAATTTCTTTTGGTACTCCGATTATCATAATTATATTATTATAATTGTTGATTCGAAATTTAAGCTTGTCCTATGCCTCCCATTGGGGGGAAAAAACCACTTGGTTCATTTTCTAATTTTATTGCACCATTCATTCTTTCAAACTTTTCTACATTCTCTTTTAAAGCAAATAGTAATCGTTTGGCATGTTCTGGAGTAAGAATTATTCTTGATTTTACTTTGGCTTTTGGAACGCCCGGCACAACACGAATAAAGTCAACTACAAACTCTGATGATGAATGTGAGATTATTGCAAGGTTTGAATAAGTTCCCTGCGCTATCTCTTCTGAAAGCTCAATTTGGATTTGATTTCCTTCTTTAAAATTTTCCATATTCTTCTTAATTTAAGGTAGCAAAGTTTTATAACAACTTTGGTAAAAAACATTTGCTTGATAAGTGATTTGTCTTACGTAAAAGTAGTATAAATTATTCAAATATACCAAAATTTATCGTATTTTCCAAGAATATATACTAAAAAGTTCAGATATTTTTCGACTTAATAATAATTAAACAGAAAATAAAACATGATTTAAATATTTGATTTTTGGCTACCGAGAAATATTGCTATATTTGTACTATGATTTGTAAACAAATTCTTTTAATTAAATAAATTAATACAACAATGGTAAATTATAAAGATTTAGGTCTCGTAAACTCAAGAGAGATTTTCAAAAAGGCAATTGAAGGGGGATATGCAATTCCTGCATTCAATTTCAACAACATGGAACAATTGCAAGCAATTGTGTCAGCATGTGTGGCCACTAAATCACCTGTTATTTTACAAGTTTCAAGTGGTGCACGTAAATATGCAAATCAAACATTGTTACGTTATATGGCTCAGGGAGCAGTTGAATATGCAAAAGAACTTGGATATGAAATTCCTATTGTTTTGCACTTGGATCATGGCGATAGCTTTGAATTATGTAAAGATTGTATTGAATTCGGCTTTTCTTCAGTTATGATCGATGGTTCACATCTTCCATATGAAGAAAACGTAGCATTGACTAAAAAAGTAGTAGATTATGCTCATCAATTTGATGTAACTGTAGAAGGAGAACTTGGTGTACTTGCAGGTATAGAGGATGATGTTCAAGCAGAACACCACACTTATACTGAACCAGACGAAGTGGTTGATTTTGTTTCACGCACAGGTGTTGATTCATTGGCTATTTCTATCGGTACTTCACACGGAGCATTCAAATTTACACCTGATCAATGCACACGTGATGAAAGCGGTAAATTAGTTCCTCCTCCATTACGTTTCGATATATTGAAAGAAATTGAAAAACGTATTCCTGGATTCCCTATCGTACTTCATGGATCTTCTTCTGTTCCTCAAGAATATGTTGAAACTATCAACAAAAATGGTGGAGCTTTAAAAGACTCAATTGGTATTCCTGAAGAACAATTAAGAGAAGCCGCAAAATCAGCAGTATGTAAGATCAATATTGACTCTGACGGACGCTTGGCTATGACAGCTGCTGTTCGCGAAGTATTTGCTACCAAACCAGCAGAATTTGATCCTCGTAAATATTTAGGACCAGCACGTGATGAGTTGAAAAAACTTTATATGCACAAAACAGAAAGTGTTTTAGGTAGTGCAGGAAAAGCATAATCAACAACATAAAATAATAATAAAAAGTCCCGAAGAAACTTCGGGACTTTTATTTTATAATAAGTGTCTCGTCCTAAAATACCGTTACATAAAAAAAGAACTTATGAAAAAAGAAGATG
>ENA-UOOK01004025-UOOK01004025.1-fermentation-metagenome-genome-assembly--contig:-NODE-4025-length-16148-cov-4.936246_pt1 | contig 16148 bp, 18 predicted proteins | sample MGYA00245777_ERZ724023 | MGnify/ENA primary metagenome ERZ724023 (study PRJEB28704, sample SAMN03018312) | fermentation metagenome | biome: anthropogenic terrestrial biome; feature: soil; material...
CTTTGATTTTCATCATTTCATGTGCGCGGGCGGTAGCCAGCGTGAGCGACTACCTTAAAAAAGTGCCGGTTGATTAAACCGGCACTCGTTACTTTACCGTTTAGTTTACATCTTTAGGGTTAGTAGGAACTACAAACTCACCGGCAACAATCTTTGTTTTGAACTCCTCAACCTTAGCTAAAGCTTCGGCTGATGCAGTTTCTTCCGCCGCTTCACAAACTCCAACGCCATCTTCAGCTAAACCTAATTCCGTTACTCCACCAGTAAAATCGCCGTTCAACGCTTCAATGGTCGCTTTATGTACACCCACATCTACCCTTTTCATCATACAAGCTAGAACATAGTTTTCCTCACCGACCTGTCCCTCAGCATGTTGACACTTATCGACCCCAATAGCCCAATAGCCAGCGCCCTTCTCTTTAGCAGCTCCAATCACACCCAAACCCGTGGCTCCAGCCGCATGGTAAACAATATCGGCGCCGATATTAAACTGTGAAGCCGCCAGTTCCTTACCTTTAGCGGGATCGTCAAATGCCCCCGCATAAGCCGTGTAAATTTTTGCATTCGGATTAGCAGCTTTTACCCCGGCAAGGTATCCTGCTTCAAACTTTTGAATCAAGGGGAACTCCATCCCACCAACAAATCCCACTTTCTGAGATTTACTGTCAATGCCGGCGACCACTCCCACCAAGAAAGAACCCTCTTCTTCTTTAAAGACTACCGAATGGACATTGTCTTGTTCAACCACTGCATCAATGATTCCAAATTTCTGATCCGGGTACATCTCAGCCACTTCAGCTAAAGCATCAGTCATCAAAAACCCAATCGCCCAGATCATATCGTATTTCTGATCCGCTAAACTCTTCAGGTTTGGAACATAATCCTCCATCTTTGAGGATTCTACTACTTTGATTTCAGCGCCAATCTCAGCTTCCACCATTTTTAAGCCATCATAAGCAGCATCGTTAAAGGACTTGTCGCCAAGACCACCAACGTCCGTTACCATAGCAACTTTTAAGCCGGCAGAAGTTAAAATTTCCTCAGTCTCTTTAGGTCCGCGAAAGATAAAAAATCCGGCGCCCACCACAACTACAACCAAAAGAACAGCCACAACGATCATTGCTGATTTATTTTTCGCCATTATCGATCCACCCCTTTTAAAAATATTTTTCGTTTAATATTTCGCTTTTTATGACGTATTTCCTCTTTATTAATATTTATTCTCATCCTACTCTACTCCATTTAAAGAAGGAGCATTTTTTAACTTCAATAGTCAAGGTTTTTCTCTTTATTTTACTGTTCCATAAACTACTGGTAAAATAGGTATATTATACATTATGAGTGTAGATTTATTATTTTACCTTTTGTTCGACTACTTTTAACAGGAGGAAAGAATGATTAACGCGAAATTACAAAAATAGATTATATGAATTAGTCACCCACCCCAGCTTTGCGGGGACACATGAAAGAATGAAAATAGAGATGTTCGCCTATCGACATACTTTCATTCGAATGACAAGCGGTGAATTGTATTTGCCAGATTGAAAAAGTTTGAAAGAATGAGAGGATAAGAAAATGAAGAAAACTTCGCTTGCTGAATTATTCCTAACTTTTTTTAAAATCGGAGCTTTTACTTTCGGTGGTGGTTATGCTATGCTTCCTTTAATCCAAAGAGAAGTAGTTAATGTTAAAAACTGGCTTTCAGAGGACGAGTTCGGTGATGTGCTGGCTGTCACTCAATCGGCTCCCGGGGCCTTAGCCGTTAACTCCTCAGTTTTTATTGGCTATAACTTAGCTGGCCTTCCCGGAGCTACTGTTGCCGTCCTTGGTTCCGTTTTGCCGTCTTTTTTCATCATCCTAGTAGTAGCCACTTTCTTTACCCAGTTTTCTTCCCAGCCTATAGTTCAACGTATGTTTTATGGGATCAGACCTGCTGTTGTAGCTCTAATTGCTTATGCTGTTCTCAAGCTAGGAAAAAATATATTAGTAACCAGTCTCGGGTACTTCATAGCCCTAGCTGTACTTCTACTCCATCTGCTATTTGGAATTAGTCCTATCCAAAATATTTTTCTAGCAGCTATAGCGGGAGTTGTCCACCACCATTTAACGGAACACAGAAAAATTAGAAGTGAGGAAATCATCACTAATAAAAAAAAGCAAGAAGAAAATCGTAAATAGACTTAAGGAACCGAAACATTATGTTTTTTATCAGCCTTACCCATGGGAACGGCCACAGACCGTCAGGCCTGTATCAAACATAAACTAACATAAAAGTTCTATGGCCAGAAAGGAGATAAATATGTCCATCTTAGCCAAACTTTTCTTTTCTTTTTTTAAAATAGGCGCCTTTACCTTTGGTGGAGGTTATGCCATGATCCCTCTCATGCAAACAGAGATCATTAATACCCATCACTGGTTAACCCATAATGAATTTATGGAAATAATCGCTATTGCCGAGATGACTCCGGGACCAGTTGCTATTAACTCCGCTACCTTCATTGGCTTCCGCACCGCCGGAGTCTTGGGGTCAGCTGTTGCCACTTTAGGAGTAATCTTACCCTCTGTTATTACCGTCTTAATAATCGCCCATTTGTTTAAAAAATTTAAAAACTCCTCCTGGACTAAAATCTTATTTTCAGGGATAAAACCAGCTATTATCGGATTAATTCTGATTGCGCTTTTTAGTCTGGGCCATACTACCTTAACCGATTATAAAGCAATCATTATTTTCCTCTCTACCTTTTTATTGCTAGTCAAGGGTAAATTTCATCCAATCTCCGTTATTGGTTTTTCCGCCCTTTTGGGGTTGCTCTTTTACTAAAACTGAAATCCCCTCTCACGAGGGGATCTATAAAAAAGGAGGTGATATATAAAAAAACGATCTTTTATATAATTTGTTCCCGAGTTGGTTAAATACAAGCTTAAGGTAATGATACAATTCCCGTACTACGAAAAAAGCGCCTTCCGGCGCTTAAACCTTAAGTCTGATTGAATCAGACTTAAGGTGTTTTTCGAGGGTAAACCCCCATCCCACATCATCAGCGAGTATAACGCCCTCGCTTACTAGGCTGTAGTAGGTTATGTGGTCAAACCCCACTTCTATATATGAAAAAAGGAGGAAAATGAAAAAGGTTGTTGTATGCTTATATTATAGCAGGCGGCAGTTAACTCCATTTTGCGGGAAAGAAAATAAAGCGTAAAAAACTACCCCGGAAATTTCCGGGGTAGAACTTAGCCTTTTATATCATCGATTATTGCTTTAACTGCCTGTTCAAGGTCGTTAAATTTCAATTCTTTATAGAACTCCTCCAATTCCGCTTCCGGGAACATCTCCTTAAGCTTAGAGACAACTTCCGAAATTGAAAGCGAGGTACCTTGCTCTTCGAGTATATCTCCGATAGTAGAACTTATATTGTGATTCATTACCAGTCCGTCTCCTTTCCTAGCGTTTGTATCGATAAAGCTTAAAAACTTATAGCATTTTATAAAAAACAAAGTTATTTTCAGCTAATAATGACCTAAATCGTTTGCTATGGATAGTTATTGTTTACTATATATCAGTTCGACATCTATTAGAAATATTCCTACCACAAATCGATAATTTCCTTAATTTTACCTTAAAAATACAGAGTGTAAGGAATTGCATAATTGATTGGTTTAAAAATTCATCCATAAAATATATTCTCTATATTTTAGATTAAATCACCATATATTCTGCTCTCCCTAATGTTATAATAGTATTAAACGAGAAGGTAGTCAATGTCCACCTGCAACTCCGATTAAACTTTACCCTTCTTTTAATTTATTCACAGGTAAATAGATGTTTAATCTGCCTTGCGAGCTAACCACTGGACTGATGGATAAGATACTCCACAAGCCCTTGAGAATTAGAACGTTTATAGCAGATATAATACCGATTCCGAAAGCCAGGAGTAATCAAAAGGAATATTTAAAGAAATACGGAGGTGATGAGGAAGGTGGAGACTGATAGGTTTCAGGTGGTTGTAGATCATCTAGTTAGAATGACTCAAGAAATAACTGAGATTAAATCTAATCAACAGCATTTTTCTGAAAGACTTACGCGAATTGAAAACGACCACGGAGAAAAACTTCGTGCTCTTACTGAAGGTCTCGACAAAACCAATCAGACTATTACTAGAATCGAAAACGACCACGGAGAAAAACTTCGTGCTCTTTTCGATGCGCGAGAGGTACAGCTTGAAGTAAATGATCGTATTTTAAGCACATTATCCAGAATCGAAGAGAAACTCGACAACCTCTCTATTGTAGTTTCCCATCATGATCGTTTGCTGACAAAAGGCTTATAAGCATTTATTTTGAGGTGAAATAAATAAGGAATGAAAAGTTTCAGGAGTGTTCGCGCTCTGTCTGTGACCACTGGCATACAGAGAAATATCATGTAACATAATGTCCATATTACTATGCTCCTTTCTTCGACTACCGGAATATCCCCTCATCAGTGTTGGCATCCGTCTCGTATCGTTTTGCCTCAACTTCTTTTGAGGTTTGTTTTTCACATATTGTTCCGCAAGGAATATTTCTCTATCCGCTATTTGCCTGGAAAGGCGAGTTAATGCAAATAAGCACGACATCTCTTCAAAATACCACGCTCCTTTAAATACGCTAATCGCCAATGATGCGTTTGCCGGTATTACACGGTTCCTTTTTAAAATCCATCCCGTTGCTTTGTCCCTCGTCATAGCATTGGTAGGTTCCTCCGCATCGCAGGCATCGTGTCTCGATATCATACTGTTTTGGGTAATTGCGGCTCATTAGTTTATGCGCGCCAATACTCTGGGCCTTTTCATAGCAGGCTATGCAGACCGCAACAGCGATGCCTCTCATTCTGTTTTCTTCGTTTAACGGTACTGCGCAGTATGTACATTGAGGGGTAACATCCACGCCGCATTTTATACAAACGGCACCTTTCACCTCATGACCTTCGTCGCGCCATTTCCCGCAACGCTTACAAACGCACCCATCCCAATTATGCCCTTCATCGCGGTGTTTTCCACAGACGCGACATATACAGCCATTCCATTCGTGCCCCTTATCGCGATATTTTCCGCAGACACGGCATTTACAGCCGTTCCAATCATGTTCATCGTCTCGATGCGCGCCACAGCGGTCGCATTTACAGCCGTTCCACTTATGGCCAAATATATTGCATGTAAGCCCCATAATGCCCTCCTTCTTACTTTGCGCACCGTTGCCTTAATATTCGGGCCTTCCAATTTTACAGCAGCAGCCCATGTTTCCTTTCATCGGAACTTGATTTTGCATCCCTCATCTTGTGATTCGATTAAGTCACAAACGACAACTCTGCTACCGCATATTTCGCAAGCCATATTTCCGTTTTCATTTTTCTATCATAGGCGAGAACAAATAACGGGTAATTTCCGCGCTGCGCCATTCCTATTCCGTTTCGCTGTGAACATATGGGCGCAGAACACGGATGTATGCATCCTCCGTCATGTATATGGGGTTAATATTGTCCTTCGCCACATTAAATGAGCCGGGAGTAAGAGGGCTCTTTGCCGCGCGTTGGTATAATTGACAAATACGTCCTCGAAGGGATGCTCAACATGTATCCGCATCGGCATCGACTAAATGCCGAGACGCCGTGAGATTATTGGTTGACCTCGGCCCCGGAAAGCATGCCATTATTGGTAAATACCCCTTCGTTTTCCACAAAGATATTAGTGTTGTTAAGCACGACCGCGCTTTTGTTGTTGATAAAAGATCCGCCTTCGATCCGGAAGAAAAAACCGTCCACGACCACCGTTGCGCTGTTATTAAACGTGCCGCCAATTACAAAAGCAACGCCGCCGTGCGTATTGACCCTTCCAGATTCAAGGTAAACGAAGCCTTTGTTTTCGAACGAGCCGTCAAAAACACGGAGCTGGCCGCCTACCGGGCCGCGGTCCTCCTCATCTCCGATGACGGACGCACACAGCCTCAACCTCCCGTTGTTGATGATCTTTCCGCCCTTCTGAACGGCCATCACAGAGTAGTTGATGAAATCGGCGGTGTAGGAATCTGCGCCCATCACATTGATGATGCCGTTGTTGATAAGGGTACCCTCGATGTAGAAATCATTCCCGCGGTTTACCGTTATGATGACTCCTGCCGGTATGGTAAACTCACCCGTAACAACCACGGGAGTACCTATAGAATCAATGGATATGGTTTTTACCGTTTTGTCCGCCAAAACTGCCTTAAGCGCCGCGGTGGAAGAAACGGATACTGCTTCCGGCGTGGAGGCAGACGCTTGAGAAACCGTCGGATCGAAAGCAGGCTCGGTTTTGTTGTCCACCTGTTGTTGCGCATAAACTGTCGACAGGGCCAGTAACATCATTACAAGTACTATGGATAGGTATTTTTTCATTGGGCACTTCTCCTTTTCATTTTTAAGAAACCAAACATCTGTATAGAATCTAATTATAAACGTTGGAGAGGGAAAATAGGTGAGCTGTTTGCTCACATCCCAGCTTGTGGGTGAAAATACCGACCGAAACGACCGGTATTTTTCCAAAATTAATTTAGCGGTATGATATTATGAATTTCGCGCCGCCTTCAATGGCTTGGGCCGCCTGCCGCAGATCCTCGCCTAGTATAACATTATCAAGATGCGTCAATGAAAGCAGCGGCGTGAGGTCACCGTCTATGATACCTGACACTTCAAAAGATTTAAGCTGTGTCAGCTTATCAATCCCGGTCAGGGTGTCAATCGTCGTTTCATAAAGATTCAGGTTCTGTAGATTCTTTAATCCATAAAACGCTTCGAGAGAGCAAATTGGCAGTTTACCCGCGTCCAACTCGTAGAGCATGGGACAGATAAACAGTGGCGATAAATTCGTGACATGGGTGTCAAAGAGAGTGACCCGCTTTAAAAACTTCAGCTGGCCTAAAGGTGAAATATCCGTAATTAGGTTGTTCTTTAAATCCACCACCTCAAGATTTTGCAGAGCCGCAAGCGGTGAAACATCCGTTATCTTCTGCATGGAAATGAAGATTTGCTTTATATTCGGCATTTTTGGAAGATCGACAAGCGAGCGGATCGACCCTTCCTTCATTTGGTTGCTTTCCAAAAGGCGGTTTGCCTCGGTATGCAGATCTTCTTCATTTTTGGCAATCAGAGAGTCTCCGAAAATATACAGCCCTGCGACGGATAACAAATCGTCCTCCGTGATGGTTTCACCCGCTGTTTTGCCAAGCTGGAGCCGGACAGCCTGTTCAACCAAGGGCTCTTCGAAGGTGACACCGGCATTCGATTCCAGGACCACCGCCAGAAATTCGGTGTAACGCCCGATGACAAAACCCGCGCAAAGAAATAACAGACATGACAGTATAACTGCTGCCCATCGCCACACAGCTTTTTTCCGTTTACCGGCGGAATGGATCAGCGCGGCTTTCAATTTTTTCGTCGACGCAAATCTGTTCTCCGGTGAAAAAGCCGTACATTTTTTATATACGCTCGCCAACTGGTCGTGACCTACTTTGCTAGCAACCGCTTTCGTGTCCGTCTCACCGGTAAGTAGCCAACCCAACACCACTCCTATGGAATAAATATCTGTGCGGCAATCTGTTTGTGAAAAACCATACTGCTCCGGCGGGGCATATCCTCTCGTCCCGATGAATTGCGTATCGGTCTTTGTATCGGGATGGTAGACGCGGGAAATGTCGAAGTCAATCAGGCTGATTGTTCCGTTCGGTTTTGCAATGATATTTTGCGGCTTGATGTCCCTGTGGATAACGGGCTGTTCCTGTTCGTGGAGGTAGATAAGAATATCGCAAAGCTGAACGCAGATGTCTACAATGTCCTTCTTGGTCAGATTGTGTTCGGTTATATATTGATCGAGCGGTTTTCCCACGACATATTCGCGTACAATACAGATCACCTTATCGTTTTGAAATTCGTCTTCAAAGGCAGGTAACCCGCTGTGGTTTAGCGACTTCAGGATGCTGCTCTCTTGTACGGTCGAGTAGAGATTTTTGTCGTAGCATTTTGCCACATAAAGCCGTCCGTTGCTCTTTTGCTGAACTAAAAAAGTTTCTGTACCATGGCTGCCCGCAAAGCGTTCCATCTGATCATATTTCTCCAGAAATCCTGCGGGATACGCCGAATCATCAAAGGTATTTTGAATATCGACGACAGCCGCTTTGATATCCTTCATTTCATTTCACCGCCACCTAGCAAAGGCAATCCCAATTCGTATAAAACTAGTTGCGTTTCCACTATCGTAAAATGGTTATGCAAACAATATATAATCGCTGCGTCCCGCTTTACCCTTGGATATAGGGCGCTCATTCTGGCGTATTTCAAAAGTTCTTGCGCTGTGTCAACATCAGCCTCGAACCCGAAAGCAAGTTGCAGAACCGTATCACGCGACGGATTTCTTGACCCCCTGAAAATTTGATGTCCAAAAGAGCGTTCAATGTTTGCCCGCTTGATAATGCGCTCCGGCACTTCGCCCTGTTTTTTACAGAATTCCGTTATGTATTCGCTAAAGGACTGAAACTTCATTTCTTCTGCGTTTTTTTTTATAAACTGCTCCAAATTTGACGCTTTGAACAAGAGACTAAAGAAAGTGCTTGTACTGATTCGAGGGGGGTATTCATCCATATCATTCTCCTTCTTTCTTGTTATGCCTCATTATCAAGCATTCCCAGCATGCTTTTTATAAGTACATTATATACAGTTATCCAAAATATTTTCAAGAGTTTAAGGTCATTTACTCTTTTTCATTTGCTATTTGTTCCATCACATATTTTACATCTTGCGGGTCCAATAGAAGCCTTTTGCTGATGGGCAAAAAAGAAAAAAGACTAACGAAGCAGTCTTTGAGCATTTAGACTTGCGCTTCAGGAAACGGATACAGGGTAATGCTTAGATCGGATACCGAAAAGTAAACAGCGACAGCGCCGCGCTGTACATGACAACCGAATACACACTTAACCGCTCCGCAAAGCCGAAATATCCAAGCGGCACAACGCCCGTTGCGATGGAGCCGAGCGTCATGATCCCCAAAACAGCGAGCGTAAAAATGCCTAATTGTTTATGTACTTTGCTTTTAAAACAGCCGACCGCTATCAAAATCATTGAAGCAATGGACAGCAACACCACAAAAGCGGTTACAACCATATGCATTACATCTTGGAAAGTTCCGGCGTAACCACTGCCGGATAAGGGGAACAGTGTGTAACCTACGGCAGAAGTCCATTCCATAATAGCAAACAAGTAAATTCCGAGGCGGAAAACTTTATTTACCCTTCCCTGATAAAACACACAGAGCAAAGTGCAAGCTGCGACGGTAAAAAAGGCGTAGACCGTCGAGCAAGCCGATGCTATTTCCCTTGAGGGCGCTGTAGCGGCGGTAAGGTCACTTACCGCCTGCGCCAAAGGATGATAACCCGGATAGTTTATTTCACCTAAGATTACATGGAGAAAGTAAAAGATTGTTCCCACCACACCCATCAGTGCCAGCCATTGAACACGATTTTTATTCATCTTCATATCCCTATCCTTCCGATGTCTTGTAACATAGTGGTTATCGTATTTAACAATATCTTAAGGCAGCAGACCATTGTGTTGTTGCGATAATGGGCAATTCGGCAATTACCTTATAGCAAGATTGGATATTATAAACAAATATAATTACCACAAGCATTATCAAAAAAGTTCTGATCATGCACCTGTCTTATAGTAAGAGAAACAGATACCCCGTTCCAACCATCAGCACATTACTGATGCTGTGCATGAACATCGGATACACAATGCTGTGACTATCTTGGTATGCTTTGCCCTGGATAGTGTCTAACACAAAAGCATAGAATAACTGGAAGTAATTCGCTTCAAAGGTAAACGGGAATAAAGACCATTTCATATGGGCAATTGCAAACAAGAAAGAGGCAATGATTGTTTATAATGTAATGCCCCACTTTACTTTTACGCTCTTCCCCAATACATGCACGAGCATTGTAATGGGGAGCGCTCGATAGAGAATCTCTTCGGCAGGCCCGCTTAAGAGCAATTGAAAGCCCCGCGTACCAAGAATATTGTTTTTGTTTAATGGGAAATCGTATACTGGCAGCATGTTATAGATCAGCATAAGTATATGGCAAACAAACGTAACTCTTTTCTGATCAAAGGACAGATAAACTTTGATTCCAAGCCGGTAAACCTTTTTATCGTGGCTACTCAGCTTATTTAGCCCATAAACGAACTTTGTATAAAAATCTATGCTATTATCTATCTTTAGCTGCGCTGCCTGCCTTTTTAGCAGATCAAAATAATCCTTTTTAATAATTTCATCGAACAATTCCTTTTTGTTTTTATAATAATAATAAATCATTGGTAAAGAACAGTTAACGTCTTTTGCTATATTACGGATAGTACCATTATTATTAAAATGATCTACCGCTACTTCTTTAATTCTTTACCTTAGATCTTTTTCCAGCATATATATGTTCCCCTTTACCTAACGTTCGTTAGTATTATATAATTTGGTATTTAATAAATGCAATTGGTTTTTAGAAATATTTTTGTAAAAATTATTTTATACTTTGCCCGCTCAACTCTCCGCTGCTTTTCGGCCTTTTGCGAACGGCGATCAAAAATTTGGTTAATGAAATACTTTCCGTTGTATCTTAATTTAATTCAATTTAATTCAGTTTAGCTTAAAATAAGAGTATTTAATCCAGTTTATCGCTTAGTATATCGTTAATTATGTTTAGTCCCTTTGTGGAAATATGCAAAAAGCCGCCTCCGCCAATTCCCCCTGTATATCCGAAAAGCCTTTCTTCCTAGCCACCCCTAAGGGTAAAACATCTACCCGGAAATCATCGAAAATCTGAACGCACTCGGCTATAAAACCAAACTGGGCCATCCATTCGTCCAAACATCAATCTATGAAGTCCTTTCAACGAAAAATATACCGGCACTTATATCTTCAACCGTGCTGTAAGAAAACAAAAAGATAAAAGAAATAATCAACGCAGCAAGGACGAAAGTAAGATCATTAAAATCCCAGATGCTTTCCTGGCCATTATTGACAAGAAAACCTTCGAGAAAGTGAAAAGGAAGATGACAATAAGAAAACAAGGCCCCTCGGCAGCCAAGGCCAAGGAAATTTTCGGCCTTGTTTATGGTGGAGAATGTGATGGGGTTAAGGAATTAAAAGAACTAAACCAAGCCCAGGAAGAATTATCTTCTATCGAAGGTAACCTTAGCTGACCATGATTAAGGGTATTTATTATTTATAATAAGATAAGCAGGCCATCGAATCCCGAGACCTGCCTGCTTGTAAAGCTATTATACGTACGTTGATAGAGTTATAGTTTATGAAGACAATATAGAAGTAATCTTAAAAATTGTGGATTTAGATGGTGGAGGCGGGGGGAATTGAACCCCCGTCCGAAAAGATGACCACAGGAGTCTCTCCGGGTGCAGACCGTAATTTAGTTTTGGCCACTACTCCGTCTACGGACAAACTGAGTATAGGCGATCTCGATCATCTTAGCACTAATCTCCGAGAATTGACTAGTGAGCGTCCTGGTTTAAGTGACGCCCGCACTAGACTCCCAGGTTAAGTCTAGATTGGACGGCTACCGTTAAATTAAGCGGCAGCTAAAGTTAAATTATCATTGGCACTTAATGTGCTTGCTGCAGTTTAACGAGGCCACAGCACCTCGACCCGCTACCCCTATCATCATACTCCCCGTCGAAACCAGTCGCCCCCGTATAATAAAGACTAGTTTACAATAATATTATACTCTAAACTAACCTTTTTGACAAACAATAATTTTTCTTAAGAACACTATCCATTAAATTTAGACTCCCAATTAAACCAACTGTTTTCTTGTCCTCTTACTCTCTTCCTTTCAACGCCCGGGCCATTTCACGCTCAGCATCTTTTTTGGCTAGATCCTCTCTTTTATCATACATCTTTTTGCCTCTGGCTAGAGCAAGCTCGACTTTGACCCGATTCTTTTGATCAAAGTACATAGAAAGCGGTACAAGAGTAAAACCCTTTTCCTTTGTCTTCCCGATCAACCGCCGAATCTCTTCTTTATGCAATAAAAGTTTTCGGGGTCGTAAAGGATCATGGTTAAATCGGTTCCCATAATCATAGGGACTTATATGACAATTATACAGAATAATCTCTGTCCCTTTAATCTGGGCATAACTATCATTTAAATTACCCTTACCCCGACGCAAGGATTTAACCTCCGTTCCAGTTAACACCACCCCTGCCTCCATGCTCTCCTCAATATAATACTCGTGCCTGGCGCGACGGTTAGTGGCAATATTCTTTGTCTCCACGACGTTACCATCTCCTCTAAAGGTACTAGTTATTATATCCAGATTTGAGGTTGATGTCAAGAAACAGTAGTAGATAGGGCTAATTACGTTGTTCCCAGAGTTCAACTATTCTAATTTAAAGAAATTCCTTCGATGCTTGTCGACTCACCTGGCTCTGATTTCCATTAAGCGGTAGCCGGCGTGAGCGACTACCACAATATATTGATAGCCTTTCCCCAAACACACACAATATATTGTGGCGTGACCTCAAATTAAGGTAACAACGCAATTAGCTTACATAGTAATTTATTTTCCGATTAAATCTAAGGTGTCTCTAACAATCACTAACTCCTCATTAGTGGGAATCAACATAACTGTTACTTTTGATTCAGGATGACTAAGAATGGCGTCCTGACCACGGAGATTTTTATTTTTAGCGTAATTCATCTTTACTCCTAAAAACTCAAGCTCATGACAGATATCTTCCCGAGTTAACCAATCATTCTCTCCAATTCCAGCGGTAAAAGCTAAGACATCTAGACCTTTTAAAGCGACAAAATAGGCGCCAATATATTTAGTAATCCGATAGATAAACAGCTGGTAAGCCTCTTGCGCTCGACTATTACCTGCTTTTCTCTCCCTTTGTATATCCCGCATATCTGAATAGCCGGTCATTCCTAAGAAACCACTTTTTTTATTCAGATAATCATCGGCCTCCTCAGGAGTAAGCTTTAATTTTGCGCCAATAAACGGAACGATTGCCGGATCAAGATCCCCAGACCTCGTCCCCATTACCATACCCTCTAAGGGAGTTAACCCCATCGAAGTATCTACCACTTTTCCTCCATCAATTGCCGCCAAACTGCTCCCATTTCCTAGATGAGCAGTAATCATCTTTAAGCTGTTCAGAGGACGTCCAAGAATTTTGGCGGCCTGTCCGGAGACATAACGATGGGAGGTGCCGTGAAAACCATATCTTCTTACCCGGTGCTGCTCATACATCTCATAGGGGAGGGCATAAAGAAATGCCTTCCTCGGCATCGTTTGGTGAAATGCAGTATCAAAGACTGCTACCTGCGGAGTACCCGGCATGATTTCCTCGCAGGCTTTAATCCCCATAATATTGGCAGGCATATGCAAAGGCCCCAGTTCTTTCAGCTTTTCCATACTAGCTATATCTTCTTCAGTAATTAAAACTGATGCCTTAAAATACTCTCCTCCATGCAAAACCCGGTGTCCCACCCCATTAATCTCTCCTAGATCTTGAAGGACTCCCCATTTAGGATCAATAAGTAATTCCAAAACCATACGTAAAGCTTTTTGATGGTTTGGAATATCATCTTCTACTTCATATTTTTCGTTATCCTGTATCTGGTGGGTAATTTTCCCGGGTCCCCCGGACATACCAATCCTCTCAACCACCCCAAACGCTAAAACTACTTCTTCTTCTGCCGCAAAAAGTTTGTATTTTAGTGAAGAGCTGCCGCTATTAAGCACTAAAATGTTCATGATGCAACCCCTTTCAAATGAAATAATGTTATTTAAATAGACAAGAAAAATACTGTATACATCTGCTACACTTATATTATAAACCTATTGACTATTTTTTGACAAGCAAAGGTAGGTTTAACATTAAAAGAAGCGCTTAAAAATAAAAATAGGGCTTCTTTCTGATACTAGCTAGCAGGACTTAACAATAAGTGGCGAAAACACCTCACTTACAACCTGCAGAAAATATGATAATAAAAAAGAAGCCAGCTCTCCTGGCTTCTTTTTTATGTTTTTTATGAATCTTTACCGGAGACAATAGTATTAATTTTGAAGACTTCACACTGGTGACATTCGCTTCGTTTTTCAATAACCGATCCACTAGAAATACCATTCCGACATAAGGTATGTGGAATGAGCCAGCATTTTTCCTCTTTTGCCTGGTAAGCAGGGCAATCAATCCAATTACAATCATGAACTCGCCAACAACGCTGGAAGTTAGCAATTACTTTAAACCTACCCACCATGGAGGTTAAGTGTTCAGCCATTGCCACTAGCTCACTGGAGGACTTAGTCAATTCTTCCATGGTAGCCCTCTGCTGTTCAGTAGCTGCTGCGACTTGCTGAGAGGCGCTAGCATTACGCTGTGCAATTTCTTCGACTCCAGCCATCGTGCCAGTCATTTCCTCACTACTAGCCGCCTGTTCCTGAGAGGCAGCGGCAATCTCCTGAATTGTTTGTACGGTTTCGGTAACAGAAGTAACAATAGCCATAAAGGCCTCACTGGCTTGATGGGCTAAAGCAGCTCCTTCATCAACTACTATTTTACCGGATTCCATGGCCTCCACTGCTGTTTTAGTCTCTTTTTGAATCTCAGCAATCATTTCTACAATCTGAATAGCTGACTCGGTAGTTTGTTCTGCTAAGGCCCTGACCTCGTCAGCCACAACTGAGAAACCGCGACCATGTTCTCCGGCTCTGGCCGCTTCAATTGCCGCATTTAAAGCCAGCAAGTTGGTTTGTCGAGAAATACCTCTAATTACATCGGTAATCTTTCCTATTTGTTGAGATTTAACACCCAACCGGCGAACAATGTCTGCCGATGAATCCACTGTCTCCTTAACATTAAGGATCTTTCCCCTGACGTTTTCAATAATCTCTCCACCTGCTTTAGCACGCTCCGAAGCTTTGGTGGAAAAAGACGCTGCTTTCTGAGACTCAGCGGCCACTTCTTGCGCAGTCGAAGCCATTTGTTGAGCTGCCATCGAAGACTGTTTAACATGGTGCGACTGTTCTTCCGTGCCTTTGGCAATAATGTCAATAGAGCTAGTTACCTCTTGTGAAGAAAGGTTGGCCTCCTCCGCCATCGACGACATGTCATGAGCAGCGATTGCTAACTTTTCGGCAGCTTCAAGGTTTTCTTGAAGAATTCGCCGCAAATTTTGAATCATGCGATTCATATTAGTACCTAAGATGGTGAACTCGTCACCAGTGGAGAGGTCTATTTCATTACTTAAATTATTGTCAGCAATCTCCTCTGCGACTTTATTGATGAGATAGATCGGTTTAAGAATACCTTTATGAAAAAAACGTTCAACAAGTTTTAAGTAAGCACCAACTAACACTAGATCTAATAATAATTTAAAAAACATGTTCGGAATTAAATTTCCGAGAAAATTACTTATAATTAGCATACAAACAATAGAAAGGAAAATTCTAATAAGAATTCGCTTCTTAATACTAGTAAAATTCAAACGAACCCCTCCTAGCGGCCTTAATACTCCTTAAGCTTTATTTGTATTCTACATTATCACCTTGTTTTCCTGCTTTTTCCTAATAAGAATAAAATAATAGTTTGCTCACAAAAAGCAAATTCCATTAAAATATAATCTCATTTATAGAATTCGGCAGAACAAACTGTTTTCTTAATAAGAATTATTAAAGAAACAATGAAAAAAACTCCCAGTCGGGAGTTATACGAGGTTTGCGATGATCGCTAATAAGAAAAAGGCCACCGCTAACCCAGCAGTTACTTTTTCCAAAAGAACCTCAAGTCCTTTGTTTTTACCAAAAAACATTTGAGAGCCTCCGCCGATCGAACCCAAACCTTCACCTTTACTAGGTTGGATCATAATAATTACAATTAACACCAGCGATACTATGAGTAATAAAATCGAGAAGAAATTCATTTCTTCACCCCCGGTGGATTTAATTAATTTCGCAAATTTCCTTACTTATTTATTGTATCAGACTTCACTTTGTTTAACAAGAGTTTTGTTAAAAGCTTTTTGCGTTGTATCCTTTTTAAAAGGTCCCAATACAATATATAGTGTTT
>ENA-UOOK01004030-UOOK01004030.1-fermentation-metagenome-genome-assembly--contig:-NODE-4030-length-16140-cov-3.472614_pt1 | contig 16140 bp, 17 predicted proteins | sample MGYA00245777_ERZ724023 | MGnify/ENA primary metagenome ERZ724023 (study PRJEB28704, sample SAMN03018312) | fermentation metagenome | biome: anthropogenic terrestrial biome; feature: soil; material...
GTGATGATTTCGGACGCCACGCCGGGGCGATTATCGGAAACGCCCAGCTTCCGGTCGCAAAAGCGGCAGCGGATATTGCATCCGGGAGAAACCGGGAGATGCACCCTTCCCCTGTTTTGTTTCGCCCCCACCGAAAAGCAGGGGTGTAAATCTGTCAATTCCTGATAGGATCTTCCCATAAACTACCACTCCGCTTCCTGGATCTAATGTGAACCCGCTCCCAAAGCCCAAACCGGCCCTTTGGTCATATGCTCCAATCCGGTCCGTCTCCGCCATCGATCACCCGGGCTCCAGCAGATGATCGGCAACGACCTGTTTGATCACTTCTTCCACCGGCCCGGAGGCTTCAAAGACCCGTATGCCGTGGGAAATCATAAACGCCGCGGCACTTTCCCCGATCCGGAGGACAAAAACAGCTTCGCAGTCCGAAAGCGCCTCCGGCAGATGGTCAAACCCGCCTTCACAGCCGCCCCGGCAAAAGCTTTCCGTCCTGCGGGATTCCAGCCACTCACAGTCCTCCCCGGCAACGTCATACACCTGAAAGATCCGCGCGCTTCCGAAATGCTGATCGATATAGGCTTCGTCCGTGCTGGCAACGGCAATGCGCGTGCTCATACCAAGCGCCCCTTACCGGTATGTGGCCAGGACCCGGTCATAGATATCCTCAATGACCCGGAGGCCGCCGGAAAATCCGACGTAATTTGTGGTCAGCACCATCCGGTAGGGCGTGGGCACGGCCGCGGAGAGGAAGTCGTAGTCCTTTTCCCGCGCCAGTTCCTTATCCCAGCCGCTTCCGATGATCAACCCCCGCCCCTTGTGGCGCAGGGACCGTATCACATCCTGGGCTTTCCCGGCGTCCGGCTCAAAACAGAGGGGAATGGTCTTCCTGTCAGAGGTGCTTTTCAGGTCCGCTTCGATCTGCGCCCGGAATTCCTCCGGTGTGTTGTCCACAATGAATTGCTCCTTCGGGACGATGCCGACTTCGTGCAGCAGGAATTTGGAAAGTCCCACCACATATCCCGCGTCGTGGAGAATATGGACATGGTTCGGCAGTCCATAGCGAAACTCCAGCAGGAAGGTGGCAAGGTTGTCGATTTCCCCGTAATAGGCTTCCCGCTCCCTGCGGATGAACTCCCCGGCGGCGATTTCATCCAGAGCGGCATCCTGCTCCCCGGCAAAGGCGAGGACCTGCCGCAGGAAACGCTCCGTTTCGTTGGCTCCGATGGGAACGTGGGGAAATTGGAGATACGGCTGGTCATAGCGTTCTTCCAGGTGCTCCGCTATGGGTTTCCCGTACCACGGAGAAACCAGGATGTTGAAACTGGCCCTAGGAATCTGCCGCCATTCGGCCACGCCGCGGGATTCCGGGCTGAACAGCACATGAACCTTCAGTCCGATCCCCTCCAGAAGCCGTTTGTATTCCCGCAGATTCCCCTTCCAGAAGGGATCCTGATAGGGTATGGAAGAGAAAAGGTTGACCGTGCGTTTTTCGCTCCGGCTGGGGTTATCCTCTTCAAAGAGGCTGACATACTGGTCGACGATGGCATTGACCACCAGGCTGTGGGCTACCAGATTGCTGCATTTGAATCCCGCCGTCTCCACCGACACGATGGGTTTGCCCTGGCCGCGGAATTCCTCTGCCAGCGCGTCCACATCGTCCCCCACGATGCCGGAGGTGCAACCGGTCAAAACCACCTGCAGATCGGTGTCCAGCACCTTGTAGGTATTGGTGATGATTTCCCGCAGGCGGTCGATGCCGCCGAACACGACCTCCTGCTCACTGAAATTCGTACAGGGCGAGGTGCTGCCCCCCGCATAACCGGTGGAGCGCTCAAAGAAACCCTGAATCATCGTGCCGCACCCCGGACCGGAATGCAGAATGGGCACCGCCCTGGGAATGGCCACCACGCTCTGCAGAGCTCCGATGGCACAGGTATAGCGTTCCTGTTCGATGATTCCGGCATTACGAATCCCGGCATTACTCATTTGCTTCCACCTCCGCCTCCGGCCGAAGCCGCGCCTTTCTCCAGAAATCGATACGGATCCTGGGAAAGCCACCATTTCGTATAGGGGTTGACGGCGTGCTTTTCCAGATTCTTTACAAACTCGTCGTTTTCCAGGACCTCCAGAATGCGTTCGCCGTAGCGGAGGATCCCTTCATAACCCATACTGAAGTGTTCGTCGCCGATCAGAAGCGACGGAATCCCCAGCTTGGCTCCCCACAGGGTCATGCCGCCATGCCGCGCCAGCAGCAGATCCGGACGCAGGCGGTTCAACGTGTTGACCAGCTCAAATTCCTGCTTGTTGCAGATGTTGAAGTTCGGCACGTCGCCGTAGTCCTTTACCCCCTGGGCCAGAAGATCGCTTTTTTCACTGCCGTTGTCATACAGGGGATTATGATGGAAGAGGGCCGCGCCTTCCGCCCGGATGCCCAGTTCGCCGAGTACGTTCAGCAAGGCGTGACCGTGAGCCGCGCCGGCCGTAACATAGGCGGTCTTTCCCTCCAATTCCCTGCGAAGGGCCGCGATCTTCGGAAGATACTCCGCTTTCTTTGCCACGATCAGCTCCTCCGCTTCCTTTTCCTTGTGGAGGGCTTTCCCCAGCTCCCGGAACCAGCGATCGGTCTGGGCCACCCCATAGGGAGGAGCCGTCTTGATCTCCGGAACTCCGAAATCCTGTTCCAGCACCGCACCCAGGTAGGAACCCAGAGTGGAGCAGACCTGAACGGTGGCGGCGGACTCCGACGAGTGCTCCAAACATTCCACCGTGGAATAGGGTGTGATGAAATTGGGCTTCGCGCCGAAAGGAGCAAACCAGTCGCTGAAGATATCCGACCCCCAGAAGTTGATCACATTGATGACATCGGTCCGTCTTTTGCGGGCGGGCTTGATCAGCTTTCGGGCAATGCCGTGATAGCCGGCGTCGAATCCGGTGGTCCATACCCTGGAGCGGAATCCTTCGCAGAAAATAGCCACCACCGGAACGCCGAGCTCTTCCTCCGCGCTGTCGCAAACGCTTTCCACATCGTCTCCGATGATCCCGGAGGCGCAGGTCGTCAGCACAAAAATGGCATGGGGATGGGTACGCTCATATACCTCGCGGATCCCCGACGCAAGTTTGGCTTCCCCGCCGTAGACCGTATCGGTTTCCTGCAGGTTGGTGGAAAAAATCCTCCGCTGTCCGGGATGTTCCACACCGCGCAGGGGCGAATTGACCCGATAGGTAAAAGCAAATTCGTGGTAGCAGGAGGAGCAGCCTACCGGACCGTGGCTGATCACCGCCGCATCCTGAATCAGGATCACCATGCAGGCCGCATGGGATGTGGAACAGCCCAGGCACTGGGAAAAGGAACGGGTTTTATCCCGCAATCCGCACCGGGAGCACTTTACCAGCTCCTTTGCACTCCCCTGAAATCCCGTAATGGAACCCAAACGTATTTCCCGGATGGATACCTCCGGAATCTGCAAATCGATTTGACTCATAATTTCCCTCATTTCCTCCCGTTCAATTGATTTTGCCGCAAGAACTCTTCCGCCGGAGCCATACTGCAAATCAAATCATCCGCCCCTCCTCCCGTATTTCTCAGAGCGGCAGCCTGACGATCCGTAACAAAAAACACAGCCCGGAATTTTCAGGGCTGTGTCCTGCACAGACGGTAAAATTCACGCGGAAAAAGGTATAGAGACAGATAAACAGGTACACATGCACATGTGCATCCTGCGCATGGCCGGCATGCTACGCATCATCGTCTTGTTTGTGACGGAAATCTTTCCGGTCCCCATTGCTGTCTCTCCCTTCTCAATACGACTTGTTGCAGTAGAATCATACTTTACATATATTTGATATATGTTAAATATGTGAAGTATGATATCACATCGGATCGCTTATGTCAATCTTATTTTTGTTAATTTTAATACTGCAAAATTCACTACTGCAAAATTCATGCCACCGAAGCCGTGTTGCAATTATACAAGATGAGTCGCCGCTGATTCGCTTTCGCGGCTTCGGCGGATGAGTTTTTGCAGCGGATTCAGCTATAAATGTTCTTGCTGAAGTACCGGTCTCCCCTGTCGGGGAAAATCACAACGACGCTGCCGGACGACACCGTTTCCGCCAGCTTGAACACTGCCGCAAGAGCCGCCCCGGAAGAAGATCCGGCGAAAATCCCTTCTTTCGCCGCGATTGCCTTAACCTGCTCAAACGCCTCCCAGTCGCTCACCTTGATGACCTGATCCACCAGGGTCATATCCATGGTATCGGCGATAAAATCGTTCCCGATGCCTTCGATGTCATAATTCCCGTGCTCGCCCCCGCCCAGGGTGGAACCGATGGGATCCGCCAGAACGCCCCGGATGTCGGGATTTTGTTCCTTGAGATATTTCAATACCCCGGTGTAGGTTCCGCCGCTTCCCGCTCCGGCAACCACATAATCGATCTGTCCGTTCAGGTCCCGGTAAATTTCCGGGCCGGTGGTTTCATAGTGCGCCCGCGGATTACTCCTGTTCTTGAATTGTTCCAGGGTCACGGCGTTCGGAATACCCGCCCGGATCTCTTCGGCTTTTTGGGTGGCACCCAGCATGCCGTCCACCAGAGGCGTATTTATGATCTCCCCGCCCAGTGCCCTCAGCAAAGTCTGTTTTTCCTGTGAAAACTTTGTGGGAACGACAAAAATCAGCCGGTAACCGCGGTTCAGTGCGGCAAACGCGATGCCGAGGCCGGTATTTCCCGCCGTGGCTTCCACGATGGTGTAACCCGGCTTCAATATACCGCGCCTTTCCGCATCCTCGATCATATATTTTCCGATCCGGTCCTTTACGCTGCCGGCCGGATTATATAATTCCAGTTTCGCATAAACTTTCAGCTTATCGGAGAAACCCATATTGGCAAGCCGGACAATGGGCGTGTTCCCGATAAGCTCCTGCATCGAACCATAAAGGCTCATCGTTTCGCCCCCTCTATGGCCGCTTCCAGATCGGCGGAAAGATCATTCCGGTTTTCAATCCCTACCGACAGCCGGATCAGCCCGTCCGTAATGCCGACCTTTTCACGGATCTCTTTCGGAATGGAGGCATGTGTCATGCTGGCCGGGTGGCAGACAAGGGATTCCACCCCGCCGAGACTTTCCGCCAGGGCGATCAGATGCAGCCCTTCAAAAAATTTGCGGATATCATAGCCTTCCCGCAGTTCAAAGGAAATCATCGCGCCGCCGTTCTTTGCCTGGCGGCGGTTGACCGCATATCCCTGCGCATCGGGCAGGCCCGGATAATACACCTTCTTTACCGCTTCCTGCGCCTCCAGCAGCCGGGCAAGCTTTTCCGCATTTTCCATATGGCGGTCCATGCGGACTCCCAGGGTTTTGATGCTGCGGATCAGCAGGAAAGAATCAAAAGGCTGCAGGATCCCGCCCGTAGCATTCTGTATGAAATGAAGCCGTTCCGCCAGCTCCTTCGTCTTTACCACGACCAGACCGGCGATCAGATCGCTGTGGCCGCCAAGATACTTGGTAGCGGAATGAAGCACGATATCCGCTCCCAGCTCCAGCGGGCGCTGGAGATACGGCGTCATGAAAGTATTGTCGACTACCAGCAGAATGCCCTTGCGTTTTGCAAGCGCCGCGGCAGCAGCGATGTCGGTGACAGTCAGAAGCGGATTGGCGGGGCTTTCGATAAGAACTGCCTTTACATCCGTCGTAATGGAGGCTTCCAACGCTTCCGAATCCGTGGTATCCACAATCGCATATTGAATGCCGAAGTTCCGGAACACCTTATCCAGCACCCGAAACGTGCCGCCATAGACATTGCTGGAAAGGATGATTCTATCCCCGCTCCGGAACAGGCTGAGCACCGCGGTGATTGCTGCCATGCCGGAGGCAAAGGCAAAACCCGCCGCACCCCCTTCCAATTCGGCGATCAGCGACTCCAGGGCTTCCCTGGTCGGATTGTTCGTCCGGGAATATTCATACCCCCGGTTTCTGCCCAAACCATCCTGCATAAAGGTCGAGGTCTGATACACCGGTGTATTGACCGCACCCGTCCGATCATCCCCGTAGATGCCGCCGTGAATCAAAGCGGACTCGATATGTTTATAACGTTCCAAGATAACAATCCCCCTAATATTTTTGAGAGTGACTTTTTCTGAGCATAAACGAGCATAAAAAAGAACCGCAGTCCTATTACATATTATATTTATATGTTTACTACATTATATGCGCTGATCATTTTTTTGTCAACCGCAAATCTGTATTTCCTGCAAATCCGTATTCGTATTCTTTTGTACTTTTTCTGTATTCCTGGCACTGAAAAAGGGGCCGTTTCACGACAGTCCCTTTGCGATTTTACCGCTCTTTTGTTTTTTCCCTTCTTTTATTTCAGCTTGGCCGGAATCACTGCTCCGTTATATTTTTCTTCGATGAATTTCCTTGTTTCGCCCGACTGGAGCTCTTTCACCAGAGCGATGATCGCCGGATTATCCTTGTCTTCCTCGCGAACTGCGATGATATTGGCATAAGGACTGTCATCGCCTTCGCTGAACAGTTTTGTCGAAGTAATTTTGGCTTCCAGCGCCTTGTTGGTGTTGGTGATGAAGAAGTCATAATCGTCTTTTGTGGGAATGATCTGGGCGGAATCCAGCTCCACAATCTCCAGAGGACGGGTATACTCCTTGATGTCGGCAACCGACGCGCTGAGAGAGGTTGCGGTCTCTTCGTTCAGTTTGATGAAACCGTTCTGTTCCAGAATGCGGAGAGCGCGGTACTCGTTGGTGCCGTCATTGGGGATGGCGACCACCGCGTCGTCCGGGATCTTGTCCTTGCTGTCATACTTGTCGGAATAAGCGGTAATGGGTTCCACATGGATGTCCCCTGCGTTGGCCAGATTGAAGCCGTTGGTCTCATTCCAGGATTTCAGGTAGGGATAGTGCTGAAAATAGTTGAAGTCGATTTCCCCTTTTGCGGTTTTCTCGTTGGTGGTGTTATCGGCGGAGGTGGCAACCAGTTCGATGTTGATGCCCTGCTCGGCAAGTTTCGGTTTTACAAACTCAATGATCTCCGAATGGGGAACGAGGTCCGCAATACCCTTCAGGGTAACCGGCTCCTTGCCGCTTTCATCCGGAGCGGAGGAATTGTCCGCCTGTTCCGGCGAGGGGGAAGGCTGGCCGGCCTGCGTGGGCTCACTGTCCTTCGACGGTTGATTGCTGTCAGCGGTCGAACTGCAGCCTGCGGCGAAAGCCAGCAAAAACAATGCCGCAGTAAGAATGGATAAAAATTTTACTCTTTTCATAATCTCTTCTCCTTTTTCTTTTTGATTGATTTGGGTTTTCCGGTTTGTCCCGGCGTTTTCATCAAATTTGTCTTGGTGTTTTCATCTTTGTCTTGGTGTTTTTCGTTATATCCCGGGGTGTTTTGGCGGTTTCTTTCGGGCTTTCCTTTTTACCTGGAATGATTCTTTTCTACCGGGTTTGCACCAGGTTTATACCAGGTTTCTTCTCCGGAGGATCTGCCTGGAGATCAAATCCCCGATCAATTGGACGATCTGAACCAGTAGAATCAGTACATATACCGCCGCAAACAGCACATCATGCTGAAAACGCTGGTAACCGAACCGGACGGCGATATCGCCGACGCCGCCTGCGCCGAACATCCCTGCGAGGGCCGTCATGGAAATCACGGCGATCACCGCTACCGTAAAGCCCCGGACCAGCGAAGGAACCGTTTCGGGCAACAAGATCCGGAAAATGATCTGCATATTGGTGCTGCCGATGGATTTAGCCGCTTCCACTTTGCCCTTGCCGATCTCAAGCAGACTGCTTTCCACCATGCGGGCATACATGGGGATACAGCTTGCCGCAATCGCAATAATACAGGCGTTCGTTCCGTAGGATTTGCCGAAGATCAAGCGCGAAACCGGTATCATCAGGATGATCATGATCATCTGGGGCAGAGACCGCAAACAATTGATCAGCCAGCCCGAGCCGGTATACAGCACCTTCAGCGGCACCAAGCCGTTGGGATTGGTAATGGTGAGCAGCACTCCCAGCAACAGCCCGAAAACCAGCATGATAAGCGAGGAGAGAAGGGTCATATACAGCGTTTCGTGGACTGAGGGCAGGATGCGTTCCCATACTTCCGGTGCAAAGGAGCCCTGGATAACCTTCCACAGCGGGGTGTCCAACAAACTCATACTATCACCTCCATTTTTCATTGTTTTTACAACGTTGATTCTGTTCTATGCCGGAAATGCTCTTTTCCTCAGATGCCTTCCCCATCCGAAAGATTCCCCGTGCTTTGCAGCTTGGTAAACACCCTGGCAAACAACGCGCCCGTTTTGCTGTGCGGATTGTCAAACACATCGTCCACAAAGCCGGATTCAATGATGATCCCGTCCTCAAGCACCGCCATCCTCTCGCAGGTGTATTTGATGGCGTCCAGTTCATGGGTGATCATAAGGATCGTGATTCCGGTGTTCTTGTTGATCTCCTTTAAAAGGTCCAGAATCTGCAGGGTTGTTTGCGGATCCAGAGCGGAAGTCGCCTCATCGCTCAGCAGCACATTGGGTCGGTTGACCAGAGCGCGGGCAATTCCGACACGCTGCTTTTGCCCTCCGGAGAGCCCTCCCGGATAGGCCTTCAACTTATCCGAAAGGCCTACCAGCTCCGCCGTTTCCAATACCCGCTGACGGATCTCCTCCTTGGGGATACCGCTGATTTCAAGAGGATAGGAGATGTTCTTATATACGGTCTTTGCCTCGAACAGATTGAATGTTTGAAATATCATGCCGATTTTTCGCCGTTCTTTGAGCAATTCCCGTTTGGAAAGCTTCAGGATATCCGTTCCTCCCACCAGCACTTCCCCGCTGTCCGGTATCTCAAGGCGGTTGATACATCGGGCCAGTGTAGACTTTCCCGCGCCGCTGAATCCGATGATCCCGAAAATTTCACCTTTCCGCACCGAGAGGTCCACTCCCCTGAGTACTTCCAGAGTTACGCCGTGCGTATCATATGTTTTATGCAAATCCACAATTTTGATATAGTCCTCTTTCGAATGGTCATCCATCGCTTTCTCCGCATATGGCACGCGTGCCGCCTTCGTCCTGTATACGGTCGCCAGCGCCGGTTCTGCCATGCCGCATTTCTCCTTTCCAAATAAATATCGATTCCTGTACGCCGTATCCTTTCTGAAAACAGGAATACGACTGAAAACAGGAATACGAAGAGCAAAAGAATAAGAAACAAAAGAACAAGAAATTAAAAACGCACCGTCCGAAGTTTATCGGACCGTGCGTGCACAGGTTTCAAAACTTACATGGACAATTTCCGCTTGGATGTCCTGGATATATAGGTACAGGAAAAGATACACATCATGCAGTCCGCCGACATGTTACACATCATTCTGTTGTTTCCTGACGATATGGTGTTCATAAAATAAGCCTCCAACATACATGTCAAATATATACTTAACATATATGAATTATATTTGAAATGAATCATACCACATTTCATTTATTTTGGCAAGTGCTTTTTTTCAAATTTTATTGGATTCGGAAACTGCCCTTGACATAAAAATAAAAATGGTGCATCCTAAATACATATTAATCATATTTGTAATATATGATTATATGATTCTGTTCAACCGGAACACACAGAAAACTCCCGGCGACACCATCGAATACTTCATATGAAGATTTCAACCTTTCAGTAGCTTAATCCCAGTGTCCGGAGCGCTTTCCACAATAAAATCATGATGCCCGGGATCTCAACGCCGGCTGCCTGTATCCCTGCCAGCGTAAGCGCCGAAACAAACAGCAGAAGGAACGCGGCCACGGCGCGGCGGTTATGCCGCCGGATCAGGAGTACCAGGTCTATCAGCACAATCAATAAAAATGCGATCCATACCAGCGCCATGCTTTACACCGCCTTTCTTTTGGCCGCTTTCGGCAGCTTCCGCAGTTTGGCAATGACAAAGGTCAAAAGGGGCACCAGAATCTCAAAAAACGTCCAGAGAATGGGTGTGGTTTGCTGCAAAAACTCATGCCACTGAAGCCGCGAAAGCGAATCAGCACAGATGTGAGATGCTTCCAGATGTGAGATGCTCCCTTGACAAGCATGTTCCATATGAATATAATAGTTACATATTATTTAAAGCATATAGGTATACTAATATATTTACACTTTGGGACAATGGAGAGGATAATTCATGAATAAGCTTACACAAGCCGATCCTTTCGGCTTTCAGACAAGAGCCGTCCATGCGGGCAACGATGTGGATCGGGAAACCGGCGTGATCCGGCGCCCGATCATTATGGGAAACAGCTATAAACTGCCCTATGATCCGACGGATATGAACTGGAGCAGCGCGGGAGACCAACCGCTGTATACCCGGAACGGGGGAGCCAACCAGAAGTATCTTCAGGAAAAACTCAAGTCTCTGGAGGGCGGAGAGGACTTCAGCGTCGGCATCGAGGATGCGAAGGACATCATTGCGGATCTGGAACAAGCGCTCCATGCGGTGGGGTTGTAAAAAGCTGCAGCAATTGGACTTGTTGCAGTGAAATAATTATATGCCTACACCTCACCGACATAAGTCCGTGTGAAATTGGGCATGGACAAATAACCGGAATTACTGTATTTCGCAAACAATCGCTTCAGGGCGGAGAGATATGGCTGATATTTTTCCTCTCCAACCTTGGGCGAATAGGATGCGGACAGGTTTCTGCCGATAAAGCCCTCTTCGTCAAAGACCAGGTCGTTGGGAAAAACATTGTATTCACAAATACCGTCTTTGAAAAAGTCGCCGTACTTTTCGGGGCTTTCCCCTCCCATTCCGACGGAAAACCCCTTAAAGTCGGGACAATAGATCCGGTCGATTTCCTCGTTTTCCCTGACCAGCCCGCTGGTTTCGTCCCTCATGTTCCACAGCAGGACTACTTTTCCCTTTTCCTTCAGTATTCTTTTGCACTCCGCCCGGAATCTCTGCCTGTCGAACCAGTGGAAGGCCTGGGCTACCGTGACAAAATCAATGCCGGAATCCTCCAGTCCCGTGCTTTCGGCAGGCGCGTCGACGGATATAAAATCCGGATATTGAGAAAGCTCCTTCTCGGCCGTCCTTCGCATATCTTCATTCGGTTCGACCCCATACACAAGGCTTCCTCTCTGAAGCAGCAATTGGCTGAATTTGCCCGTGCCGGAGCCGATATCCGCTATAACGCTGCTTTTTTGAAATCCGACCTGTGAATACAGATAGTCCATCAGGCTGTCCGGATAAGTCGGCCGATACTTCGCGTAGATGTCCGCTTTCCCGGTAAATTTTTCTTCATTCATGCTTTTTCCCTTTCCCCAGCAATTATATATATCATGATAACAACATCAATCTTATTTTAACCCAGATAAATAAAAGCGGTCAATGGATGGTATATGACGGAACTGTATTTTGGGACAGAGAAAACCTGGAAATAAAATTTTATATCCTGCCACTGTACCTGCGGGCATGGTATAATAAAAGAAAGAAATCAAGAAATGGGGGGGATTCCATGCCTGGTTCATTTGTACCGTTTGTCACTGCTATCGGGATTATAGCAGCCGTTATCCTACTTATTCTTATCATGTGGAAGAAGGCTCCGCAAGATAAGGCGTTCATTGTAACAGGTTTGAAAAGACGTGTTATTCAAGGACGGGGTGGTCCGGTTATTCCATTCCTGGAACAGACGGACAGAATATCATTGGAGAATATCAAAGTAGAAGTGAAGACATTAGACTCCCTGGACCGGAACGGCGTTCCGATTTCTGCCGACGGTGTGGCCATTATCAAGGTCAAGTCCGACTTCGAGAGCGTATTAAGCGCGGTAGAGCAGTTTAACACAGGAAACGAAAAGGGCACCATTGATAATATTAAAGCCACATCCCAGGATGTATTGGAAGGGAAACTTCGTGAAATCATCTCCAAAATGTCGGTGGAAGAAATATACCGGGACAGGGAGAAATTTGCCAACGAGGTGGAGGAAGTCGCCAAGGCCGATTTTATTAAAATGGGTCTGGAATTCAAAACCTTCACCATCCGGGATATTGATGACCGGGAAGGCTACCTGAAGGCTTTGGGAGTAAAGCAGATAGCGGAAGTCAAGAAGGATGCCGCCATTGCAGAGGCGGAGGCGGACCGGGAAAAAAGGCAGAGCACCGCGGAAGCTTTCCGTCTGGGAAAAGAAGCGGAGCTCCATGCCGAGACACAGGTGGCTTCCGCTGAGAAAGAAAAGATGCTCAAGCTGCAGGAATACAAGGTGGTTCAGGATAAGGCAAAGGCAAAGGCCGATCTGGCTTATGAAATTGAGAAAAATATTACCCGCAAAGAAGTCATTGAGGCAGAGAAAAACGCTGAGTTGTTTGAAGAGCAGCAACTCACGGTTATTGCGGAGCAGCAGGCGATAAAGAAAGAAAAGGAATTGGAAGCAACCGTACGAAAGCAGGCGGAGGCGGAAAAATTCCGCGCGGAAAAAGAGTCGGAGGCTTACAAATTTCAAAAAGTACAACAGGCAGAGGCCGAAGCGGAAGCCATCAAGATCAAAGGCGATGCGGAAGCGGAAGCCATCCGGGCAAAAGGAGTGGCGACCGCCGATGCGATGAAGGCGGAAGCGGAAGCGATGAAGGAAAAGGCAGAGGCATACAGGATGTATGGCGAAGCCGCCGTACTGGAGATGATCATATCCAGGCTGCCGGAAATTGCCCACAATATTGCAGAACCCCTGACCAAGCTGGACAAAATGGTTGTGATTGACAACGGCGGGCAAGGCGGGGCCGGCAAGGTAACCCGCAATGTGACAAATATATTGAGTGAATTGCCAGAGGTTGTGGATACCCTGACCGGGATCGACTTAAAAGAGGTATTGGCCAAGTTCCTGAGTAAGGATGATGAGAAAAAGGTTGAAGAGAAGATCGATCCGAAGGAGATCATGAAGACTGCGGCCAATGATTCAACGAAAGCACAGGAATAGAGATTTAAAAATAATTCCGCTGCAGTAAAATCATAAGGATATGTACGATTTTTAAGATTGGCGGCCGTAGGATTTTGAAGTCCTACGGCTTCGCCCATCTTTTCAGCTTCGGGAAAAAGCTCAGCATATCCGCACGGGCGGTTTCGACATCTTTGTAAACCCCGGCTTCCATACAAAACGGGATACAATCCTCTATCACCTGCTCCATTGTGTCCGCCGTCTCAAACACGCCTTTTTTGTAGCAGTAGCCGCAATAATCCCGGCTTGTACTGCCGTCCGCTTCCGTGCCGAAATCTTCCGGTTTCGTCATCGGCATGGCGCATGATTGGCAAAAGAGCATACCGGCAGCAATGGGAAAGTATAACTCGATCTTATTGGAATTACCCGGTTCGGGATAGCGTTCCTGAACCGTACCGATAATGTTGCTGTTTTCCTCGCTTATGATTTTGCCAAATACTTCTCCATAGTTGTCCAACGTGCAGTCCGCCACCAAATAAGTCTGCGCCGGAATCGTCCACTTTGCCCATCCCTTGGGCGGCTGCGCATCCGTGTCCGCTTCGCATCCCGCCATGTACTTTCCGGATTCGTCCCAGCGTTTGTTTTGCTCCTGCGCATCTTTCATCGCACCCCATACACCGGCTATACCGCCGTTTTCGCTATGACAGACAAGGGCGCTGATCTCGGGAAAATGCGCGTTTGCATCCTCCCATAAAGGCGATATCCATTCGCCCGGATTTGCAGCCGGGCCCTGACCCTTCTTGCCGATCACGCTGAATGCGTCTTTGTAAACAACTCTTGTTTTCATCACAAAACTCCTTTCCGGTTGATGGTACCATTCTACAGCATATAATCTGACACCAGCGTGTCATATTAAAAAACGATCAGGAATATTTGTTCAAAGTTCTTTGCAGTTTTTCTTTGATGATTTCCTTAATATGCATCGGTTCCAAAACTTCCATGTACTCGCCAAAGGACAGGATAAATCCATATACCCAGCCGTCCTCCGGCCATGTCACCGAAACGGTATAGCTCCCGTCCGCGTTTTTCTCCACCTGATCTTCGTCAAATTCATCATACACCCGGTAGCTCATTTCCGGAGCAATTTTCAGCATCAGGGTAATATCCCGCCTGGGGCAGGTATCTTCCGGCGAGCTTATGACACAAGTTTTCAGCAAATCGTGTTCCGGGAATATCTTATCCGTCACGATCAGATTTTTCATCCGCGTCAGCTTGAACAGTCGAATATCGTTTCTGGAAAGGCAAAAACTTTTGAGATACCACGCTTTTGACTTGAACCAAAGCTGAACAGGCTCAGCCTTTCGATGGATCCTCTCTCCATATGTGCTGTAGTAATCAAATTCGACAATATGCTTTGTTAAAATAGCATCTTTCAGCAGGTAAAAGGTGTCCCCGTTTTGAAAGCTCCAATCGGAAAAATCAACCTCGATCCAGTTTACCGTACTGCGGTTGAATATGATACGAAGCTTTTTCAGAACCTGATCCGTTTCTTCCGTTTTCACTGTGGAAAGTCCCTGTAAAGCGGACAAAATCTCGTTTTGTTCCCTCTCGTTCAAAAGGAATTTATCCATTACAAAGCCGGGGAGCAGGCGGATCCCTCCGCCCCTGCCCTTGTTCGTATAAATGGGAATCCCGGCAAGGCTCAGCGTATCCATATCCCGATAAATCGTACGCTGGGAAACCCCAAAGCGATTTGCCAATTCTTTGGCGGTCACATTCTCCTGGCTCAGCAGAATATATACCATTTCAAAAAGCCGGTTCATCTGCATCACTTATCCCCCATTAACCCCCGCCTTTTCCCGGCGCGTCCGCTTAATGAAAAGGAAAAACTTCATAGTGCCGGATTTGGATAAGCAGTAGGCGGCTATTTGTCCGTTTCCTAAGAATCCCACTTGATTCATTATAACATAAGAACATGACAACTGTATGCCTTATATTTTAAAGCCGGGAAATCAAATCAGAAATACACCGAGGGGTCATTTTATGGTATGATGTAGCAAATCAATAAAGTGCAGGTGTACATATGTTTATTGCAGATTTTCATATACACTCCAAATATTCCAGAGCAACAAGCAAGGAATGCGTGCCCGAGTGCCTTGATCTGTGGGCGCGGCGGAAGGGGCTCGACCTGATCGGAACGGGGGATTTCACCCATCCCGCCTGGCGCGAGGAGCTCTCCGAAAAGCTTGTCCCTGCAGAAGAAGGCCTTTACATACTGAAAGACGAGTACCGGAAACCGGATCACATCGCGGGAGGAGAGCGCAGACCGCGATTCCTGCTTTCCGGCGAAATCAGCTCCATATATAAAAAGAACGGCAAAGTACGGAAAGTCCATAATCTGATCCTTCTCCCCGGCATCAAGCAGGCGGAGGCTCTCGCACACAGACTTGAGGCAATCGGCAATCTCCATTCCGACGGCAGGCCGATTCTGGGTCTTGATTCAAAGGACCTTCTCGAAATCACCCTCGATGTGTGTCCCGACGCCATATTTATTCCCGCCCACATCTGGACCCCTCATTTTTCTCTGTTCGGCGCCTATTCAGGCTTTGACGATATCCGGGAATGCTTTGAGGACCTGACGGAATATATCCATGCGCTCGAAACGGGACTTTCCTCCGATCCGCCGATGAACTGGCGTCTCTCCGCGCTGGACAAATACACGCTGGTATCCAACTCGGATGCCCATTCCCCCGGGACCTCGCAAGGGAAGCGAATATCTTCAACACTTCCCTCTCCTACCCTCATATCTCACGGGCACTTCAGGATCGCGATGCGGACGGGTTCTACGGCACGATCGAGTTTTTCCCCGAGGAGGGAAAGTACCATTGGGACGGACACCGGAACTGCAAGGTGTGCTTCAAGCCTTCGGATACCGAGGCCGCTTCAGGTATCTGCCCCGTGTGCGGCGGCAGAATCACGGTCGGGGTACTCCACCGGGTGGAGTCGCTTGCGGACCGGGAGGAAGGGTTCGTTCCTCCGGCAGCAAAGCCTTTCGAAAGCCTTGTTCCTCTTCATGAGGTAATCGCCGCCTCCATAGGCGTGGGAGCTGCAAGCGGTAAGGTCGGGAAAAAATATAATGAGCTTCTGCATGACCTCGGACCGGAGTTCTATATTCTTCGCGAAGCGTCGCTCGATGCCATCGAAC
>ENA-UOOK01004031-UOOK01004031.1-fermentation-metagenome-genome-assembly--contig:-NODE-4031-length-16138-cov-3.976124_pt1 | contig 16138 bp, 14 predicted proteins | sample MGYA00245777_ERZ724023 | MGnify/ENA primary metagenome ERZ724023 (study PRJEB28704, sample SAMN03018312) | fermentation metagenome | biome: anthropogenic terrestrial biome; feature: soil; material...
CGGAGACACATGGCCAATAATTAAATATGCACTTCATTTTACTTATTGGCCATGTGTCTCCGGCTTTCCAAGATCCCAGCTTTTTCATAACATCAAGAACCTCTCCGGTTAAACTGGGGTCTAAAGAAGATGTAGGCTCATCAAAGAGAACCACGCTGGGATCCATTGCCAGAGCCCTTGCGATGGCTACTCTCTGCTGTTCGCCTCCGGAGAGGGTACCCGCCAGCTGTTTGCGACGTTCCCGAAGGCGGGGGAAACGCCGGTAAACGTTCTCTGTGGCTTGTTCCACATTCTGACTGCAGGAATAAGCGCCCATTTCAAGATTTTCTTCCACGGACATCTGCGCAAAGATGTGTCTGCCTTCCGGAACATGGGCCAACCCCAGCTCGATAATCTTGCTGGGTTCGGTCTTGCGCAGGTCGGTTCCGTCGAAGTGGATTTCTCCGGAGGAAGCCTTTGCAAGTCCGGAAATCGTATGCAGAATGGTGGTCTTGCCCGCCCCGTTGGCGCCGATCAGCGATACCACCTCTCCGTTGTCCACATGCAGCGATACGCCGGAAATCGCATGGATCGCCCCATAAGACACATGAAGATCCTTGATTTCAAGCATTTTCCCGCACCTCCTCAGACACCGGAGCATCTTCTTCTTTTCCGAGATACGCCTCGATCACTTTCGGATTGCTGGATATCTCTTCCGGTGTACCGGATGCGATGGTGGTACCGAAATCCAGTACCTGGATCCGTTCGCAGATATTCATAACCAGACTCATGTCGTGTTCGATGAGCAGAACGGGGATCTTGAACTGGTTACGGATAAAGTGAATGATTTCCAGCAGCTCTTCCGTTTCTATGGGATTCATCCCGGCAGCGGGCTCGTCAAGAAGCAACAGCTTCATGTCGGTGGCCAGCGCCCGTGCGATCTCCAGCCGGCGTTGCTGCCCATAGGGCAGATTTCCCGCTTCCAGATTTTCCTTGCCGCTTAAGTGCACAATATCCAGAAGTTCTCTGGCGTAACGGGTCAGCTGTGCCTCTTCCCTCCAGAAGCTCCCTGTACGGAATACCGCTTGCGGCAGGCCGTAGTGCAGCTTCTGTTCCATAGCCACCTTGACATTGTCGATCACCGTCATTTTCCGGAACAGCCGGATGTTCTGAAAGGTACGGACGATGCCGGCTTCCACGATCTGATAGGTCTTTTTGCCATTCATCTCGATGCCGTTCAGGTAAAAGGAGCCTTCCGTGGGTTGATATACTCCGGTAATCAGGTTGAACACCGTGGTTTTCCCGGCGCCGTTGGGCCCAATCAGCCCGACCAGCTCGGATTCGCCGATTTCGATGTTGAAATCGTCCACGGCCCTGAGGCCGCCGAATTGGATTCCCAGGCTGTGTGTACGCAGTACCGGAGGTTTTGATTGATTTTTTTCCGCCATACTACATTCCCTCCTTTTCCTGTACCGCTTTCGATTTTGTTTTTCCGGACAGACTGCTTGCCAACTGCTTCAGCGAGAATTCCCAACCGCCGAAGATCCCGCCCGGACGGAAGATCATGACCAGAATCAGCACCACCGAATAGGCCAGCATCCGATATTGAGAAAACTGACGCATCATTTCCGGCAGGGAAGACAGGAACGCCGCGCCCAGGATGGAGCCGGTAAGGGAACCCGTTCCTCCGATGATGACTTCTGAGAGCAGTTCCGCCGAATACATGAAGTTGAAGTTGGTGGGGATCATGGCAGTCATGTAATGGGCATACAGGCCTCCGCCGATCCCCGCGAAAAAGGCCGCCACCGTAAAGGTCAGGACTTTGTAATACGTCACATGGATGCCCGATGCCGCAGCCGCGACATAATCCTCCCGGATGGCTTTTACCGTACGCCCGAATCGGCTTCGTACAAACAGGAACATCACCGCCACGCAAACCACCATCACCCAGAAGGCCCGGTAGAAAGTGGAAAGCTTGAGAATCCCGCTTATGGTTTTGCCTCCGCCGGTAATGGGAAAGTTGCAGAACGCCACCCGAATGATCTCGGCGAATGCCACCGTGACGATAGCCAGGTAATCGCCGCGAAGACGGAGCGCCGGAATACCCACCAGAACACCGGTAATACCGGCCGCTATACCTCCCGCAAGCAGAGCTACCAAAAACAACGTAAGATCGGAAAGGCCCTTGCCAGCCAACGCGTTGGACACTATGGCGCTGGCATATGCGCCTACCGAAACAAAACCCGCATGACCCAGGGAGAATTCCCCCATAAAGCCCACCACCAGGTTCAGCGAGGTAACCATGATGATGGTATAGCAGGCTGTGGTAAAGATCCCCTGAATGTATTGCGTGGAGTTGCCGAAAGCCCTGGTTTCAAACAGCAGTACGAATACCGCGAACAAGGCCGTCACGGCAATCATATTCACAGCATAGGAAAATAGCACTTCTTTTTTCATATTTTCGCCCCCCTTCATACTTTTTCGCCCAGATTGCTGCCGAGAATACCGGAAGGTTTCACCAGAAGAATGATAATCAACACGCTGTAAGTGATCGCCTCATACCATCCGGGAGCGAAAAGCTTTACAAATATCTCGATCAATCCCACCAGGATGCCTCCGAGCATGGCGCCGGGAATAATTCCGATCCCTCCCAGCACCGCGGCAATGAATGCCTTGATGCCCATCATGGAACCCATATCGTTGGTCACCCGCGGATACCTGGCGCAATACATCAGGGCCGCTACGGCGGCCAGCGCGCTGCCGATGGCAAAGGTCACGGTTATGATCTTGTTGACGTTGATACCGGACAGAACCGAAGCGAACCTGTCCTGGGGCACCGCCCGCATTGCCTTGCCGAGCCGCGTTTTTTTCACAAAGATCTGCAGGGCGAGCATCATCAGCACGCCGATCAGAAGCGTCAGAAGCACGTTCAGCGGCAGTGATACGCCCAGAAAGCGGATGGTGGGGAGACGAAAGATTGCCTGAACATTATGCGGCTTTGCGCCGAAAAGCACCATGGCCAGATTCTCCAGAAAAAGGCTCATGGCCAGAGCGGTAATCAGCGCCGACATGGGTCCGGCTTTGCGAACCGGACGATAGGCGACGGTCTCCACCAGGACGCCCAGCACCGCGCATACGACTATTCCCAGGAATACCGACAGCCATGCCGGCATCCCGGCCGATGTCATCACCGGGATTGTATAAAACAGCGTATAGGCGCCAACCATAATGAAATCGCCATGGGCAAAATTGATCATGCGTATGATTCCGTAAACCATGGTATATCCCAGTGCGATCAGTGCATAGATTGCGCCCTGATTCAGACCGTTAATCAGGCTTTGGACAAATAATGGAAAGGTCATCTCAATCGGCTTCCTCCTTTTATATCGGCTTATATCGGTCAATGGCGCCTTCACCGCAGGGATTCGTAAAAGAGGGAGATGCGCCCGGGGTCGGTGATATTCCGGCCGTGATGCGCATCTCCTTCCGTCTGGTCCGTCCTGACGGATATTGTCGGACATTACGAACTACTTACACTGCGGAAAAGGATGCGTTCCGACTCCCGTTATTGCTTGGTACCTTCGGGAGACAAGGTCATCAACCATTTCACCTTTCCTTCTTCAAAGGTGTTGATGACAACAGATTTGAGCGCGTCCCCGTTTTCATCCAGGCTGAATGTGCCGCCCACACCGGTAAAGGTCATACCGGTCATGCCCTTCACCAGCGAATCCGTATCGGTGCCGCCGCCGTTTTTGGCTGCCTCGACAAGCATGTAGATCGCATCGTAGTACAGGGCTGCGCAGGCGTTCAGACTTTCGGTGCCGTATTGCTCCGTATACTTCCCGACGAAGTTGGCCACGGCGGGAGCGGTATCCTCCGAAGAATAGTGATTGGTGAAGTAACAATCCGCAAATTTGTCTTCGAGGCCGGCGGTATCCGCTCCGTCCCAACCGTCGCCGCCCATGATCGCTCCGGTGAAACCGGCGTCGCGGGCTGCGTTTACCAGCAGGGGAACGGTGTCCAGGAAACCGGGATAATACAGCAGATCCGCACCTTTTGCCACGATCTGGGAGGCCTGTGAGGAGAAGTCGGTATCCTTGGTGGTGCATTCTCCCACGTAGGTGACTTCAATGCCGTTGGCCTCGGCGTTTTCAATGAATGCGTCCTTCAGTCCGTTGGAGTAATCGTCGTCCTTGGCATAAATGACGGCCACGCTGGTCCACCCTTTTTCCTTGGCAAACTGAGCGGCCATCTTACCCTGATACGGGTCGATGAAGCAGTTGCGGAAGATGGTGGGACCTTTCTGCGTAACGTCCTTGTTCGTTGCGCCGGTGGCCAGGAGCAGCATATTGTCCTTGGCGGCCTGCTCCGCGATGGGCAGTGTGACCGAGGAGAAGAAGCAGCCCACGATGGCGTCGGGGGATTCCTTCATCAAACTGTTGTAAGCGTTGATCGCCTGTTTGGCGTCGCCGGCATCGTCCATAACCTTTCCGCCGTTGACGATCTCCACCTGATACCCGGAATCGCCGGAGTTGATTTCTTCCGCCGCCATGGTGACGGCGTTCTGCGCGCCTTCGCCGTAAATGGCCGAGCCGCCGGTCAGGGAGGACACCACGCCGATTTTGATGGTTTTCCCGTCCTCAGCCGCAGAATCGTCCGGGGAATCGGCCGGCGGGGAAGAAGGAGCGCCGGATCCGGAAGAACCCGTAGGATTCTGCTGGGCGCTGGAGCCGCAGCCGCTCAGCAGAATCGCAGCCATGATGACTGCAAGTGCCAATGACAAAATTTTCTTTTTCATAACTTACCTCCATTTTTTCTTGACAGATTTTGATTATTCCCTTGCAAGTCCTCCTTCGTATACGGATGTGTCCCTATAGCACGAAAAACAAAAGAGGTCATAACTGTCGGGTAACAGTTATGACCTCATTGTCACGATCGGAGTCTTGCTTTTTTGTTGTTAGTGTAATTATAATCGTGCAACTTTCAATTGTCAATACTTCATTTATAATTTTTCGATAAAATCCGTAAACTTTTCGGAAAACACCGGTGCTGTTTCGGCCAAACCCTCTTAAATCGGCATGCTTATTATATGGATTATAGTATTGCCGGTTATGGGGCGTTTTTCATCAAACAGATCCTGACACAACAATATGAATAATGATAAATTGGTTTCTGCATTTTAATGAAAATTGGGGGACAAGCATGTTTCTCCTGTATGCAATTGTATGCAATACAGATAGGATTCTGCTGCAACAAGCTGCAATGCTGCAAAATCATATATTAACGGACTTCCCATTGCTCTTTTCTGTCAAGATGGAAGCATGCCAGTATCATCTGAATTTTCTCCGTACCGTCTGCCGTGATCCGAAACCGATTTCCCGGTGAAAAAGAACATATATAGCCCAAATCACGGAGAGTCATGATGGTTTCCCACACCAGTGGCGGATTCCGATGCCGAAAAAATGCCATCAGCTCTTTTATGGACATTTCGGTTCGGTACCTGTATAATTGATATAGTATATCCGTTGCATACAGGTATTGTGTTTGTCCGATTCCTTTCAATATGATGGGTATGAAGTCAAACTGTTTCCGCACTTGTATTCCTCCTCCGTTGACAGATGAATAGTTAATTATTATGTTTTTTGCCGTAAAATATTCCATTTGATTAAAAACAGCGGGGATAGCAATAATAGAGGAGGGTTTTGTTCAATTGTATAGAATATTTGAGATGATATCTTAAATCATTCGGATGAGCGAGGTATTCTGGTGAACAGCAAGCAATATGAAATATTGGCCCTGACCCTTCGATACTGGTTTGTTTTTCTGATGGTATATATATTTGCCCAATCGGCATTCAAGACGGTACGGGGCATATTGTCCGGAAATCGTGTCAGGCGTTCCACCGGTAATATTCCTTTCATACTGGTATTGTTTTCCTTGACGGCATTCGGACTGCTGGCTCTCAAGGACCCGGACGGATTCGATGTCGATACGGCATTGCTGGGTGTTCTGGTTTCGGCGGTGATTTTGTTCCAGTTCTATTTTTTGTACTATGTATTCCGGGGCATGGACGAAATCCTGCTTTTGATGGTGGATACCCTTGCCGTATTGGGTTTTGTTATGCTGCAAAGACTCACGCCGGAACTGGCTTTGCGTCAGGTGGAATGGTTTGCTGCGGGCAATATTGTTCTCTTTGTGGTTATGATAGCGATCCCGCGTATCAATAAACTGGGCGGGTTTCTTTACCCTCTGATGGTGCTGGGGCCGGTAATCCTGTTTTTGGTTGCCTTTTTCGGGGAGGAGTCGGGAGGTGCTACCAGCCGGCTTCCTATCGGTGATTTTTCCATACAGCCGTCGGAATTTGCCAAGATTATTTTTATCGTGGTGTTGGCTTATTCCTTGGAGGAAAAGAAAACCTTCCGGCAGAATATTCCGCTGTTGCTGTTTGCGGCATTTTCCATTCTGGCTGTCGCAATGCAAAAGGATCTGGGCGGTGCACTGCATTATTTTCTGGTATTCCTCTTTGTCTACTATATTGCAACCAGCGACTGGCTGATTACCGTATCCGCGATAGGAGCGGGCATTCTCGCATCGATTGCCGGCTACCATATTTTTTCCCATGTACGGGTCAGGGTGGAAGCCTGGAAAAATCCATGGGCAGATGTGGGAGGCAAGGGTTTCCAGGTTGCCCAGTCCCTGATGGCGATGGGCAGCGGCGGTTGGATCGGCTTGGGCTTGAACTTGGGAGAGCCCTATATCATACCGGCATCCCGCACGGATTTTATTTTCGCTGCCATATGCGAAGAATTTGGCATCCTGGTGGGGGGCATGGTAATCGGTCTGTATGTGCTCATTCTGATCCGAAGCATGCAAAAGGCCCTTCACGCCTATAGGGCTTCGGATATGCTGCTGGCATGCGGCGCATCTGTTTCGCTTGCCATTCAGGCTTTTATCATAATCGGAGGCGTCATCAAGATGATACCCCTGACGGGCATTACTCTTCCTTTTGTCAGTTACGGAGGAAGTTCCATGATTGTCAGTCTCTGTATACTCGGCATCGTGGAAGGGGTATCCATAAAGAATTACCGGACCGCAAAGGAAATGGAGGAAGATCCGGATGCTGAAATCGACGCGATATCGGATGAGGGTGATGACATATGAAGCAAATAAAACGCAATATCCGCGGTTCTTTATTTATACTGTTAGGTCTTTTTCTGCTTTTGACCGGGTATTTTTTCTATAATCTGTTTGTCTACAGTGACCGATGGTTTTCCGACCCCAACAACACCAGGGTAAAGATCGATATGAACAATCCTTCCATTCTTCCTGGCAATATCCAGGACAGGAACCGGGAAGTGCTGGTAGAGACGAAATCCTCGCTCCGCAAAGATGGGACGACAACCTATTACCGGAGTTATCATGAAGATAGCCGCTATGCGGCTCATATCATCGGATCCAAGAAATACGGCATTGGTGCCGAAGCCCTCTATATCCGTTACCTTCTGGGTTATAACAACAACCTGTTTGAAAGGATATACCAGAAAGCATTTCTGGATCAGGAGGTCGGTAATAATGTGATTCTGACCATTGATATGCGGCTTCAGAAATACATCAGCCAGGTCATGGGCTCCTATAAGGGAAGCGTTGTGCTCATGGATCCCCGGACCGGTGAAATACTGGCCATGGTCAGTCTGCCTTCCTTCAACCCCGCGCAGGAAACGGAAGAACCGGAGGAAGAAAGCCTGTTCAACAAAGCTTCCTACGGAAAGTATCCTCCCGGCTCTCTCATGAAGATTGTAACGGCTGCGGCGGCATTGGAATCCATGGAAGACATCGGGGAATACACGGTGGAATGCAAAGGTTCCACAGACATCAGTGGAGTAAAGGTAAACTGCTACGATCAGGAGGTACACGGTCAGGTTAATTTTTCCCGTGCCATGGAGGTTTCCTGCAATGCCTTTTTTGCGCAACTGTCCCTGGACCTGGGCTGGAAGCAGCTGCGGGAGACTGGGGAAGCCTTTGGCTTCAATGAAGATTTCCTGTTTTCGGACATCAAGACCGCCAGAAGCGAGCTGCCTTTGACCAGGAATACCGACAATGAAGAGCTGGCCTGGTCAGGTATCGGCCAGGGTAAGGTCCTGGTTTCTCCTCTCCACATCGCTCTGATTGCGTCCTCCATCGCAAACGGAGGGGCGATGCCGGAGCCGAAACTGATCTATGGTATCCAGACACGGAACGGCAATGTCCGGCTCCAGTCGAAAAGTCGCACTATTTCAACCCCTGTGTCGCCGGAAACGGCAAAAGCGCTGACGGATATGATGATCGGCGTGGTAGAGAACGGTACGGGACACAGCGCACAGACAACCGGAATGCTCATTGCCGGCAAAACCGGAACGGCGGAAACACAGGCAGGTCAGACGCCCCATGCCTGGTTTACGGGCTTTGCACCTGCGGATCATCCCACGCTGGCGATTTCCGTCATTCTGGAAAATGCGGGTACCGGCGGCGCAAAGGCCGCTCCCATAGCAGGCAAAATACTGCGGGAGGCTGTCCGGCTCGGGTATTGATTTCCGCACTTGTATATTGCATGTCGCTTCCTTTTTTTGTACAATAGAATCATACTTAAGATATACTCAGACCAGGAAAGCTGGCAGACAAAGGATGATGCTGCATGAGTATCGATATGGAAACCAAGCTGAAAAATCTTCCGGATACGCCGGGTGTGTATATTATGAAGGATCAGAACGGCAAAATCATTTATATCGGGAAAGCCGTCTCTTTGAAGAACCGGGTCAGGCAGTATTTCCGGACCGCGGGGCATACGGGCAAGGTAGGCGCCATGGTGTCCAATATTGTGGATTTTGACTATATCCTGACCGATACGGAAGTGGAAGCGCTGATCCTGGAATGCAACCTCATCAAAAAACACCGGCCCAAATACAATATTCTTCTGAAGGATGACAAACATTATCCTTATATCGAGGTAACCACAGAGGAAGAATATCCCCGGATCCTGCTGACAAGGAGGATAAAAAAAGACAACAACCGGTACTTCGGACCCTATACCAGTGCAAAAGCGGTCCGGGAAACCATAGAAGCCATCCGGAAAATCTTTCCGGTCCGTACCTGCAGCCGGAATATCCGGGAAGGGCAGCCGCCGGAACGTCCCTGTCTGAATTATCATATCCGGCAATGCTGGGGCCCCTGCCTGGGGAATGTGAAAAAGGCGGATTACCAGGCTATGATCAAAGATGTCTGCCGTTTTCTGGACGGCAGACAGGAAGATCTGCTGGACGAATTCCGCGGAAAGATGGCGGAGGCAGCGGAAAATCTGCAGTTTGAGCAGGCAGCTGTGCTGCGGGACCGGATCCATGCCGTGGAAAGGATACTGGAAGGTCAGAAAATCATCTCGACCTCTATGGAAGACCAGGATATCATTGCCTCATACCAGGGTCCGGATCGAACTGCCGTTCAGGTCTTCTTTATCCGCAGCGGTAAGCTGATTTCTGCCGAGCACCATATCCTGGAGGAAACTGCGGAAATGGAACAGAAGGAGATTATCGGCTCTTTTCTCAAGCAATTCTATGCCATGTCTGCCTTTGTCCCCAGGGAGATATTGATCCAACAGGATATCGATGACCGGGAAGTCATTGAGAAATGGCTGTTCCAACGCAAGGGGAGCAAGGTGTACATTCGCTATCCCCAGAGGGGAGAGAAGCACAAGCTGGTTCAGATGGCCGAACGGAATGCAGATGAGGCACTACAGACCTATGAGCATAAGGCGGAAAGGGAAAAGGAGCGTACGGAAGGGGCGGTAATGGAACTGAAGGAAGCCCTGAAGCTGGATATTCCGCCTGTACGCATGGAAGCCTTTGACATATCCAATACCCAGGGAACCCAATCGGTGGCATCCATGGTGGTATTTGAAAACGGAAGATCCGCCCGAAAGGAATATAGGAGGTTCAGGATCAAAACCGTGGAAGGGCCCAATGATTTTGCCAGCATGGCTGAGGTAGTGGAAAGACGGTTTCGGAGAGGTTTGGAGGAAAGAGAAAAGTTGAAGGAGGAGGGCAGGGATTTCTCTGAAGGAAAGTTTTCCAAATTTCCCGACCTTGTCATTATAGACGGCGGAAAAGGGCAGTTGGGGGCTGCTTTGGAGTCCATGATAAAATTGGGAGTGGATTCCATACCGACCTTTGGCCTGGCCAAGGAATTTGAAGAGCTCTATCCCCGGGGAGAAAAGGATCCCATTGTTCTGCCGAAAAGCTCCAATGCCCTTCACCTGCTCCAAAGAATAAGGGACGAGGCCCACCGTTTTGCCATTACCTTTCACAGGAGCCTCCGGGACAAAAACAATCTTCATTCCGTACTGCAGGATGTCCCCGGCATCGGTCCCAAACGGATGAAGGAGCTGATGAGGGCATTCGGATCCGTGGAAGGAATGAAAAAGGCCGGGCTCGAGGAGCTGGCGGCGGTAAAGGGAATGAATCACAAGGCGGCGGAAGCCCTGATCCAATTTTTCAGAGAGTAACCGTTTGTTTCCTACTGGACACGGGAAATCAGAAAGTATATACTGGAAAAGAGTTTGATGCATATACCGGCATCGGAATGACGAAGATTATCTTATGGCATGACATCAGCCACAAAACAGGAGGACTGAAATGGGAAAGAAATTGTATCTGTCGGAAACGGACAAGAAAATCAGCGGCGTATGCGGCGGCATAGCCGAGTATTTTGATATTGACTCCACCCTTGTGCGTCTGGCCTGGGTCGTCCTCTCCCTTGCGTTTTCATTGGGAATTGGGGGCCTGATCGTTTATATCATAGCTGCCATCATTATTCCCAAGCGACAACAGAATATTTAAATACGGGGGGAAAGAATTGAATTACCGATTGATTGCCGTTGATCTGGATGATTCCCTTTTGGGCGATGATCTGAAGATCAGCGGAGGAAACCGGCGCGCTCTTCTGGCCGCGCAGGAAAGGGGTACTCAGGTGACGATAGCCACCGGGCGGATGCTCGATTCCGCCATGCCCTTCATACGGGAACTGAACATAACCGTTCCCGTCATCACCTATCAGGGCGCCTATATCAAGGATACCGTCACGGGAGAAACTTTGGTAAAAAAGCCCATTCCCATGGAATATGCCCATCGGATCCTGGAGGAATGCAAAAGGGATAAACTCTATGTGCAGGTTTATCTGGAAAACAGCTACTTTTTCGAGCAGGAAAACCAATACAGCCGGCTTTACCATCGGTTAAGCGGGATCCGGGGCAGGGCGGTGGGGGACCTGAAGACCTTTCTGAAGGAAGAACCCATCAAGATACTGATTATCGACGAACCGGAGCGGATACCGGTTTTCCGCAGCCGGTTTGAGAAACTGTTCGGAGGACGATTGCAGATTGCAGTTTCCAAGCCGAACTATCTGGAGCTGACCCATATTGAGGCGACAAAAGGCAATGCCCTGGAGCGGCTTGGTTCCATGCTGGGCATAAAAAAAGAAGAGATCATTGCGATCGGAGACAGTTACAATGATGTATCCATGATCGAATATGCAGGCCTTGGCGTTGCAATGGGGAATGCACCGGATCCGGTGAAGGCCTTCGCCCGGTATGTGACAAAGGGAAATGAGGAAGACGGTGTAGCCGAGGTAGTGGAACGGTTTGTTTTGAAAGGAGGGGTTCTTAAGTGAGCAGCATCCCTATCGATAATATCATAAAAGAACTGGACCTGGATGTGGTCTATGAAGGAAAATCCCTATCCATCGATATCGGGACCAGCGACATCAACCGACCCGGTCTGCAGTTTGCCGGATTTTTCGACTATTTTGCCCAGGACCGGATCCAGGTGATCGGGAAGGTAGAGATGACCTATCTGGACAGTATGGATCCCGTGATCCGAGAGGAACGTCTGGACTGCTTTTTCAGCTCCGGCATTCCTTGCGTGGTCATTTCCCGGAGTATGGATGTCCCCCAATATCTGATCGACTCGGCAAAGAAATACGGATGCCCCGTTCTCCGATCCAAAAAAGTAACTACCAGCATCATACATAGAATGATCGTTTATCTGGATTCGGAGCTGGCACCGAAAATTACACGCCATGGAGTCCTGGTGGATGTATATGGCGTAGGGATCCTGTTGATGGGCGAAAGCGGCATCGGCAAAAGCGAAACCGCTTTGGAGCTGATCAAGCGCGGACACCGTCTGGTAGCCGATGATGCGGTGGAGATCAAGAAGGTCGCGGAAAACCGCCTGATCGGGGATTCTCCCGATTTGATCCGGCATTTCATGGAGATCCGGGGTATCGGCATCATAGACATCAAGGCAATGTATGGCGTCGGAGCGGTTATCAACAGCAAGGCGATCGATATCGTCATCTATCTGGAATTCTGGGACAACAACAAGGAATACGACCGCTTGGGCCTGGCCGATGAATATACGGAGATACTGGGCGTCAAGCTGCCAAAGATAGTATTGCCTGTCCGACCGGGAAGGAATCTTGCGATTATTGTGGAGGTAGCAGTTCGGAATTGGAGGCTGCGGCATATGGGCTACAATGCCGCACAGGAATTGGACAACCGGCTGAATTCCCTGATACAGGCCAATGACGACAGGAAGGACTGAGCCGAAAGAGCTGGAAAGCGAACTGTCATACTTTGTCTATCCGGCCAATATAATGGAGTAAATGGTTTTGCTAAGGGGGAAGCCTGATGAGAAGGTGGAAAGGTAAGACCTTTACTTTTTTTTTGCTGTGTCTGTCCTTATTGTTCCTATTGACTGCTCCGCCGCTTCTGTCCCGTAAGCTGGAGGAGCAAAGGTCAGAGGATCTGTTTGAAATGGAAAAGCCGGAATGGACCGGGGTCATCACGCTATGGGACATTCCCTATGTCCAGACGGGAAAAGGGAATGCCGTCCGATGGCTGGCAGGATATATCAGCCGCTTCGAGAAAAAATACCCGGGTGTATTTATCGATGTTCGGACCCTTACCACGGAAAGGCTGGCAATGTATCTCCAGGGAGCGGAATATCAGGATTTCCTGCCGGATATGGTTTCCCTGGGTATCTATGAACAGCCGGTACCGGAGGAGCTTCTGATGGATTTGCTGCCCAGTTTCCAGCCGGAGGAGCTGGCCGGAATGTATGACATTGCCGTGGAGCGCGTCATGTCCGGCGACAGGATGATCGGTGTTCCATGGATGATGGGCTCCTATGGCCTGGCAGTAAAGGAGGAGGCATTTTCAGACACAGATCCCGCATCCGTACCGGAAATCCTGGATTATGAGGCTTTGGATGCATTGGCAAGAAAAATGTCCTTCCAGAAGAAATCCGGACGGAAAATGACGGATTACTATGGCTTCTGTTCCTATAACGGCGGCAACCGACCGCTTTTAAGTATGATTTATGGGGAAGATGGAAAAATAGTGGATAATACCGGTTATGGCCTGTTGGAAGGCTGGAGACAGGGGAAAGGGATCCTTCCTCCGGATTTGGCTGATTTGCCTTATTCCAAAGCGTTCCGTTTATTTTCTGTGGAGAAGCGGGCGGGTATTCTATTGGGAAGCAGCAAGATGATCTATGATATCCGGAATCTGCAGCAATCCGGGAAAGGTCTGGAATTCCGCATATTTCCCGTTCCCTTGAAAGAAGGTGGGAAATTGTACCAGGATCAGATTGCCGCATATGGAATTTTGAAGCAGGAGTCTCCGGAAAAAACACAGCTTTGTGTTCTTTTCCTGAAAGGTCTTCTGGAAGAAGAAGTTCAGAAGCAGCTGACGGATTTGGGCATGTTTTCTGTCCGAAAAGCATTGGAGCTGTATGCGGAGGATGACGAAATGAAGATCCTGGAGAAATCCTTGGCACAAACGAGCATCGGGCCTTTCGGAGAAGCCAGGGATCGGGTGAACGCCTTCTGGGAGAGGCTGACGAGTCAGGATCCTGTCGACTGATCCGCAACCAGGTTTCGGCGAAATGAGTTTTTTCAGCAAAATCAGTATTGCTTCAAAATTAATTTTGATAACAGGAGTTTCTTATCATGAATCTTGATCATGCATACAGGGCATTGAGTGAAATATTTCCGCAGGATCAACTGCTGCGAAAGGAAAGCATGAAACGGCATACCTCTTTCCGGATAGGCGGGCCGGTGGATCTCATGATCCTGCCGGCGGAAACGGAACAGATCCGGAAAGCCCTGACTGTCCTGAAGGAAAATGATGTGCCGGTCATGGTAATGGGGAACGGCTCCAACCTGCTGGTGCGGGACAAAGGCATCCGCGGTGCCGTTATCAAGATAGCGGACCGGTTTAGCCATACGGAGGTAAAGGATGAGTCCATCCGGGCTCAGTCCGGGATTCTGCTGTCAACCCTGTCCAGGATTGCGTTGAAAGCCGGTTTGACCGGCCTGGAATTTGCAAGCGGAATTCCGGGCACACTGGGCGGCGCGGTAACGATGAACGCAGGGGCTTACGGCGGTGAAATGAAGGATGTCATCCAACGGGTCTCCGTAATGGAGGAAGACGGCAAAATAGCCAGACTTGACGAAGAGCAGCTCTCTTTCGGTTATCGGACCAGCGCCATTCAGGACAGCAACCGGATTGTTCTGGAAACCTTCCTGGCGTTGAAGAATGGGGATTACGAGGAATCCAAAGCTCTCATCCTGGATCTTACCCGAAGGCGACAGGAGAAACAGCCGCTGTCTTATCCCAGTGCCGGAAGCACCTTTCGGCGGCCGGTTGGTTATTATGCCGGCAAGCTGATTCAGGACGCGGGACTGCGGGGGCTTCGGGTAGGGGATGCACAAATTTCGGAACTGCATTCCGGATTCATCATCAATCTGGGAAATGCAACGGCCTATGATGTCATTGAGCTGATCGAGCAGGTAAAAGAGCGGGTCAGGGAACGTTCCGGGGTCAAGTTGCAGCCTGAGGTCAAGATTGTAGGCCAGGAGTGAAGAGACAGGAGGACGATTTTTGTATCGAATTGCAGCGGATTACCATACCCATACCCGATACAGTCATGGAAAAGGATCCATCTTAGATAATGTGGAGGAAGCCCGAAGAAAAGGGCTGAAAAAAATCGCCATTTCCGATCATGGCTTCCATCATATCGGATTTGGCATGTCCCAATCGGATATCGGCCGGATGAGGGAGGAGATCCTCAGCCTCAACCGTCGTTTTCACGATATTGAAATCCTGATGGGGATCGAAGCAAACCTGATTGGTATGGATGGGGAAATCGATATTCCGGAAAAATATCTGAGTGCTTTTGACATTATCCTGATGGGGTTTCACATGGCGGTAAAGCCGTATACCATGGGGGACGGATGGAAGCTTCTTGTCAGAAACGGGTTGGACAAGCTGATCCCCTTTCATAGCGAAGAATTGAAACAGGCCAATACCGATGCTATGGTAAAGGCTATGGAACGATATCCTATACGAATCATCACCCATCCCGGTGCAAAGATTGCCATCGACTCCAGGAAATTAGCAAAAGCGGCGGCAAAAGAAGGAACGGCATTGGAAATCAACGCCAGTCATGGATTTATGACCGTGGAATATGTTAAAATAGCATTGGAGGAAGGGGCTTCCTTTGTGATAAGCAGCGATGCCCATGTGCCGGAGAAGGTCGGAGTCTTTGACAGGGCAATCGAAATCGCGGAGGCAGCCGGTGTACCCCCGCAGCGCATCATCAACTCACAGGAATATATGCAGCAATATCCTGTATAACAGATTGGAGGCAGTATGCGTTTCATCATCGTAACCGGTCTGTCCGGGGCCGGAAAGACACTGGTGATACATTACCTGGAGGATATGGGCTTTTTCTGTATCGACAACCTGCCTCCCAAACTCATGCCCAAATTTGCGGAGCTGTGTTACCAGTCGGAGGGCAAAGTGGACAGGATTGCCATAGTCGTTGATATCCGGGGCGGCGGCTTTTTTGACGATCTGTTCGAATGCCTGGAAGTTATGAAGGAGTCCGGCTACACCTATGAGATCCTATATCTGGACGCCTCCGATGAGGTTCTGGTCCGCAGATATAAGGAAAGCAGAAGAATTCACCCATTGAGTAAGGAAGGCCGGGTCGTCGAGGGCATTCAAATGGAACGGGACAGGCTGAGGAAGCTCCGGGAAAGAGCAACCAATATCATCGACACCAGCAAT
>ENA-UOOK01004032-UOOK01004032.1-fermentation-metagenome-genome-assembly--contig:-NODE-4032-length-16137-cov-9.910832_pt1 | contig 16137 bp, 17 predicted proteins | sample MGYA00245777_ERZ724023 | MGnify/ENA primary metagenome ERZ724023 (study PRJEB28704, sample SAMN03018312) | fermentation metagenome | biome: anthropogenic terrestrial biome; feature: soil; material...
CCGGCAAAGAAATTTGGCCACAGCTGGTACTACTCGCCAAGGAAGATCGCCCAGCTGGTCGGGATGCTGGATCAATGATGCCGCCCGCGGGAGCGGCGTCGTGCGTTTTCTGCGCAGACCGCCGTTGCGGAAGCTTATGGAAGGCAAACCCGGGACCCGTCACCAAGGGACGCCCCAAGCCCCAGTATCCTCGCTGCTTGACAGGGGCTAAGGGGGTCAGATGAGTCGTCGGGAAATCGGAAGCAGCTTGGACATGATATCGGCGGACGAGGCAGCGAGTTTGCTACGGTGTACCGCTTTATGACGGCAGGGTTGGGACTCCGGGGATCTGACCTCCTCGTCTACGCGAGGGTCTTCAGCTTCTGCCAGGAGGAGACCGGCACCTACTTCGAGTCGGCCGAGAGCTGCGCCGAGTTCCTGAACATGTCGGAGAGGCAGGTCAGAAGGTCCCTCGGGAACCTCGTCTCGAGGGACCTCATAGTCGAGGCCGCAGGCACTGAGCAGTGCACGAGGAGCAGAGCGTTCGCCCTTTGCAGGGAAGCCGTCAGGGAGACGTTCGACGTGGGAGGGTCGAGCAAGAGAGCGCTCGAGAGGTACGCCTCGTGCGAGATGCTCGCGCTTGACGACCTGGGCAAGGAGTCGAGTTCGAGGTGGTCGCTCATGACGCTGTTCACCATTGTCAACGCCCAGGTACGAGGGCATAAGGCCTACGGTCATCACGTCGCGGTATACGCTGGCGCAGCTGAGGGCGAGGCTTGCGTTGACCGGAGAAGCGGAGACCGCCCGCCGCGATAGCCTCGCGAATCGCCGCTACGCGCGCCGACGTCCTCGAGCGCGGTCTTCCGCTCGAGAGTATCGACAGCATGACTGACAAAGAGTGCCGTCGGCGCTTCGAGGACCAGCCTTCTCGCGTTAATGTAGTTGCAGTTCGCAAGGCGCGAGATTGCCTTCAAGGGCAATTGTGTAGGCTGCGGCACGTCTAAGCAAGACTGAGGCTCATGGGGTGGAATGCGTTGGACGTGCGGCAGGTCCGCATGCGGTGCGCGCATTCGCACACCTGCAAATAAACGGCACCCGTAGGAAATGCACGAAACATCTGCGGGCACCTGTGGAAAAGATGGATCTATTATCGATTCGTGCTTAATTCAACCAAATTTGGGGTGCCCTGCGGATTTGCCTCGCGGTGGACAATCTTGCGCACCTGTCCATACCTGGAAGGCGGCAACGCAATGTCTATTCCATTTTCCAGTCTTGTGGACCATCATTCGTATATGGACATGTGTCCACGGTGTACTTGCGACATTATCGGCTTCTTTATGGACAATGCCCTCGTTGGGGAAACGTTATGAAAATCGACCAGATTAACAAGAACAGGGGCTTCACCAAACGCCTCTTGCATGACTTTACGGCAGCCCTTATGGAACTCCTCCAAGAGAAGAGCCTCGAGCGCATCACCATCGCCGAGCTCTGCGCCAAGACAAGTTACCCACGCTCAACTTTTTACAACTATTTCGAGGATATCTATTCGCTCATGGATTACTGCTGGGAGTCAATCGGCGCTCGAATCAAAATTGATAAGTTTCAAGACATCGAGCACGACAAGCGCACGCTGGCGCTCTTTGAGGCGACCTATGACTACATGGATGCTCGCCGCCCCGTAATCGATAGGCTGCTTAGGAGCAACCGCGTCGACGGGGCTATGCTGCGTTCGCTCGACGCATACATCAAGAAAGCGGTCTTCACCATGGTGAGCTCGTGCGAGTTCTCCGCTCAATACCCCATACCTAATGAAATCATGGCCCAGCATTACAGCAACACGGTGCAAATGATCCTCTCGACCTGCTTCTTGGACAAGTCCATCACCAAACAGGAGGCCTTGGACGACATCGAATTCCTGCTTGGTACACTTGAGAAAGCGAGTGTGCATAAATGATCTTCTACTTTAGCGCGACGGGCAATTCGCTCTACGTTGCCAAGCGAATCGCGGCAGAGGGGGAGAAGCTCATCTATATCCCCGAGGCACTCGACAAGGGCGAGTTTCATTATGATATCGAGGGCGAGGAGCGCCTTGGCATAATCTCTCCGACTTACGACTGGACAATGCCCAGCGTCGTGTCCGAGTTTCTTGAGAAGCTAGAGCTCGACTATATCACGAAGCCCTACGTCTATTACGTGGGGACTTTCGGTACCACCACGGGCGCCGCCGCTGCCATGGCCAACCGATATATGGAGAAGAAGGGCTGCGGGTTCGATGCCCTTTTCGACGTGAAGATGCCCGATACCTGGACGCCCATCTTCGACCTCTCCGACGAAGCGCGCGTGGCAAAAATCAACCTCGAGGCAGATGAGCAGATTGGCCGTGTAAAGGTTTCGATTGCCGACAAAGTCGCCGGAAAGCACATGCACATCACCACGCCGCTTGTTACCGGAGTCGTGGGCAAGCGCATCTACGACGCCAATACGCGCCGCACAAAGAACCTTATCCTCGAAGATGGTTGCATCGGCTGCGGTCTATGCGCCAGGAGGTGTCCGGTGCATGCCATCGAGATGCAGGACAATCGCCCCGTGTGGGTGAAGGATCGGTGCGCCATGTGCTTGGGCTGCCTGCACCGTTGTCCAAAGTTCGCCATCCAATATGGCCGCAACACCAGGAAGCACGGCCAGTATCGGCATGGATAGATGAAGGCAGTCGTCCTTCCATGCGCTTGGTCAACTGTTCCAAGCATGAGCCGCGAAGCGCGCCGAACTCGAGAGCAGAGGGATGGGCGTTCCGCTGTTAGCGTCGGGAAAGTTTGACTGCTGGATACCACCGAGTAGGGACGTGGCGAAATGATCGCGTTGTTTTCACAGGTAGATAAGCAATAGAAATGCCTTCGAACCAGAAGGTTCGATTGCAACTGAGTCAAAGACGCAAGGCCTATTTCTGTATTGATAATGCGGGCTGTTCGCTGACATAGCTGCTTAGCGCGGACAACGCGGCCCATACGGACAGCCGCCTCGCCTTGAATCGTAGGCGGCGGGCTGCAACCGGCACCCAGCAAACGAAGAGAGAGAGACAAGCCGCGCGAGTCGGCCCGTCCACGAGCCGTCCGCCATGGAGGGGACATGGCAGACGACTTCGGCGACGACGCCGGCCAGAAGATATTCGACGGGGCGCTTCGAGGCCGCCTTGGAGAACGCCAGGGACGCCGTCAGCGCCGGAGGGCGGGTACGACCTTATCCTTCACTCAAACGAGGAGTACCGCAGGACTGACCGTACGTGGTGGATTCTCATCGGCGTTGGCTTTGGCATGACTCGTCAGGCTGAGAAGGAAGCCGCCAAGGAGCGCCGCGCCAACAAGAAGTAGAAGTAGTGTGCGTACCGTGGCACATGCTGTTTTTCGACGGTAGAATGTCTTCTTGCGCGCCCTCGTAGCTCAGGGGATAGAGCACAGGTTTCCTAAACCTGGTGTCGGCCGTTCGAATCGGCCCTGGGGCACCACGAATTGTCACAGGCCGGACTCAGTGGTGGGTCTGGCCTGCTTGCGTATGAGGGTAGGGCGGGTACCACGCTCTCCCTGCGGTGTCTTTTTTTCGCCCGAAGGCGCATTTCCGCAGGAGCCACATGCCAACTCAAAGTTTCGGCGTCATTAGTTCCCGACCGCCGCCGCTCAACCCAAAATGTGTACAATTTGACATTAAAATGACTGAAAATCCCAGTTGAGAATTGCAATGTGTTACCAAATTGTACATATCTTGCATGGCAGCTGTGCTGCTGAGGTTACCGGCCATTAGAAATGCGGTGCTCAAAAGGTTACAACTGGTGCGCCTTCGAGACGGAGGTCCCATCAACACCAAGATCCATCACGTAGCGAGTCTTGTCTCCTGGGGCGATGTTCACGGCATATTCAACCGGGATCTTGAGTAGGTCGTATGCAGTACGGGTAACTCTAAAAGCTCCGTCTCCAGGATGGCGTCCAAGCAGCTTAGCGTCATGCTTCGACAGTACAATGGCCTCATGTATCTCGTGCGCTGTTGTTGGGGCAGCATAGCCCCGTTTCACCAGCGCTTCATACAAAGACCCCTTGAGGTCATCCGCCGTGAGCTCGGGGCATCTGTTTACAGGAAGGGTCACGTTCTCCAATACTAGGGAGTCGCTATCGGCACACCTGATCCTTTGGATATGGAATACGGGACTTGTGGTGGAAATATCTAGCTCGCGTGCGACTTCCGCGCTTGGATTCCCGACCTCAAACTTCACAACCCTTGAAATTGGCGTCTTGCCCAGCTCTCTGATTTCGGACGTGAAGTTATAGAGACTTGCGAGCTTACGGTTGAGGACGGGCGTGCTTACAAATGAACCCCTGCCAGCACGCCTTGTCACAAGTCCTTCGTCGACCAGCAGGGAATAGGCAGACCGTACAGTCGAGACGCCTATACCAAGGCCCTTCGAGAGGGCGGTCTCTGTGGGGAGCTTCGACCCCTCGACAAGCTCATGTGAGGCTATCTTGTCTCGGATCACCGAAGCAAGCTGTTGGTAAATGGGCGCGGGGTTCGCGTCGTCAATATCACTCTTTTGTACGAGCAAGTCTGTGCTTCCGTTCATCAGCGGCCTCCTCAAAGGAATTCTCACCCATGGGTAGCCTATAGATGTGGAGAAAATGTGCAGCGCCAAGAAACCTCACATCTCTATCATTTCTACCAAATAAATGTATTATATATATAAATACAAAGCAATCAGAGAATGGAGTGCACATGAAGACCTCGAACCCCAAGAACCGTGCCCTTCTCGACTCCCTTAAGGGAGGGCTCATTGTCTCCTGCCAAGTTCAGAAGGATGATCCCATCTACACCGATGACATCGTGGTAAAGATGGCCGAGGCTGCCCAGTGGGCCGGTGCTGTGGGCATTCGATCGAACATGCCCGAACAGATTGCTGCTATTAAGGATGCTATTGACCTGCCTATCATTGGTCTCTGGAAGGTCTGGCATGATGACACGGACGTCTTCATCACGCCCACCATGCACGAGGTCGACGCAATCATCGAAGCGGGTGCAGATATTGTGGCCATGGACTGCACCAGCCAGAGGACCCATGAGGGGACGATTGCCTGGAACCTTCTTCCGCAGGTAAAGGAGAAGTACCCTGACCTCATCACCTTTGCTGACGTCTCCAATCTTGAGGAAGGTCGTCGCGCTGTTGAGAACGGCGCGGACATCGTGGCTCCCACGCTCTATGGGTACACCGCCGAGACCTACAACATCGAAGGGCCTGACTTCCGCATGTTCGGCGAGTTCTGCCGTGAGCTTGGCGACGACGTCTATGTCATGATGGAGGGCCACATCTACACCCCCGAAGACGCCATGAAGTGCGTGTTCCTTGGCGCGCACGCCGTTGTTGTTGGCTCTGCAATTACCCGTCCCCACCTCACTGCCGCACGCTTTGTCGACCTTCTCTCGGGCTACCAACACAACTGGCGAGACGCTGAGAAGGCAAAGCACTAGCGGCAAGATACCGTTCTTCGAGGATGGCTGGGGAGAATCATGGCACACATAAACATCGATGGCATCCAAAACGTGCAAGTAAGCGAGCCAATTTGTAGCGAGAAGACCCCCGGTGAACAGCTTGCTCTGATGGAGGAATACACCGAGACCTACAAGCGCTATGCAAACTCGGACAAGGCTCGACGTGAGGTAGAGTGCCTAAAGATCATCTACCCAACTCTCTTCCGCCATATCGAGGAGAAGGACCTCATTGCTGGCCGTCTTGACTTTCTCCCCATCGGCTTTGGCTGCGTGACCTCAGTAGGAGGGGTAGGCCACTACTGCGTGTTTCACAAGCTCCGAGCCTTCAAGGAGACGCTTGCCACAAGCGAGGAGAAGTCCCGCGTCGATGCGCTCTACGACTTCTGGCAGGGCCACGATCTCAAGACCCTCTACTGCCAAGACATCCTGGGTGATGCAACCACCGGATTCTTCATGCAGTACGAACCACCCTACATGGCAACGGCTCGCCTATCGGGCATGATGCTTAACTACCAGAAGCTCGTGGACCTCGGGGTGGATGGCCTGAAGAGCGAAGTAAGGCGCCGTATCACAGAAACAAAGGGCGCGAACGAGTTCCTCCTGGCCTCCTTTGACGCACTCGAGCTCTTTCAGGAAGTTGTCGCGCACGAGGCGGAGCTCTGCCGCGAGGCACGGGTTGGGGCAACGCCCGAGCGAATTGCGCAGCTCAAGCTTATGGAGAAGGACCTTCTCGCCATTAGGGAGGCTAAGCCGCAGACCTTCCATCAGGCCCTTCAACTGATTTGGCTCTACGCCCTGTGCGCTGGCTGCATCAATTATGGTCGTCTTGATACGGTGCTCGGACCCTTCCTCAAGCACGATTTGGACTTTGGGGTAATCACCGAGCAGGGCGCCTATGACTATGTCCGCAGTCTTTGGACTCTGATTGAGAATCGCCGTACTACTGTTAACGGACGCGTGATAGTGGGTGGCCAGGGAAGGCCAGATCCCAATGCGGCCGACATCTTTGCCCGTGTGTGCCTCAAGGTATGCAAAGATTGCCGCTATGTTGAGCCGCAGTTCACGCTAAGGTTTGACTCAACCACTCCAGATGACATCATGGACATGGCATATGACGCTATCGGCGCTGGAGCCACATATCCCACGCTCTACAACGATGAAGTCGAAGTGCCGGCCGTCGAGTACGGCATGCGCGTCCCACGCAAGATCGCAGAGCAGTACGTCCCCTTTGGGTGCACGGAGTTCGTCATCCAGGGCAAGAGCGTGGGAACCCCCAACACCCTGATTAATCTCGTGAAGATTCTCTCCATGAGCCTCAATGGTGGCGTTGATCCTTGGGATGGTGTGGACAAGAGCGACGGGGTGAAGGTACTCCCCCTGGAGGAGCTCGACACCTTTGACAAGCTTTACGACAACTACAAGCACCTTCTCGACCGATACCTTGATAAGGCAGCTGCCGACCAATACCACTCATATGAGGTCATGAACCGCGAGGTCAGCTTCCTCTTTACCTCGATTCTGATGGATGACTGCCTGGAGCGGGGGAAGGCGCTTCTCGACGAAGGCGTCGAGATTCTCGGCGGCTGCATCGAGACGTATGCGAATATCAACACCTCGGATGCACTGTGGGCGCTCAAGACGCTGGTGTACGACGAGAAGCGCTACACGCTCAAGCAAGTTGTGAATGCGTGCAACGACGATTTCCAAGGCCCGGGGGAGGAGAGGCTCCGCCTTGACCTCTGGCATGCCGACAAGTACGGAAACGACTTAGATGGTGTTGATGCCATGGCTAACGACCTCTATGAATACGTTGCCAAAGGGGTTCGCAACCGTGGGATAGACGCTGGGATTGGCTATTTCCTCATCGTCATCTCAAACAACCAGACCAACACTGATTGGGGACACAAGACTGCTGCCACGCCCGATGGCAGGCACGCGGGTGTCTATCTCAACCCGGCCAACAACCCGCAGGGAGGAGCAGCGACCAGCGGACCGACAGCTATGCTTAACTCACTTGCTAAATTCGATGCCCGTTATCATGCCGGGTCGGTCCAGAACATTAAGTTCACGCCCCGCATGTTCAACCACGATCGCAAGAAGGTCAAGCAGCTGTTCAAGACCTACTTCAAGCGTGGAGGATGCCAGCTGATGGTCACCGTGTGTGACAAGGGTGCACTCGAGGACGCGCAGGTGCACCCCGAGAAGTATCCTGACCTGATCGTAAGGGTTGCGGGCTACAGTGCCGTCTTTGTTGACCTGCCCCGAGATGTCCAGGACGAGGTCATTTCCCGAACCCTCTGGGACTAGTCAACCATCGAGCTGACAATCGAGAGGAGGTGTGATATGGGAGATAGAGACGTCGAGCTGCGCGTGATGAACGTCGAGCGATTCGCGACACACGATGGGCCGGGAATCAGGACGGTCGTATTTCTCAAGGGCTGTCACTTGAGGTGCCCTTGGTGCGCAAACCCGGAAAGTCAGTCGCTTCTTCCTGTGATTGGTCACATGGCAAGCAAGTGCATTGCGTGTATGAGCTGCGCGGCAGCTTGCCCAACCAAAGCGATCACCTTTGTCGCGTCCGATTCATCTGGTTTCCGATTTGATGCGATGAGATGCACCGAGTGTCATCTCTGTGAGAGAGCCTGTCTCCACGAGGCAGTGGAGCTCATGGGGGAGATCCGTACGGTTGGGAAGCTCGTGGATCTTGCTCTGCGTGACGCCGACTACTACGACGAGTCCGGTGGCGGTCTTACTGTGAGCGGGGGAGAGCCCCTTCTCAACCCAGCAGGCACCATGGCTCTTCTGCGAGAGGCGCATGAAGCTGGCATAGACACCGCTCTCGAGTCCTGCTATGACGTGCCGCTGGAACGTGTTATCGCAGTCGGGCCTTACGTCGATCACTTCCTTGGGGACCTCAAGCATATAGACGACGAGTTGATGCACGAGGTCACCGGCGGCAATAACCGTCGCGTGAAGGAGGCCATCCGCTGGCTCGCAGCAAACTGTCCCGACAAGGTGAACGTGCATATTCCCGTGATACCAGGCTTCAACTACGACGAGAAAACTCTCATGTCGATGATCGGCTGGCTTCACGGCATTGGCATTTTGCGCGTTAACCTTCTGCCCTATCACACCCTTGGAATACAGAAGTACGAGAAGGTCGGCAGGCAATACACCTATCCCAGGCAGTCGCTTTGCGACGAGGATCTGGAGCGCTACCACCAGTACGCATTGTCACTCGGGATGGAATCAAAGATTGGCGCTTGATTCTACGAGGCCCTGTTGGAGGAATTGCGCAGCCGGGCATTCGAGGCGTTTCGGATAGCAGCAAGGAGGGGCGCGGTACTGCACCGTCCAAGACGAAGGGAGACTCAATGTATCTCAGGGTTGATGACAGGCTGGTCCACGGGCAGGTTGTTACTGCCTGGGTGAAGCAACTCAAAACTAAGAGAATCATCGTTGTTGATGACGGCCCGGCAGCAAACAAGTTTGTTGGCAAGGCGCTCAAGCTTGCTGCTCCGAGCGGTGTTGACCTGAGGCTGGTCACAGTCGAGAGGATTGCCGGGGCGCTCACCAAGGATACGCCCTACATCCTCGTAATTGCGAAATATCCCGTCGTGGCAGAGAAGATCGTTCGTTCGAATCCCGAGGTTGCGTGGAACGTGAACATTGGCAACGTGGGGTCGGCCGAGAGGAGGCAAACGTATGCCGACACCGTGCACCTTGACGAGGAGAATTACACCGCAGTCAAGGCGATGGCTGCGCTTCCGAACGTAGACATCTACATGCAGACGGTTCCCGGCCAACCTATCAATCGTTTTCCAACTGAATAAGACACAGCAGAAAGGATCACAACTATGACAGCCCTGCAAGCAGCACTCATAGCGCTATTTACGTTTCTGGCATGGCTTCCTTCGCCATTTCTTGGCGGCCAGTCAATTGCCTATCAAGGATTTGGCAAACCCCTAGTGGCCGGTCTCATCGTTGGTTTCATCATGGGAGACCCCGTCAATGGCGTAATCATTGGTGCAACCATCAACGCTCTTTACATCGGTGCAATCACTCCTGGTGGTGCCGTTTCGTCCGACCTTAACATTGCTGGTTACGTTGGAACAGCACTCGCACTCTCGCTTGGCGTGTCTGCAGAAGAGTCGGTTGCACTAGCCGTGCCCCTGGGGCTTATCGGCACGTTTGCCTGGCAGATTTTTGCCATGGTCAACTCGTTCCTTACGCACAAAACCGATGAGATTGCCGCAAAGGGCGATGTACGCGGCATGACGATGATGGCCATTTGGGTGCCTTCCATCATTGCGTTTGTGATTCGCTTCGTTCCTACCTTCCTTATTCTGTTCTTTGGTTCGCAGGCGGCAGCAAGTGTTACTGAGTATGTGCCTGATTGGCTGACGCACGTCATGACCGTTGTGGGTGGTATTCTCCCCGCCATCGGAATGGCCGTCCTTCTCAAGATGCTCATCACCAACCCGGTGCAGATTGGCTTCTTTGTTGTCGGCTTCATCCTCGTTTCCGCTATGGGGCTTCCCATCTTTACCGTTGCCCTGCTCGCGATGTCTGCGGCAATGGTCTCCGTGCTTTTTAAGATGAACGGCGATCCCGATGAAGTGGCTACGGCAACGGCAGTCTCTCTCGATGGCGGTTCGGATGACATGGACGACCTCAACGACCTTGGCAGTCTCTAAACGACAAGCGTTGGTAACCAAATTAGAAGGAGTGATTACGATGACAGAAGCCACTAATAACCAGGGCGTTGAGGGCAGGATGCTGAGCAACAAAGACGTGTCGAAAGTTACCAACCGCTGGATCGTTTCCAATACTGCCTCGTGGAGCTACGAGCGCATGCAGAATGTTGGGTTTGCCTGGTCCCTCATGCCGGCCCTGAAGAAGCTCTATCCGAACAAGGATGACTTCTCCGTTGCGCTTACCCGGCACATGGCCTTCTTCAACACCGAGATGGTGATAGGCTCTCCCATCCTGGGCGCCGCACTTGCCATGGAGGAGCAGCGCGCCGAGGGCAAGGATGTGCCCGACGACCTCATTGAAACCATGAAGACCTCGCTTATGGGGCCCTTCGCAGCCCTGGGCGACTCCCTCTAGGGAGCAACGATTAATGCGCTTCTGCTGTCTACGTGCATGGGCATTGCCATGGGCGGCAACGTTGCTGGACCTATTCTCTACATTGTTATCTGGGCTGCAGCTGTGTATGGAATCTCTCACTGGGGAGTGAAACTCGGGTATAAGCAGGGGACAGACATTATAGACTCCCCGATGTTTTCCGAGGCAAACGTCAAGAAGGTTACCAGCATCCTTGGCATCCTTGGCCTCATCATGATCGGTGGACTGTCTGCCGGCTTTGTCTCGGTGTCCACGCCTATCGCCTGGACAGTCGGCGAGGCCACGACCCAGCTCCAGACCATTCTCGATGGTCTGATGCCCGGGCTGCTCCCATTCATTACCGTGGTGGTTGCCTACTTCTTCCACGCAAAGAAGAACGTGGGCATCATCCCGCTGCTTCTGGGAATGGTCGCCGTGGGTGCGATCTGCGCGCTGGTTGGCATTCTCTAGTCGTGACAACTACTGGTAGGGGCCAAGTGATGTGGCTCATTGGTCGGGGGAGACTGTATTGATACATGTACTTGTGATGACCCATGGAATGATGGCGGAGGGTGTGTGCGACAGCGCTCAGATGATTCTTGGGCGGCAAGAGGAGCTGAGCTATCTCTCGTTCAAGCCTGATTGGAGCTTGGACACGTTGACCTCCCAGTTGCGTGAGAGACTGTCTGGCTTTGGGGAGAACGCCAAGGTGCTCGTGCTGGCGGACCTCTTTGGGGGCACCCCCTCAAATGCTTTGGCAACCCTCATGGGGGAAGGCTCTGACATTGCAGCTGTTGCGGGCGTAAACCTTCCGATGCTTATTGAGGTGCTGATGAGCAGAGAAGACTACGAGGACCCTGCAGTCCTTGCGGAAGACGCGTGCAACACGGGAGTTCAAGGCATCGTGGATATTGGGGAGCTACTGGCAGAGTAGCGTTTATTCCTTGGGAACGTCCGGCAATTTGCCGGACGTTCCCTTTCATAATGTAAAGGTAAGGCACACAAGGTATCACGGCACCCCTCCTCGTCGGCCGACGTGTCATGAGCGTTACACTCAAAAGACTACCACCGCGCTGTCACCCCGCAATCGCAGGCGAAGGTAGGCATGTTTAGTCCGTTTCGCGACGACCAAGACCGGCCAAAGGCAATAGGCGATGTGACCTGGGAAGACCTGACCCAGCTGTCAGATCTCGAGGAAGGCTTGCCCTGGAGTTCAAGCAGACCTTTGGACCCAGCGTCCGCAGAAAGATCCCCAAGATTGTGGCATCGTCGAGATACGCGAGGGCTCGACCTCTGGGCCGACAGACGGAACGGTTCCACCGGGCCGATGATGCCCGTGCGTGAGAGGGGGCGGCGGCATGGGCGGCTACGGTGTTCGGTTTCGCGGCCGACGAGGGGGCCTGGGAGGAAGTCCGAGTTATAGGACAAAATGTGTGTCTGGCTAGTCCCAGTCTCTCCTCCATGTAGCACCACCAGTAAGCAGCCTTGACACGTCGCTCCAGCGATAGACCCCTGTGTTCTCTCAGTACCACCCTAAGTTGGGCGTTGAGGCTCTCTACAGCGTTATTGGTAGCTGGAAGTGATCCAATTCGCTCAACAAGATGAGGATCTATGTAGGTAAACAGTGTGCCTTTGCGCACAAGTGAGGTAAGCGAGTTTCTCGCCCTAACAAGACTTTCGTGCGTAAGGAAGGTCTTGCCTTCATTGTTGGTTGTCTCTTCTTTTAGAAACTCATCGTATTGAGAATACCACTTGGCATATAAGGCTACCCATACGGCTGCTTGCTCGGAGTTTCTGAGCTTGAATGAAGATGAGACCGGCTGCCTGGTGTAATTGTTGCCTGGCAGCCGGTCTCATTCAATGCTGTGTCATGATGGGGGCCAGCTGCTTCTGGTCAATCTGCCTACGAGGCAGACGAAGGACTGTTGTTCATGGCCTCTCAGAGTTCAAAATAGTCGTTTCCCGTCGATGAAAGCCTGCGCTCAAATTCCTGCATGATGGGGATGCCGGCACTGCAGCCAATGCGGGTGGCTCCGGCACGCACCAAGTCAAGGAAGGTATCGGCGTCGCGTATGCCGCCTGCTGCCTTGACCTGCACTACATCGCCGACATTGGCCTTCATGAGATGAACGTCTTTGACGGTCGCTCCTGAGGCACCAAAACCTGTAGAAGTCTTGACGAAGGTGGGCTCGACTTCTTTTGCAATTCCGCACAGGGCAACCTTCTCCTCATCGGAAAGGTAGCAGTTCTCGAATATGACCTTGGAGATGAGGCCAGCACCTTTGCATATCGAGACGATCTGCTCCATTTCATCCTCGATATAGGTCCAGTCATGGGCCTTCGCCCGTGTCAGGTTGATGACATAGTCGATCTCAGTGGCCCCGTTTGCGATGGCGTCTTGGGTTTCGAATGCTTTTGCGGCGATGGAGGTCTGGCCAAGCGGGAAAGAAATGGCTGCGCCAATGTGCACATCGCTGCCAGCAAGCTCATGTGCACAGAGCTTGGACTGGACCTGGTTCACGGCTACCATGCGAAAATGGTACTGGCGTGCTTCGGCACAGAGGCGCCGGATATCGTCATCAGTGGCATATGGCTTAAGGTTCGTGTGGTCGACCAGCTGGGCAAGGTCGTCAAGGGTGTAGCGAGCCATCGTGGTCCTTTCATTGAGATAATATGTATATACATAATTATATAATGATTAGTAAAATGTCAATTTGTATCGACGCGGGGTAGGTTCAGCGATTGATGTTCTTGTCGCTACATGAGGGGAAACACCATGGCGCTGTATGAGGACATCAGCAATGATTTACTGGCGAAAATAAAGGACGGCACTTATCAGGAGGGACAGCGCATTCCTTCTGAAAAGGATCTTGCTCAGGATTATGGAGTAAGCCGTCCAACGGTACGCCAGGCTCTGCAGCTCTTGGTGGATGATGGCTATCTCGATCGACGCCGCAGGCGGGGGACGGTCGTCTGCCATCCGAAAGTGCGCCAGCACTTTACAGAAGGGCTGATGAGCTTTTCAGATGATATGCGCCTGGCCGGTAATAGCACGCGTACTGTAGTAATCATTTTCAGACGTGAAAAGGCACAGGAAGCTATCGCGGAAGCGCTTCATATAAAGCCGGGCGACGAAGTATATAAGCTTGTCCGCCTGCGGTATGTAGAAGACACTGCTAATGTATTTGTGGAGACATATCTGCCCTGCGCTGAGCTGCCCGATATCGATGATGTCGACTTTTCGAATGCAAGCCTATATCAGACGCTCACAGAGTGTGGCTCTGCTGTCGTGTCGGCTCACAGGCGTTTCGAGGCTGTGAGTGCCGATGGTGCGCTGGCAACCTTGCTCGATGTTGCAGTAGGCGACCCGATGCTTCTCTTCTATACGGTCGATCGCATGTCGGACCTTGGGAGAAGCATCGATACCGATCTGGTGAATCCCCTGACATACCGGCCTATGACGGGCTCAACGAGCGGAGGAGCCATCAATGTACTGAAGGGGATCAACGATGCCTGTGTAGGTACAGATGGCGGAGGAAGTGTTCTGGCTCCTGCCATGGCTACCAACCTCTATGCAATCATGGCCAAGGGTGTGGGATTGTATGCGGGAAGAGGCCAATCGACAGATGGTATGGACTTTTCGACTGGCTTAGGGTTTATCGGCAAATCATTCGATGCTGTGCGAAACCTTCTTGCATTCTCGCTCAGATCTGCGCCAATGCAGAATCTGCGGAATCTGTCCATATCGCTGGATTCCCAACCTTTCGATATATCTGGCCTGCAGATCTTCGTCCCAGCCTCTGGGACTGCGCATGCTCCCGATGGAGCCGATATGCATATGCGTTGCATGGTTGAGCTGGAGAAGCTCGGGGAAGGAATCCCGTCTGTCCACGAGATTGCCTTCGATGACATATACGATCGCGGAAAGACGGTTCGGCAGCTGAAGGAGCTCTGGAAAGCCGATCCAGATGCAATCGTAATGGATGTAGAGGGACCCATTGATGTATTTGGCTGCGATGAGACGATACCTCGAAGCTTTTCAGGCACGGCACCGGCAGCCATTTCAGGCAGGAGATCGAAAGCGCTCTGCAAGGCAGTCAATATTGCCTGTGGCTCGGGCTGTGCTATACCTACCGGAGCTCTTGCTACGGGAATATTGGTCTGTTCGGGGCCTGGTGCCCAGCAGCTTCACAATCTCCTCAACATAGGGAAGAGACTCGATGAGGTGCAGCGGATCGACCCGCTGATGCAGCGCTACTTTCTTGACCGTACTAAGCCGCATATTCCTCTTCGGTTGTTCCGGGAAAATTGAACAGCTCTGCCAGCCATGCTCCTGCAGCTGTAGGATTGTTGAGGCGCTGGCATGATGGCAATGCATCGAAGGAACTGCTGCAGCAAGTTTCTACATGCATCTCAGGTGCAGCAAATTACGTTATAGATACGTTATTAATTGCGTGTCCGCATTAACTAGAAGCGGGCCTATAGGGTAAGACAGCAATGTTCCATTGCGTCGAGTGTCTTATGGTCAGGTCTGGATGTCAGAGCAAGGCTCTCAGCATCATTTTGACGATCTTAAAAGACATGCAGATGGCGCCAAAATGGGTTGTTTGTTCTACTGCCGTAACGTTCGGGCGTGATTCAAGCGAGCCGGTAGATCGTTTTGAGGTAGCGGGATGTGAGGTCCGCTTCAATCCCTATGGCCGGCCTCTGGACAAGAAGAGGATGCTCGAGTTCGCACGGTATGACGATGCAATAATACTGGGCAACGATGACCTGCCTACTTCAGTGATTCGGTGTAAAAAGAGGCTCAAGATCATTGTGCGTTACGGTGTTGGCTTCGATGGAGTCGATGTTGCAGAGGCCAGAGAGACCTTAGCATCTAAGCTACCTACGCGTCTACATCGAACAGGGAAGAGATCGCTGACTTCACATTCGGACTCATTCTCGACCTGGAACGCCATATATCCCAGATGGTTATAGACACCTGTTCCCGAGGCTGGACAAAGCGTACGGGGACGGGTCTCTATGGAAAGACGAGAGGCATCATTGGCGTGGGGCAGATTGGTACCGCAGTTGCCAGACGCACTCTCGGCTTTGGCATGGATATCCTTTGATATGACATCATCCAGCGGAACGAAGCCACCGTCTACGGTGTCGTCTATACAACGCTCAATGATCTGCTCAGACAGTCGGACATCATCACGATCCATCTCCCACTCGATGAGATCACACGGAATCTGATTGGCGCACGAGAGCTGAACCTCGTAAAGCCAGGATCGATCCTGATTAATACTGCAAGATCTGGAATCATGAACCATAATGCCTTGGATAAAGCGCTGCAGAGTGGAAGGCTCTCAGGGTTCGCTATAGATATTTTCAATAAAGAGCCACCCTCGGTAGAGTAGCTATACCTTATAAAACAGTTTTATGAGGGATATGGACAGACAGAAAGGATCCCCCATAACAGATCCCAGGCACCCTAGGAAGTTTAGCGAAAAGTTCAAACGCCAGATCGTGCAGCTC
>ENA-UOOK01004033-UOOK01004033.1-fermentation-metagenome-genome-assembly--contig:-NODE-4033-length-16126-cov-5.177898_pt1 | contig 16126 bp, 14 predicted proteins | sample MGYA00245777_ERZ724023 | MGnify/ENA primary metagenome ERZ724023 (study PRJEB28704, sample SAMN03018312) | fermentation metagenome | biome: anthropogenic terrestrial biome; feature: soil; material...
ATCAATGACGCCTCAGGAAGCGGTTGGTGGAATGGATGGTTTAGAACAATCCTCGGCAGGACGCTTTAGTAAGCGAAAAAAGCTATCGGTGAGCCAGATTTCAATGTGGTTTCCTGTACATGTTTCATTTTGGTCAATCAGTGAGCCCAGGCAAAAGAGATCTGCACACAAGTAGCACTGGCGACATCATAACAAAAAAAAACAATCAGAAAAACTGCTTGTGGAGGCGTCCTCGCCGACACACAACCAACATCTACACCTTCGGCGGGACGCCTCCGCAAGCGTGGTTTATAGCCATGCTGGGCTCATAGTTCTCGCAGAGCTTTGTTATTCACACCGAAGTGAAGCAACTTTGCGTTTTACCGCTTATGCCAAATCAAAAAATCTAATCCCTCTATGCTTCACTTGATAATGTTGTACTGGTAAGTCGTTTTTGGCGTGAATTCTTTGTTAACTGAGTTTATGGTCGGGTTTTCTCCCCATTGCTCATCACCAGCATCAGTGATTGCATGATATTGAAGTTTCGTAAAACCAGAACGTCCTGCCCTAAGATTAAAACCAAAGTTTAGCCGATCTTCCCCAACAGTAATATCCACAGTTCCACTCACCCTATCCGTATAAGCATAGGTTGTAACATACTCACTCATCGTATTGCCTGCCATGGGCTCCAAAGGAGAGTGTTCAGTACGCTTGTAATCAACAATATAAGACACCTCAGCTGTACCAACACCCGATACTAAATTGATGCTCCCGGTCATTTCAAAATTTTGCAAAAGAATCCCAAAATGATCAACTTCTTGATTACCCTGAGAATACTCCGCATAGGGTACCTGAATCTTAAATGAGCCATCTGTTGCAATGGGAATTGTTGTTTGGGATCTTAATGCCAGGTCTAGCCCAATCAATGGCACACTGTACTGCCCTAAATTTGATGATCTGCCATCATCTACCAGGGTTAAACTCTTCACTTTTCCTTCATTCAAGTTAATCGTTAAGGATGGTGGAGACAGCTTGAAAGGAATTGTTTTGACAGGATTATCCGATTCCGGGTCACCATTTGGAAGATATACTTCAAGCGTGTGAGGCGAACCTGCTATGATGTGCCCTAAAAGGCTCATTTTGGTATTAAGTGTGCTTTTAAACATCACTGCTTGCCAATCGCTCACCTGCGCATTGGTGTTCAGCGGTGCAAAGCGTATGATATGGTCAATGTAGCCCTCTTCCTGATCCACAATCTCGACTGAAATCAAGGTATTCAGATAATCAACCAGCGAAATGAAAGCTTCGTCCAGTTTCCTTTGGTTATCGAGAGTTGCCTTTCGGGCTATCTGCTCAAACACACCTGGGAGTATTTCTCTAAACAGTATCGCGCGTTTATTGGCAGAAACTTTGTTCCGGATCCGATCATTAAGTCCGGCGCCACCGCCAGTAAATGCCAAGTTAGGGCGCACCTCAGAAAGATAATAATCAACACCCAGCTTATTCTCTGCTGTCCAAAATCGCTTGGTATATTCATCCACCAGCGCTTCAATTTCCGCTCGCACGTCAGCATCAGATTTGCCACCCTGGGTAACAATGGGGTAAAGCAGATTAAACCAGTCTGCAGAGGAACGATATCCGTCCTGTCCTTTGGTGTAATAAAGCGCATAGGCTTCATCATACATATCTTCGCGACCTTGCACTGCCTCTGTGCCAAATTTATTAATCGAATAGTCCACAAAAGCAATTGCCGCCATGCTGGCTGACATTACAGGACTGGCAAGCTTGCCAGCAATCTTACCAACCGTGTAATTCAATGCCGTTTTTAGACTCATTACGGTTGCTTCATGATAGTTTCCGTTATAAACAGCTACCCCAACTTGCACAACAGAGGTCAAAAGCCCAATGTGTTCCAGCTTATCGCCGATTACATTGAGGACATCTTCACCGTATGCCAGGAAGCCAGTCGTTTGCATGATGCCCCCAAAAACACCAGAGCCAAGCGCCAATGAGGTGTCAACCGCCTCTATGCCAATATTAATACACTCTATAGTATCCTCAGAAATAGCATAAGCAGATATTGCATCCAAATATCTTTGAATGTCCACACCACTCATATAAGGAAAGAGATATTTAGCATAAGCGCGACGTTTGCCTTCATCGCTAATCTTAAAAACGCCATACTTCGAGAGGTGATCCGTAAGAATAAGTACTTTTTCTCCGTCATAAAATGCTACAACGGTATAAAATCTAGCTGAGCGATTTTCAGAATTTTCTAATAATTTAAGTAGTTTTTTTTACGTTATTTAAATTATTATAGTCCATATTCGATAGGGTCCTTCACATAATGTGAGGGGCTTTTTTTGGTATTTAGATATTTTTTACCAATTATCTAAGTTTCCATTTTATCCTTTCGTCATCATGGCGTGTATTTTTATTTGTAGATCATTAAAGAATATTGGAGTAGGAGTTTGGTTTCAAAAAGAGAATATTGATACACTCTTTATGGGATTTACAGAAGCTGAAGCTGTCAAACTGTTTTCTAATACATATCTGGCACTACGTGTATCGTTCTTCAACGAGCTTGATACTTATGCTGAGATGAAGTGTTTGAATACTAAAGCCATTATAGATGGCGTTGGTCTTGATCCCCGCATTGGCACTCATTACAATAATCCTTCTTTTGGATACGGAGGATATTGCTTACCAAAGGATACAAAGCAGTTATTGGCTAATTACCAAGAATTTTGGATAGGTAATAGGTAATTACCACTACCAGTAAGCTTTGTGTTGAAAAAGAAGTTAATAAATGATTAACTCGGAAAATCTGTTTGTAAGAAAAAAAATCCCTTGGGCAAGATCAAAATACTTATATAAGATTATGTGAGGTAGATCCAAAATATGGGGTGACTGTTGTTCTGGAAATACCTTCTGCCTGAGTAGATAAATATAAAAAAGGAATGAATGTGTCGTTTTTATGACGTGGATTATTAAGTCTGTTTAAAAATAAAATATGGTAAATAGATATATTTGCCCTATGATGAACTATCTCATTTTCCAAGTTTACGAACTTGGAAAATATGGGATATTGAGGCGGCCATGAAAAGAAAGTTTGTAAACAGCATCCACTTAGAACTTGGGATCCATTTTATTAACCCTGCAACTATAAGGAAACCGCTGACTGTGGCAAATATGCTCAGGCCAAGATAGAACTGGCTCCAGGGTATATCTCCTTTATTAACAGTTTCCAGGTAAATGTCAAATTCCTGGGAGGCTGGGAGAAGTTCCACAGTGTCCTGCTCTCTATTGTAGGCAACGATTCCCATATTTTCCATTTTTGGGATATGTGTCTGAAGCAGTGAAACATATATGCTTTTCCTAACACCCCTATTTGGCTCTTCGTCTTGGGATTCAATACGGGCGATCTCTTCGGACAGGGAACGTACACTCTGGTTTCCCTGAATGCGGAGGAGTTCAAGCACAAGCCTTCTTCGGTCGTTCTGGAGTACTCCAAAAATGTCACTCTTTGATAACTGCGATTGTGTTTGTACAGTTCTCTGAGTATTAAACATTTTATTTAATAGATAATAAACATTATTTCTGAGGGAGTTCAAGCACAAGAATATCTCTCCATTTTTTTAATAAAAAACTTATGTATCCTCTTCAGATTCAATGGAGAATTTTCCAACTTTACATGTGTGTGATAATTTTGACATAGTTAGGTACTCGAATATATCGCTTGAGATTGTTTCATAAACTTGGAATAATTCTTAAATTTTTGTAACTATTCAGCCTGCCGGAATCTATTGATCTATATCGATTTTGATGAAATCGGCATGTATGAATTCTAACTAGTGAGGATTGAAAAAACGTAATCAATAGCCAACAATTAAATAAAATACATTTTCTGAAATTTGCCAATTGAATTCGGGTAAATCAGGCTAATGATGTTGTTTTTCCTAGGCTGAATAGTTACAAATTTTCAACAAATATATGAAATTTATTTCGCTTATATCTGTAAGCTTCCGCAATTTATTAGCGAAGGTTTGAATAATGATATTGATGTCAAATATTGTAGATTTTCTGTAAATATTCGCGTGTAATAATGTTATATTAGATGAAATATATATTGATTTTAACACGAATGCATGTTATGATACAAACAAAATATTACGGAGGCACCTATGTACAGAAAGATATCTGATTTTTTAAAATCATGGAAAGAAAGCCCATATCGTAAGCCTTTGATTTTACAAGGGGCAAGACAGGTTGGCAAAACCTATTCAATTTTAGGGTTTGGGCGTACAAACTATGAAAATGTTGCGTATTTTAACTTTGAAACAAATCCTAAGCTATCAGATACCTTCAATGAAGATATCAGTCCGGATTATATAATTCCAATTCTGTCGCATATTGCAGGTCAAACAATCATCAAAGAAAAGACGTTGATTGTATTTGACGAAGTACAGCTTTGCGAACGTGCCTTGACTTCTTTAAAATATTTTTGTGAGGAAGCACCAGATTATCATGTAATTGCAGCCGGAAGCCTGCTTGGGGTTGCTGTAAACAGGGCAGAATATTCTTTTCCTGTAGGCAAGGTTGATATAAAAACCTTATATCCTATGGATATGGAGGAATTTATGTTAGCTCTCGGTGAAAATGATTTAGTAAAGCAAATCAGATTCTGCTTTGAAAACAACAAGGCTATGCCATCAGCCTTACATAGTATTGCAATGCAAAGATATCATCAGTACCTTGTTATCGGAGGAATGCCCGAATGCGTAACGCAGTTTGTTTCTACACAGGACTATACACTTATACGCCACATCCAGGATACTATTTTGACAAGTTATCTAAATGATATGAGTAAATATAACAGTTTAAATGAAATAAAGAAAACAAGACTTGCCTATGACAATATTACTGTTCAGCTTTCTAAAAAAAATACGCGATTTCAATATAAGCTGATAAAAAAAGGTGCCAGAGCCTCTGAATTTGAAAATGCCATTGAATGGTTGAATTTATCCGGTATCGTAGCACAAGTTTATAGAGTTGAGCATATAAAAAAGCCTCTTGAAAACTATCGTGACATTGATGCATTTAAAATTTATGTTTCTGACTTAGGTTTGCTATGTGCAAAAAAAGATTTGGCAGCAAATGACATTTTATATATGGTCGAAGAAATCAACGATTTTAAAGGTGGAATGGCTGAAAACTACGTTAATGTCCAGTTAGTAATCAATGGATATAAAACTTACTATTGGCAATCTGATCGGGGGGCGGAAATTGATTTTATCATTCAGCGTGAGGGACAGATAATACCTATTGAAGTAAAAAGTGCTGATAATACCAAAGCCAAGAGCTTGAATATTTATGTTAAATCTTATAATCCGGTTTATGCAATCAAATTATCTGCAAAAAACTTCGACTTCAAAGATAATAAAAAAATTGTTCCGCTTTATGCAGCGTTTTGTATTTAGCATTGCCAATTATTGTCTATTCTTGTATAATGAATGAAATATTATAAGTAGGTGATGTTATGAAGATAGAAAAAATTGCTCTAATAGGAATGGGTGCCGTAGGCACTGTTTACGGAAGGTTGTTATATGATTGCTATGGTGATGATTTCAAGGTCATTTCCGGTGGTTCAAGAAAAGAAAAGCTTCAAAAATCGGGATTTACCTTAAACAATGAAACATTTTACCCTAATGTTATATCGGAAGGGGATACGAAAGAAATCTTTGATTTAATAATATTCTGTGTAAAAAATTATCAGCTTGAGGAAGCCATTGAGGATGTAAAAAGCTTTGTAGGTGAAAATACAGTTCTGATAACATTTTTAAATGGGGTAACTGCAAGGGACAGAATATATGAAGCTTTTCCAAAAAATACAACACTCTATGGCTTGGCAATGCGAATTGATGCGGAAAGAACAAATAACGGCTTTATCAATACGGAAAATGGAGAAATTCACTTTGGTGAAGCGGATAACACGGTTGTTTCAACCCAGGTTAAAGCTGCGCAGGAATGCTTTAATAAAGCGGGAATAAAAAACATTGTATTTCCTGATATGATAAGGATGACTTGGAAAAAATTTATGCTCAATGTGGGGGTTAATCAGGTAACGGCAGTAACAAGGGCACCTTACGGCAAGGTTACTCACTTGGAAACAAACCTTGTATTATTCAAGGAGGCAATGAACGAGGTTCTTAAAATAGCTAAAGCATCCAACATTGATTTAAGGGAAGAGGACATAGACGATTTTGTCACATTAATGAGCAGTTTTTCACCCATGGGAAGAACCTCAATGCTGCAAGATGTTGAAGCAAAAAGAAAGACAGAGGTGGATTATTTTGCGGGAACTGTAATTGAAATGGGGAAAAAACTCAATATTCCCACCCCGGTAAATTTTGTTCTCTATAATATAATTAAGTCAATTGAGGAGCTGTATTAATCACTGAAAACATTTGACATGTAAAGTTTACGGCTATATAATATTCATACAATAGATTATTGAAGCAAGACTGTATGTCTTGCTTTTTAGAATAGGAGTATTAAATGAAAAAAAAGGTTATGGTTGCTATGAGCGGCGGAGTTGACAGTTCTGTGGCTGCGGTACTCTTGAGGGAGCAGGGTTATGATATTTGCGGGGCAACCTTAAAATTGTTCAGCAATGAGGATGTATATACGTCATGCAGGACAAGAACGTGCTGTTCATTGGAGGATGTGGAGGATGCAAGGAGCGTATGCTATAAGCTTGGAATTGAGCATTTTGTATTTAATTTCAAGGAATCCTTTCAGGACGAAGTAATAAAAAAATTCGCGAAGAGCTATGAGGAAGGAGGAACGCCCAATCCTTGCATCGACTGCAACAGATATATTAAATTCAGCAAATTAATACAAAGGGCAATTTTAATGGAAAAGGATTATATTGCCACAGGGCACTATGCACGCATAGAATTTGACAGCATCAGCGGAAGGTATTTATTGAAAAAAGCCGTTGATTTATCAAAGGATCAAAGCTATGTTCTCTATGTCTTGAACCAGCATGATTTGTCAAGGACGCTTCTTCCTTTAGGCGGTATGTTAAAAACAGAGGTCAGAAAAATTGCGGATGAAAGAGATTTGATAAATGCGAGAAAGCCTGACAGTCAGGATATTTGCTTTGTCAAGGATGGCGATTATGCGGGGTTTTTGGAAAATATGATGGGTGTTGAATCAAAAAAAGGAAAATTTGTAGATATAGATGGCAATGTAATAGGAGAGCATAGGGGAATTATACATTATACGGTAGGACAGCGCAAGGGACTTGGTATGGCGCTTGGCAAACCTGCCTACGTAGTAAATAAAAATAAGGAATTCAACACAGTTACAATAGGCGGAGAGGAAGATTTGTATTCAAAGAAGCTGAGAGCATCTGACTTGAACATGATAGCTGTTGAAAAGCTGACAGCTCCTATGAAGGCAACGGTTAAGACAAGGTACAGCCAGAAGGAAACTTCCGCTTATCTGCATCCCGAGGGCGAGGATATCATTGTTGAATTTAATGAAAGACAGAGGGCTGTAACTCCCGGTCAGGCAGTTGTATTTTATGACGGAGATATAGTAATCGGAGGAGGGACAATTATATAATGCCTCTCCTCCTGTGCTTTTATTCTATTTTGCAGCGGTAAGCACTTAGCATTACCGTAAAAAAACGGTTTAATTTTCCCTGAAGAAATTCAGGTGAATATTCGTCAATGTGTGACCATTCAAATTGTGCTATGAGATAAATACCCATTATTACATCAACAATATCATCTGCATCAGCACTGTCTAAAAACAATCCTTCATTTTGTGCATTGATAACAAGCTCTTTTAAAAGAGCTACCATTTTTTTCCGCGTTGAACATAATACGCTGTCCTTACAGGAATTAAGATATGTAATACGTCGGGAAAGCCCCAAATATTCTACCGATGAAGATACGAATTCACCTAATGCAAGTCTTAGCTTCTGCTCACTGTTCCGGCAGTCGGTTAATTCGCTTTTAACCAAATGCTCAACTCTTTCAAGCACTTCATCAGCTGTTCCTATTAACAGGCTTTCCTTGTTTGGAAAATAATTATAAATGGTTGCCTTAGATACCCCGGCCTTTTTAGCAATATCCTCCATCATTGTTTCTTCATAGCCCTTTTGTGAAAACAACCTGCGGGAAGCTTTTAAAATGCGTTTTCTGCTATTTATTTTATTTAATTCTCTTCTATTTGTCTCCATAATATTATTATACAGGAAAAAACATATTTGGCAATAATATATTTTTTGTATTGACACTAAACTTGGACTTGAGTATAATTATAGTATCAGTACAAACTTTTCAGATGCATATCTTGAGAAAATGGAGATGATGTTAAAATGAAGGTTATTGCATACGACATCGGAACGACGGGTCTTAAAACGTGCATGTTTGACATTGACCGCAAGGAAAGCGTGCGGTATATTGACGGAGAAGTGGAGCCATACGAACTGCATATTTTGGAAAACGGCGGCGTGGAGCAGGATCCCGCGGAATGGTGGAATGCCATGGGAAAAAGTACAAAGAGACTTTTAGAAAAGACAAATGCTTCTAAGGAGGAAATTAAAGGAATTTCATTCTGCTCACAAATGCAGACATTGGTTATGGTTGACAATGAGGGTACACCGTTAAGGCGGGCTATGAGTTGTATGGATACAAGGGCAGATAAGCAATTTACCAAGTATATGAGAAAAGGTTTGCAAATTGAGGGGTTAAATCTATACAAGGTTTATAGATTGATCAGGATCACGGGAGCTGTTACCGCAAGTACAAAAGACCCTCTGTGGAAATATCACTGGATTCGTGACAATGAGCCGGAAATTTATAATAAGACCTACAAATGGTTGGATGCAAAGGAATATTTGACATGCAGGGCAACAGGCAAGATGATGGCAAGTCGTGATGTTGCAAGCGCAACATTTCTCTATGATGTAAAAAAGGGCTGTTGGAGCCGTGAATTATGCGATTTGTTTGACATTGATATGAAGCATCTCCCGGAATTGTGCGATTCAACCGATGAAGTTGGGGGGCTGCTCCCGACCGCTGCGGAGGATCTTGGCTTGGAGCCGGGTGTACCTGTATTTTCCGGAGGAAGTGACGTAAGTCTTTGTCAGATAGGAGCCGGCTGCCTTTCTGTCGGCGATGTAAATTTCTATTCAGGAACCTCGGGCTGGGTATGTACGACCGTGGATAAACTTCATTTGGACCTTGGCAATCTTATGGGCGCCTTAGTGGGCGCAGATCCGAATTCTTACTGTTATATTGCAGAGCTGGAAACCTCGGGCAAATGTATGGAATGGGTGAAGGAAAGGATTGATTTACCGGAAATGGATTACGACGGTTTGATTGAATACGTAAGAGATACTCCGGCAGGCAGCAACGGTGTGATATTCTCACCATGGATGCACGGAAATCGATGTCCCTTTGAAGACCCATATGCGAAGGGAGTATTTTTCAATCTTGGTATTACCACCAGGGGAAGTGATTTGGTTAAGTCGGTGATTGAGGGTGTTTGCATGCACATGCGCTGGATGCTTGAAGCAACGGAGAAAACGTTTAAGACGGCACCTGTTGTGCGTTTTACGGGCGGAAGTGCAATTTCATCCTACATATGTCAGATATTGGCGGATGTCTTGGGAAGGGAAGTAGAAACAATCGAAAATCCACGTCATGTGGGAACAATGGGAGCCGCCGCATTAATGGCGGTGAGCTTCGGGCTTATATGCGATACGAAGGAAATAAAGGATATCATAAAAGTTAAGGCTTCCTATAAGCCAAATGCCGGCAATACAGCTATATATGACAGAATTTTCCCGGTATTTAAGAACCTTTATTCAGACAATAAAAAATCTTTTGAATCCCTTAACGGTTTATATATTCAAAATATATGCTCCGAAGCTGAGAAAACATATTCTTAATCAGTAAAAAAATAAACAGAGGTGAATAATATGGACAAAAGTTACAGTATTTCAAAATGGCCTGATGTAAAATTGATTAACGAAAAGATGGATAAGTTGGTCAATGACAGGCTGTATGAAATAAATCCAAAGGCAATGGAAGGATATCTTTCGTATTTTGATATGAAGTGCAAGGGCTCCAAAGACTTGAACGAAGAAGCAAGGAAGTATATACCGGGAGGAGTGCAGCATAACCTTGCATTCAATTATCCGTTTCCGTTGGCAATCGACAGAGCTGAAGGGGCATATCTGTATGATGTTGACGGCAACAGGTATGTGGATTATCTGCAGGCGGGCGGTCCTACTTTGCTTGGGAGCAATTATGAGCCCGTTACGGAGAAGGTGCTGGAGGTTGTTAAAAAGCATGGTCCTGTTACGGGACTGTTCCATGAATATGAGCTGAAATTAGCAAAAATTATTCGCGAAAATATGCCTTGGGTTGAGCAATACCGCTGTCTCGCAAGCGGAACAGAGGCGGATATGGTAGCCATTAGGGTTGCAAGAACATTTACGGGAAAGAAAAGAATAGTAAAAGTAGGAGGAGCATATCATGGCTGGAGCGACCAATTGGTTTACAGCCTGCATATTCCTTATACAAAAACCTTTGAAGCTCACGGAATACCTAATGAAGCATCAATGCACACAACGGAAAGCTATCCCGGAGATATTGATTCTCTTCGCAAAGTCTTGGAGGAGAATGAAAAGGCGGGGGGTACCGCAGCGGTGCTTATTGAGCCTTTCGGACCGGAAAGCGGCACACGGATGACAGAATTCGATTACTGTGCAAAGGTTAGGGAGCTATGCGACGAATTTAATGCACTTCTCATATTTGACGAGGTGGTAACCGCATTCAGAGCAGGTCCCGGCGGAGCACAGGGCTACTTTAACGTAAGACCTGACCTTACGGTATTCGGTAAGATTGTATCCGGAGGCTTCCCAATGGCAGGGGGAGTAGGGGGTCGTGAAGACATAATGAGCTGCATGGCAGCAGGCGTTAAGGCAGGAAAAAAACGAGCCTATGTAGGAGGTACCTTGACGGCAAATCCTCTGAGCTGTGCTGCGGGATATTATGCAATCAAAGAAATTATCGAACAGGATGCCGCAAGAAAAGCAGGTGAAATCGGTGATAAGCTGTGCTTGGGCATTCAGAAGCTGATTGATAAATATGGATTGCCGTTCGCAGTGTGGAACATAGGCTCGATTGTCCATTTCGAAGTATCGGGAGTAATGTATCTGTCTGTTAAAGACCCGGATATCTTTAAAAAAATTCCGGAGAGACAGCATAATATTGAGCAGTTTGGGGCTGCACTGACTGCTAACGGAATAATTACCCTTGCAGGCAGCCGCATATATACAAGTATGGCGGATAATGATGATACGACAGAGGAGACTCTTAAGGGGTTTGAGGAAGTTTTCCAAAATATTCAGCGATAATAAGGAGGAACGTCAAATGATACAAAAATTAGATGAAGTAAACTTAGGGCATGCATTTCCGGAGGTAGCATTTTCGGAGGATTATATTATAGGAACCTACCAGGTACGCATAAAAACAAGCAGCATAGAAAAACTTGCCTTAGCCATTGCGGATGAGCAGACTACGGGTACATGGATAAAGGTTGGTGCGGATTCCGCAGACAAAAAAATAAAGTTTGGTGCGAAAGTTGTTTCAATATATGAAGTTCCGGATAAGGCTGCGGATTATGTTGAAGACTTGCCCCCAATGTATATTATTCAAATTGCATTCCCCATGGCAAACATTGGAGAAAGCCTTCCCATGATGCTTACAACCGTATTTGGAAACATATCGGCTTCAGGCATGGTTAAACTTATTGACTGTGCATTTCCCAAGAAATATGTCGAAAAATTCCAAGGACCTAAATTCGGGGTACAGGGAATCCGCGACTTGCTCGGAGTGCAGGACAGACCGCTGCTAAATGCAATGATTAAGCCTAACATAGGCTGGACGCCGGACGAAGGTGCGGAAATATTTTATAGTGCAGCAAAGGGCGGGGTTGACATCATCAAGGATGATGAGCTTTTACCCGCAGACGAAATCTTTTGCCCTCTTAAAGACCGTGTAACAAGGTTTATGGAAAAAGAGAAAAAAGTATTTGAAGAAACAGGGGAGCACACTCTTTACGCCGTAAACGTTACGGACAGTATCGATAAAATAAAGGATAATGCCTACAGAGCAATAGAATATGGCGCAAACTGCATAATGCTTAATGCCTATACCTCAGGACACGGCGCACTTAAAATGCTTGCGGACGACCCGAATATCAATGTGCCCATATTGGCGCATGTAGACTTTGTGGGAGCATATGCAAGCTCTACATACACAGGAATTGCCGCTCCGCTGGTTATAGGCAAAATTACCCGGCTTGCAGGCGGTGATTTCCAGATAAACGGTCATCCTTGGGGCAAATTTCCCATACCATATAAAATATTCTACAGAAGCTTTAAATTCTTCACACAGCCCTGGTGGAACATTAAGCCCATGATGTATGCCTGCTCAGGGGGCACCACGCAGTTGGTTGTAAAAAATTGCATCGATGCTTTGGGTACGGATATTATTTTGGCGGCAGGGGGAGGAGTGCACGGACATCCCGACGGCAGCGAAGCAGGAGCGCGCTCCATGCGACAGGCAATAGATGCCGCGATTAATGGCATTGACCTTATGGAATATGCAAAGGAGCATAAGGAATTAAGACGGATGGCGGAGATTCTGAGTCCCGACATTATGAAAAACTTTGATTTGATGAAATAGGTACAGACTAAATTTATTGTAATTTTAATATGTAGGAAGGGAAATTATAAGGGGACGGAGCTGATACAATCAACTCCGTCTTTTCCGTTTTTGTTTATCCTATTCAGGTGAAAACTGGTCTTTTTCAACTCCGCACAATGGGCATACCCAATCATCGGGAAGAGATTCAAACGGAGTTCCGGGTGCTATACCGTTATCTGGATCTCCATCAACCGGGTCATATACATAACCGCATGCATCACAAACATATCTTTGCATAGAAACCTCCTTGAAATTTATGTAACTTATTTATATTTTAAACGATATTAAAAAAATGTCAACAGTAAAATGTAATTGAGTAAATTAACATTACAATATAGCTATATATGCTAACCTTTTTATAGACACATATAATAAAAATATATATAATGGTGTAAACTGATGAATATGAGGTAATTATGGCAATTAACAAGGTGGTAAGAGCTGCATTGAAGGCACTGTCCTACAATGAATATAATATTAAGGAGAATTTGAGTTTGCACAGAGATTTTGTAAATTTAACACGCAGACATATTTTAAAACCCCTGTATAAAACTTGGGATTCTAAAATAGGCTCGAAAAATTACAATATCCCTATTCGTGTATTTTCTCCCGGAAAGGAAGCGGATTGCCCTGTGCTTTTGTTTTTTCACGGCGGAGGATGGGTGGCAGGAAATATAGACAGCTACAACAAGGTGTGCACAAACATGGCAAGACTCACAAACCATAAGGTTGTGTCTGTCGATTACAGGTTGGCTCCCGAAAATCCCTTTCCTGCCGGCTTGGAGGATTGTTATGCAGCAGCAAAAGCATTTATTACAAACAGGATAATAAATGAAAAGGGAGTCACATTAATCGGTGACAGTGCGGGGGGAAACTTAGCCGCAGCTTTATCACTTTTGGCGCGGGACAGAAAAGAATTTTGTGTTAATAAGCAAATATTGATTTATCCGGCAACATACAATGAGCATACCGATAATTCTCCATTTAAGTCTGTTACAGAAAACGGAACGGATTATTTGCTTACTTCCAAAAGAATAAGTGACTATATGGATTTATATAAATCTAAGGATGACGATATATACAGCCCATATTTTGCACCGCTGTTAGCCGAAGACTTATCGGAACAGCCGAAGACATTAATTATAACTGCAGAATATTGTCCTTTGCGTGATGAAGGTGAAGAATACGGAAGGAAATTGAGAGAAGCGGGTAATTATGCGGAAATATACAGGATAAAGGACTCTCTTCATGGATTTTTTGCACTTCCGCCAAGATTTCCTCAGGTTAAATTATGCTATGAAATAATTAACCGCTTTCTTTGAGAGGTGAAGTAATTGAAAGGTAAAAAGATATCGGAGTGGAGCAAGTTAGACAATGCAGCTAAAATATTTCCTGCCAACAGTAAAAAAAGTGATACAAAAGTATTCAGATTTGCATGTGAATTGTTTGATGCCGTTGACAAGCAGGCTCTTCAGCAGGCTCTGAATATTACATTAGAAGAATTTCCTCTTTACAAATCAATAATAAAGAGCGGATTGTTCTGGCATTATTTTGAAAAAAGCCGTTTTGAAGCAATTGTAACCGAAGAGAATCTTCCTCCTTGCTCAACTCTGTATGATAAAAACAATAAAACATTATTATTCAGGGTAATGTATTACAAAAAAAGAATAAGCTTCGAAGTGTATCATGCTTTGGCTGACGGTGCGGGAGCGCTGCAATTTTTCAAAACATTGATTTTCCGATACATAACCATAAAGTATAAGTATGCTTTAAAAGATAAGTCACCTGTCTTGGATATAGAGGCTTCAAAAACGCAAAAAATGGATGACAGCTTCCAGAAATATTACACCGACGCCAAATCCTTTCAGAAAAAAAAGGGTATTAAAGCCTTTAAAATCAAAGGAATGAAAATTCCCGAATACCGCGTCAGCGTAATTGAAGGTGTTATCCCTGTTGACAAAATATTACCTAAAGTAAAGGAATACAAATCATCCTTGACTATATTTTTAGCGGCCGTTTTAATGTGTTCAATTAATGAGGAGATTCCCATAAGATTAAAAAAGAAACCTGTTGTTTTAAGCATACCTGTTAACTTGAGGAATTATTATTATTCTCAGACATCACGTAACTTTTTCGGAGTTATAAATGTTGATTATAACTTTTTGAAGGGCGGCAGCGAATTAACTGAAGTAATCGAAGCTTTGAAGAAAAAATTTGAAGAAAATTTAACGCCGCAGCGTTTGGAAAAAAGAATAAATAAATTGGCATCATTGGAGCACAATTTTATTTTGCGAATTATTCCTCTCGCAATAAAAGATATAATTTTAAAAATTGCAAACAGCGTTGTTGACAGAAGTTACACATCGACATTATCCAATGTCGGAGTTATAAATATGCCGGATGATATTAAGCCGTTTATATATTCCTTTGATATATTTGTAAGTACCAATAAACTCCAGGCTTGTGTATGCTCATTTGAAAACCAGCTTAGAATAAGCTTTACTTCCGCATTTATAAGTACGGAAATTCAAAGGCGGTTTTTTAAGACCTTAACCGATATTGGGATACCTGTTATCATTGAGTCAAATATTGTTGACGAAGAACAGGAGGTATAGTAATGAAATATTGCAATAACTGTAATGTGAATGTGACAGGAAAAAGAAAAATCTGTCCCCTTTGCCAGGGACACCTGACAGGCGATAAGTACCAGGATGAGATATTTCCAAGAATTCCATTTGCTTATATTGAGCATAGCAGATTCTTTAAGATGATGCTTTTGATTTCCATAATAGCGGCAGCCGTTACAGTTGCCGTAAATATATTACTTCCTCAGAGGGGAGCATGGTCACTGTTTGTATTGGGAGGTCTCGGCTCGGTATGGGTAAGTATTATTACTGCAATAAACAAGCTTAAAAACATACCCAAAAATATTGTGTATCAGGTTATGACCATATCCGTAATTGTTTTAATATGGGATGTATTAATGGGATGGAGAGGATGGTCCATAAATTATGTAATACCTTTTGTGTGTGTGTTTGCCATGATATCTATGGCAACAATTTCCAAGGTAAGAAAACTTCATATTGAAGATTATATTTTATATATAATAATTGACGGATTGTTTGGAATAATTCCAGTAATATTTATAATATTCGGGTTTTTGGATGTATTGTATCCATCTCTTATTTGCATTGTAACAAGTGTTATTTTCTTGTCGGCAATTATAATTTTTGAAGATAAAAGATTAATAGCCGAAATAAGAAGAAGGATGCATGTGTGATAGGAATGGGGACACACCTCTATATAAAAGGAAGGGGGACACACCTCTTTTATAGGGAAAGTCTTTGCGG
>ENA-UOOK01004035-UOOK01004035.1-fermentation-metagenome-genome-assembly--contig:-NODE-4035-length-16121-cov-6.860762_pt1 | contig 16121 bp, 24 predicted proteins | sample MGYA00245777_ERZ724023 | MGnify/ENA primary metagenome ERZ724023 (study PRJEB28704, sample SAMN03018312) | fermentation metagenome | biome: anthropogenic terrestrial biome; feature: soil; material...
AAGGAGGATTCATGTTAGTTAAGTTATATGCTATTGAGATCATTAATAGTAATGGTGAATTTACTATTGACAATGTACCGGCAAAGCTTAAACAAGGTGTAATTGATTATTTGTCTAAGTTAGGATATGAAGAATTAGATAAGAGTTAAAAAAGAATTAAATTAAGTGTTTAAAACAGAATTAAATAATCATAAAAAGAGCTATTACTATGCCATTCCGTAACAACAATAGTGATAGCTCTTATACTATGCAAATAGTATGGTTCAAGTATATATCATTATCATGCTGTTTGTCAAATATTTAAATGACTGAAAGGGACTGGTGAAATATGCGATATGGAGTGGATAAACGAATTAAGTAAAATTGGATTGCCTACAATTATAGCGGTTGTAGTAGGAGTGTTTGTACTTATTAAAGGAGCAGTATCAATTGCGAAAGAATGTCATAAGAAGTTTTTATATCTTTACAATCGTAAGAAAAAAAATGATGATTTAGTTAATGATATATCGGTTCACGATAATGAAATATCATTGATTAATAAAAAAATAGATGCACTTACAGAAACCATTCATGAAAGAAATAAAATTGATGATAAGTATAATAGAGATACCGCTAGAGTTGTACTACTTGACATGTATGAAAAGGTAAAGCAGCAGGGACATATAACCATGATTCAAAAAGAAGCTTATGATGAATTATATGTTAGTTATAAAAACAAACATGGTAATGGACTTTTTGAAAAAACAATAGATCCCTTTATTCAAAGTTTGGATGTCGTAGATTAGTAGATTAGGTGATAGCATGAAAAAGAGAATTGAAACCAGTAAGTTGATTTTGCTAGTCAGTTATTCAATAGCTATAATGCTTACCATTTTGTGTATTATAGGAACTTTTAAACAAATTGATATTTCAGATTTAAAAGAAATCACTATTGTGAGTTGGGGCGAAGTTACAGCCGCCAACTCTTTTTATTATATTAAAAGTCGTACTGAAAACAAATTAAAAATTTACAAATCTTTTTCTAAAGATGTAAGGGAACAAATTGATTTAAACCAGATTATAAATTAAGGAGGATTTTATTATGAATGAACTTTTACAAAACTTATTATATATAGTGCTTACCGCATGTGTTCCTATTATTGTTACAAGTGCTATTAATTATTTAAAAGCTAAACGTGCTGAGAAACTGCAAAAACTTGATAATGATTACATCAAAGATGTTATTTTAGATACAACTGATATAATATTAAACGCTGTAGACACAGTGTCACAGGTTTATGTTGATGATTTAAAAAAGGAAGGTAAGTTTGATGATGACAAGCAGAAAGAAGCTCTAAATAAGGCTTTAACGCAAGCTAAAATGCTTATTAATGAAGAGGCTAGTGAACTGATTGTTGAACAGTATAATAACTTAGACGTTTGGATTAGAAGTATTATAGAATCTTATATTTCCAGCAAGAAAGATAAAAACGTTAAGAAGATAGTTTAATAAAATGCATGTTTAATTCAAAAATACTAATTACATATTTTAGATCATTTAATTATTTTTTGGGAGTGTTGTAGCTTTATAGCCACTACTCTCTTATTTTTATTGGAAGGAGAACATATATGAGCAAGTGCACAGCCAAAGATTTAATTAAGGTTGCAGAAAAATACGTTGGATATCTAGAAAAAAAAAGTAATAAGCAGTTAGATAGTTTGACTGATAATGCCGGCAAAGGCAATTATACTCGTTTTGCTAGAGAATATTATAATTTTGCAGGAGTTAATTTACAAGGTCAAGCGTGGTGCGATATGTTCGTGGATACCTGCTTTGTTGAAGCTTTTGGTACTAAAAAAGCAAAAGAGTTATTAGGTGGATTTAGTGCATACACTCCTACATCTGCATTGTATTATCAAAAAATGAATAGATGGTATGCCTCTAATCCTAAAGTTGGCGATCAAATATTCTTTAAAAGTTCCACTAGAATAAATCATACTGGTATCGTTTATAAAGTAACATCTTCCACTGTCTATACCATTGAAGGGAATACTTCTGGTGGTAAAGATGTTGTTGCTAATGGCGGTGGAGTATTTGAGAAAGAATACAGTCTTAAAAACTCTAGGATTGCTGGCTATGGTAGACCTAATTATGATAAAGAAGAAAAACCTAAGAATGACGAAAAGGCAGAAAAACCAGATACAAAATTAGTATACGATTATTACACTGTCAAGCCTGGAGATACATTATCTAAAATTGCCCGTAAATATAATACCACAGTAGACAAGCTGGTTAAGCTAAATAATATTAAGAATGCCAATGTAATTAACATAGGTCAGAAGCTGAAGGTTAGTACATATAGTGTATACAAAGTGGTTAAAGGCGACAGTCTAAGTAAAATTGCTAAAAACTTATTAGGTAATGCAAATAGATATAAAGAGATTATGGAGTACAATAGACTAAAAAGTACGGTAATTCATGTGGGGGATGAATTAAAGATTCCTATGTAAAAGTACCGAAAGATTAAAAAGAAATGAGTTAATAGCTCAAATAAATTTTGAATTTTAGGGTATGAAATCCCAACAAAAAAGTAAGGGTTAGATTGAAAGTCTAACCCTATTTTTTTACATTTTACTTTTTATTTGTTATTCATTATTATTTAGCATAATATAGTTCTAAAGCTTTTTTGATAATTTCTTTGGCATTTTTAATATCATTACTAGGTATATATTGCTTTAAATCAATTAGTGATATTTTGATAGATGGTAACGATTTGTTTAATTCGTTATTAAAATTGTCTATTACAGTTTTGACATTGATGTTTTCATTGTTTTTTAAAGATAAAGCTTTTAAGTGTTCTGCTAATTTAATTGGTATACAATAATGCTGTTCATTAATTAAAGAGCTTAATTGCTTTTGTTCGTCAGATTTTAGAAATGATAACGGTACTCCGGATCTAAACGGTATAGTATTTGTATCTACAAATTCAAGTAATTCATCATTCAAATAGTTGAGCCTTAGATAGTTTCGAATATTTCTTTCTGATAGCTTATACTCTGTTTTTAACTTTTGGCACAATGTTCCGAAAGTTCCATTATCTGAATCATCGTTGCCTAAATCAGTACGTTTGCCCTGTTGTTTACTTGATCGTTGCCTTAATAGTAAGGCTTTAGCTAATTCCGATGGGAGCATATCATCAATACTACGGTTGAACAAATTAGAATCAACCATAATTAACATAGCTTCATTTTCTGTAATATCTGTTAGTATAACAGATTTAATCTTTTCATAACCAAGTTGTTTATATGCATCAACTCTATTAGCACCGCAAATAATTTTATAGCATCCTCTATTTTCAGATGGCATTACTACTATTGGTGAAATTAATCTTTCTTTTACGCTCTCTATAAGTCGTACTTTTTTCTCTCCACTATAAATCTTAAATGGTGAGTTTTCTATACGTTCAAGTTTGTTTATAGGTAGTTCAACAATAACTTCTTCATTTTTGTTATTTAACAATAATTTATTTAGTCTATCAGTTGCCATTCCATACTCAGCTCCTTTGCAAAGTTCTGATATGCTATTGAACCCGCATCATTCTTTTTATATTCTATTACAGTCATACCGTTTTTTGGTGCTTCAGCTACTTTCGTAGCCAATGGTATAATAGTATCAAATACAGTAAAAAATTCACCAAAATCCTCTTTAATAGTATGAATAGTATCCTTACAGTTTCTTGTATTCTTTTGTGATTTTGTAATGAGAATACCATCAATTTTTAGTTTTGGATTTAAACGCTTTTGAACTGCTTTTACATTGTAAAGAATTAGCTGTAACCCATTTGAAGATAGGTAATGCGGTTCTGTTGGTATTATAATACTGTTAGCAGCTACTAAGGCATTAATTGTATAAATACCCCAACTAGACATGCAATCAATAAGTATATAATCATAATCATTTTCTATTATCTTTAGAATATCAGTTAGTACGTATTCTCCATCTGTTAATGATCTAAGTACGTATTCATAATCTCCTAGCATACGATTAGACGGATATAGGTCTATATTATTGACTTTTAGTATTGAATTTCGTATTAAGTTCTCGTCAATATTATGATGGTTGGCAAACATTCGTATAGCATCTGTTAATGTAGTGTCTAGCTCTTCTGGTGTTGAAAAGCCTAGCGAAACTGTTAAATGATTTTGTGGATCAAAGTCAATGACTAAAGTTTTAAAACCTAACTCTGCTAAAGCATATGCTGTATTAGCAACCGTTGTAGTTTTACCAACTCCACCCTTTTCATTAGCTACTGCTATTATTTTAGCCACATCAATACATCTCCTTTCAGTTCAGACTATGACTCATTTTATTCATGTTATGACTATTTCTGTTCATACTATGACTATACCATTCAAAGTATATATCTGTCAACTATAAGTTTGAGATATTTTAAATTTATAGACTTTTAATAAATTGTTATGTATAATCAATATGAGGAGTGATTAATGATGGCTGTTAATTATAATAGATTATGGAAGTTATTAATTGATAAAGATATGACAAAGAGCGATTTAATTGAGTTATGTGGATTACCTTCTGGTACTATGACAAAGCTGAGAAATAATGTGCCGATACATTTAAAGGTAATAGAACGAATATGTATTAAGTTAGATTGCAATATTGAAGATGTAATTGAGATAGTAAAGGAAGAGTAAAAGAAAAGAGACAAGTTTTTTAATGGCTTGTCTCTTTTTATTATGACATGTGAGATGTGAGAATGGATATTATAATTTGCATCGAAAAACCAAATCCGGTACTTACAAAGATAGTCCCCCACTTGAGCTTAATGTTACTAAACTTGAAGCAAGATATACGGATTAAATTTTGATTTCTGTTTTAAAATAACATTCAAAAAAGAGATATATTCTTCTATTCCACATGAGTTGAAGATTCTTATACCAAGAGAAGGTTTAATTGCTTTCTTTATTGATGGGTATTTCGATACCATACATGGGAGTGGTGTCAGAATACCCATCAAATATTCCACTTTATATCTATTTTTAATTCTCCATTTTCATTTGCTTCATGAATATAAATACATTCAATAAAATCATTAACAATTTCAAATGTTAATTTTTCATAATTTGCGTATTTATGAACTGCATCCATAAAATTATTAATTTTTTTATTATCAACAGTTAACGATTTCAAGTCATTGCTTAATAATAGATTTTTATCTTTAATTTGTTGAATCTCGATATTAATATTTTCCTTAATAGTAATAAAATCATTTTCGTCAACTATCCCGCTAACTTTATCAACATATAAACTTGATATTGATTTATTTAGATTATCTACCTTATTTTCATTTTTCTGTAATTGTTTTTTTATACTTAATATTTTTTTATCATTTGTAGCATCTTTATTGAAATGTTTCTTTATTTCTTCAATATTATCACCATATTCTAGCATTGATTTAATTTGTTTTTTTATTTCTAAATCCACATATTTTTCAACTGTATTATATCTAATTGAATGTCTAGTACATTCCTTATATTTTGTTTTTTTCCCTAATTGACACATAAAATAATCATATCCACCCGCTAATCTACCACTAGTTTTTGTCATGGCAGAATTGCAATCAGCACATCTTATTTTACCGGAAAATAAATGTGGTTGGAACTTTTGTCCAGATGTTGTTTTACATGTCTTACGTCTTATTTGTAATAATTTTTGTGTTTTTTCAAATACTTCTTTTGAAATTATTGGCTCATGATTGTTTTCTATTACTACCCATTCATCTTTTGGTGCGACAACAACTTTTTTACTCTTATAACTAACCTTTTTTTCTCTTCCTTGAATAAGTGTGCCTATATAAACTGGATTATTTAATATACGTTTAACAGTAGTATATCCCCATAATCCTTTTTTTGAATAAATTTGACTGTTTGGATTGTAAAATTTAAACCCTTGATTTTTTTTATGTTCAGTAGGTGTAGGTATTTTCATTTCACTTAATTTTTGGGATATAATATTTACACCATACCCTTGTAAACTAAGATCAAATATAAGTCTTACAACTTTGGCGGCTTCCTCATCAATAATTATTTTGTGTTTATCATTTGGATCTTTTATATATCCATACGGTGCAAAACCTCCCAAGTATTGACCAGCTTTCATTTTTTGTCTGAACGTTCTTTTAATATTTTCAGACAAATCTTCAAGATACCATTGATCGACTAATCCATTAATCTGACTGTTTTTCTTAGTTGCTTTTATATTAGTATCAATGTTATCAACTATACTTATAAATCTTATTCCCCATTCAGCAAAACATCCATTAATGTATTTTTCAACTACTTCCATACTTCTAGCAAATCTTGCTTGAGTTTTACATAAAATAATATCAAACTTTCCAATTTCAGCATCCTTAATCATTTTTATCCACTCTGGTCTATTTGTGTCAGATCCAGCATAATCATCATCTGCATAAATATGGTATATCTGCATTTCATGAGAAATAGCGTAATCAACTAACATCATTTTTTGATTTTGGATACTAGCACTATCATCACCTTTATTTAGCTTGTCTTGATCCTCTTTCGACAACCTTACATAAATAGCTACTTTATACATTTGTACCTCCTATAATTAAAATGGGTTAGATAAGTTTATACGACAATTATATCATTTATCTATGATACACGCAATATATAAAACCTTACCTAGCCCATTATTTTTTATGAATTTATGTACTTAATAAATATTTTTTTTACATTATCATATCGTTCTTTTTCATTACCACTTTTAAATATGTTATTAATAATTATCTTATATTCCTTCTTTTTTGCCAATATTAACCTCTCCAATTATTTTGCTTTCTAATCATATGCATTGTCGATATATAGTATTCCTATATAAGATAAAAATCCATTACGTAATCAGTTAACTTAATTGTATCTGTAAAGATTTTGTCACAAAAGTTTATTAACCACGGATGAATATCCTTTTTAACATCAGATTGAATTAAACCAATAATAGGAATATCTTTATCATAGGCAATAGCAAGTTCTGAAGCTGTACCTATTGATGTTGGGTCATTGAAATTTACTATGATTAAATCACTTGTTTTAACATGTCTTAGATCATATTTCATTACTTCAAGTTCTGTATTATGACGTTTTTCTTCAAAATTATAATACTTAATCGGATTGATAATATCTAATTTATATTTAAAATTAAAGCTATCTTCATTGTTATGTAAAAGATCTTCTATTAATTCTCGCCATGCACATTGATCATCCCATGAGAGCGATTTCATACCTCCAGCAAGGTAAATTTTAAATTCTTTCATATATTATTGACTCCTTCTATTTATTAGTTCATGTTCATAACTTAATTTAATTAATTTAGCAGTTTCTGAAGGTTCTGTATTTTCATTACTAATACAATAATCTGTTATCAGGTCTATATTTTCAAAATCAGTTTTATCTGCTAAAAATCTTCTTCGTGCTTCTTTTGTATCATCACCACGTTCTTTTTGTCTGAGCTTAATAGTATAGTCTGATACGTCTATATAAAAAGCTATATATGGAATATTGTTTTCTTTGAGTTTTTTAATAGCGCTAGGAGTGAGTATACAGAATGTTTTATCATCTGCATCCCTGAAACTCTCTATTGAGCTGCCATAGAACCAAATTCCATTATCCACGTCATAAAATCTTGTTTCCAAAAAGAAATTATTTAGATATTTTACAAAGAAATCTTCTACTGTTGTAAAATGATATGTAACACCGTTTACTTCATTTGGGCGCATAGGTCTTGTGGTGTAGGTAATTATTCTTTCGTATCCTAACTTCTCTAACTCAGTAGCGACACAATCTTTGCCACTACATGATTTTCCAGTAAGTACAATCATATTATTTTGCCTCCACCTCTAGTGTAATTAATTCTTTTGAATATGGTAGTGAACGTACCCAATTTACAAAATCAACTGACCATTCAGTAAGTTTATGACTTCTTCTCTGAAAATACATATTACGTAAATTAGCATAAGATAATGTAACAGTTCTTGTTTGCAACCAATTCCTCGGTAGTTTTTGAATTACAGTTTTCCATACTTCTTTATCTTTTGTTATGAGCCATTCATCCCTTAATTCATTTAATTCATCAATTGTTTTAAGAAAAGTTTCGTATTCATTCTCGTAGCCTTCACCATAATTATATTTATTATTTAATATTGAGCTAATGGTTGTATGTGATACATTATATAATTTCGCTAATTCCATTCTTGATATATCTTCTGTATTATATCGTTTAATAATTTCATCTCTCTGTTCTTTAGATAATTTCCCTTTATATGTATATATAGGTACTGGTTGTAATTTGTGGTCAACTGCATGTTGTTGATTATTGCTTCTTGTGCACCATTCTAAATTTTCTACTCTATTATCTAATTTATTACCATTTTTATGATTAACCTCAGGGAGATTTAATGGATTAGGAATAAATGTGATTGCAACTAATCTATGCACCCTTTTGTCTTTTTGTTTTCCGTTTTCCTTTATACCTACTTTTAAATAATTATCAGGTGTAAGAGTATTTGTTAATATTCTTTCTTTCCATATTCTATTATGTGTAGTAATTATTTGCTTTCTCTTTACCCTTCCTTGATTGCTAACAATAAAATTAGGATTTATGGGATATTCTTTCCATTCTTCTGTATCCTCATCTATTTTATTTGGTTTTTGTATAACTTCTTTTTTATATCCTCTTATTCCGTTTAATTCAAACATGTCTGGTTGAAATGGTTTAGACATGATTTTATGCATTGTACTTGTACTATTTGCAACAGTTCCTATTTTATACGTATCCATTTCAGACCACCAATATAACGGTGCTGTAATATCAACGCTTACAAAAATTTGGCGCATAAATTTAGAATGTTCATTACCAGCTAAAATAAGCCTTTGGGCAAGTGCTAAATCATTTTCTCCAATGTGATAACTTGTAATTGCCCCTTTATATTTAACAGTATGGCTATCACTTTTATGCCAACTTTCAAGTGGATTTCTCATTCCTCTAATTGCGCCGTTAAAATTAAAAACTTCTGTATTTTCAAATTTCATTCCAAATTACTCCTTGTAATTTATATGTGTATTTTTAATGTATGTGTTTTTATATATATATATATTATTTAATCACTAGCAAATCCTAATACATCACCTGAATCAATAATTGTACTCATTCCATATTTTTCTGATAAGATTAAGCAATCATCTATGGTTACATCATTTTTATATAATAATATATTTATTTTATTAGATGAGTGCTTAACATTCATCAGTACTATTAATGTAAGTACTAATAAACAAATTAATCCAATTAAAAGTAATTCCATTATGTATTATTATCCCCGCTTTCTTTTTTAACATATAATTGCGATAATTTAATATTTTGTTCTTCTGCTTTGTATCTATTATGTAATCTTTTTTGTCTTTCTTTCTCATTTTCAAATTCTATAAATGCATCATAATTATCAGGTATGTACACTATCATCCTTCTTCTTTCTCTATATAGAATGAATGTCCTACATCATCTTTGAATAAGAATATTAATTTATTATTAATCCATCTTTTATTTTTACCAGAGATATCACGAATATTAAAGAAGTAAAGTGCCGGTGTAGTAGTTCCATTATCAACTATTTCTTTTACAGCTTTTTTAGTATTATCCGTAACTTTTACAGAATAATATCTACCGTCTGCAATTGGTGAAAACTGATATATTCCACCAGTCTTTTGGAATACTACATCTTTAATAGTATCTGGAAAGGATTCGCTTTCAACTCGATTAATTATTACGCTTGCTACATTACATTTTGCATCAATGCTACCGCCTGTTACTTCTGCTTCTACTATTTTCTCTAATATGTTTATCTCATTATTGGTAAATTGAAATACAGGTTCTTTTTTCTTAGTATTTTCTTTATTATTTTTCTTATTTTTACCTTTTATTGATTTGTCTTTTACATCTGTATTACTATTACAATCAGTATCATCATTTTTATTTGCCGTTAGTTCTTCTAAAGATAATGAAAACATACCAATTTGTGTACTTATTAAAGGTTCCACTATAGGCTTCTTATATTTAATATTTTCATGTATGACATCAAATCTTCTATATTCATCTTCCATTAATACTTTTGTTTCACTTGATACAGAAGATTGATGCTGATCTACTGTTGGGTTATACAAGTGAAGCGGATGAATTAAGGTACTCAGTAAAAAGATAATTACTGGAATACCTAAAATCCTTAGCTTTCTCATATGAATCTCCTTATGTTATAATTAGCTTTTGTATTAAAGTTTCATTTGTATTTAATGTTATTCTTCTTTCTGTAGTAATCTCTTTTCTGCAATATTATAATATGTTGTGTCTATTTCTATTCCCATAAAGTTTCTATTCAATTCAGTGGCAGCGACTCCGGTTGAGCCACTACCCATAAATGGATCTAACACTATATCTTCTGGTTCACTTGAATTACTAATTAAGATTTTCATTAGTTCAATTGGTTTTTCTGTGGGATGCGTTTTATTTCTTGGATTATCAATAGATAACACACTTCTTGTACCACAATTATTAATGCGTTTAGCCTTCCCTTTACGACAGAAGATAATATACTCATGACTATCCATATAATACATATTAGTGATCGCATTATTTTTAGCCCAAATAAGTGTTTTATATATACTAAACCCAGCATCTTCTATGGCTATTAGCATATCTTTAAGATTTTTATTATTTGTCATTATGTATGCATGACCGCTATTTTTTAAAACTCTATACAAAACCGGTAACCATTCATTGAATTCAATGTCATTATGTTTGAAAACCTTTCCTTTTTTATTTAATTCTTCTTTTAAAATACCACCTGTTCCACCACTACAACCTCTTGATGTTGTATTATAAGGTGGATCTGTTACTATTAAATCTATTGAGTCATTTGGTATATTTTTTAGTGTATCTAAGCAATCATTGTTGTATAGTTTAACTTGTATTTTTATTACTCCTTTCCGTACACCTTGCTGTCGGGAACTACACGATATGCAAATTCATATTTTTGAACTTCAAACTTTTCTGGATCTAAACCGTAATACTTGATATCATCTATAGCTAACTCAGGATCTAAGTAAAAGTAAGTCTCGTAAATGTTCATAGTGGTTAGCATTTTCTTTCCGAAATCATCATATTCGTCATAGATAATTCTGTTTCTTTTATCTACTGGAAATTTCTTAAATTCATCTTTTGTTTGAATTACATAATATTCTTCTTTATAATCTTCACCAAACATCATAATTTCCTCCATATTACTATTTATTTGTTGTAAGTTATACTTTATTATTACATTAGGAAGTGATTATTTTTAATAGAATTAGAGTTTCATCTTTTAGTTTTTCTTGTCAATTTCAATCCATTAACATTGTAATCATAATCTTTTTCAGCAGATGCTATTTCTACGTTTCCAATACTTTTTATTGTTGAAATAGCATCGTTAAAATCTTCGAGTCTGTCACATTCCAATGCTTCAACAATGTCATCTAATATTTCTTCATTAGAAATTTCAACATCTATTGCGTGTGTAATTTCAACTTCTTCTGTCAATAAAATTCTTTTTTTCATTATCTCTCCACCTCTCTAACATTAAAATTTATTTTGTAACATTTCCTCAATCTCTGTAAATTCTATATCGTAGTCAAATGAACATGCCGAGATAATATTGATTCCGTTGTATGTATTGAGGATTAAATCATCATTATAAGCCTTGTTATAATATTCTAACTTTTGATCAAAATTATATGCCGGATTAATAATTATTTCTATTCCTTGATTTCCCTTTGTTTTAATTGCCACTGCCACAAAATCGTTAGTATATTTTTTTGCATTATTAAAAACTTGAATTAGTTGTTCCTTCTTTGTCATAATAAAATCTCCTTTATTTACTTTAACTTTTAGATTTCTTTGATTTATTTTCACTTTTTGGTTTTGACTCATACTTAATTACTTTGTCCAATTGTTTTTTATAATGTTCTATATTTTTTGTGAACTTTTTTACTTTAATGCTATCATTGTTTTCTTCCGCTTCATTTAGCTGTTTAATATTGTAATCAATTTTTGCATTGAGAATTGTTTTGTTTTCCAACTTGAATACCCCCTTGTGTACTTCATTTTCTATCCAAAGTATAAATTGAAGAATTATTTACCTATAAACACCTCGAATTTTTGCTAATATTTCCTCTCGCCTCTTACTAGTACTACCAACGTTTTTAGTTTCTTCTAGTAATTGAAAAAATCTTTTTTTCGCTCATTTAATGGAACCGCATAAAGACTCTTTGGATTATTATATTCCGATTTTTCATTATAATTGTTCTTCTTACTCATATTAATATCACCATAGATTATTTTTACTAAGGTTAATATTTTCAATGGCTGCTCTATCTTCTAAAAATGATGCATATAAGTTCATTGCCTTAAGTTGTGCATTTAATAAGTCATAACTAGAAGATGGAGTAAAATTAAGAGTATCAGCTTTGTACTTTTTTAACATTTCACTTAAACCAGTTATTCTTATTTTAAGTTGAAAATATTCTGCTCTAAATCTTTCTTTATAATCCATAATGCTATTCATAACTGTAACGGTAATAGCGTCCGTATTAACACCACTTTCTAGTTTTACTTTTGTAGGAAATGTTTCTGCTTCTATATCATCAATAAATTTATCCCAATTTGAAGTAATGAAATTTATAAATTTTTCGTTATTACCTCTGTTTTTCATTCTATAAACCCATTCATCTAATAAACTTTTATCTGGATAAACAAGATAGTAATCTATATTATTATATTCCAGTGCTTTACGCACATTCTCATGACTACTTACGAAAATAATATCCTCTGTATCTAAATGTTCTTTAATGTGTTGAATATAGTTGTTTGGAAAATCTGGATTTCTAACATCGGTATTGTTTCCATTTTCATCTTTAATCCAACTGAATTGACTGCTATCACTATCCAATATTTTATCACCACATAATTCATCACTATTATGCCTGTTAGCTCCGTGCCAAACATTATCTTTTGAATAGCAACTCCATTCACGATAATATGTACTTTTACCACTAGCAGGAAATGCACTAATTACTTTTGCTTTACTCATTCATTTTCTCCTTTCAAAATATAACATCAACCCTCTATTTGACGTTGTTTTTATTCCTCATCTTCTTCTGCAAACGCAGCTACGAATTCATCTTTAGTTGGCAAATTACTCAAATCAAAACTCTTTAAAAATTTTACTGGCTTATAATCTTTTTCATTGTTCTCTACATTATAAAACCTTTCTGTTTCGGATAACTTTTCTTTATTAAATCCTTTATATACTTCAAAAGTGTTTTGATCTAAATCAACTACATAAGCCCATTCACAGAATAAACTATTATTTGCGAAATCAAGACTATTTTGCAAAATTCTTTTATTCTTAAAGGTGATAACTTCAAGTATTTCTCCTCCGGTATCTCTGCTTAATTCAAGATAGCGTTTCTGCCAATTAACAATATAACCTTTATCAATACCATCATTAATCTCATCTAATTCTTCTTTTGTAATCCATCTGCAATTGTCAATAGCTGTTTTGAATTCATCCATATTAACTCTATGTAAAAATTCTAAAATAGTAACTCCTTGACCTTCTGGATATCCATCCCACTGCCCGTATTGAGCAACTCTATACTCACCATTCTTATAAACACAAGTTAAATTTCTTGTTCCCATCTTTCTCTCCTTTCAAAAAATGCAAATAAAATGCCTCTTTTATGTTATAATTATTACTATATATTGTTTTTTATTATATTTTGACCACTATATCTTGTATGTAATTTATTCAATTTTAACTCCTATGTATTCTAATACTTCTCTCATACCTAAGCCACCATCTGATACAGGTTTCATACAATATTCCCATAATTTAGGATGAGTTCTTTTTAATCTTTGAAAGCGGTTATCTTCTTTTTCGCACTGACAACCAAATCCACAGAACACACATCCAGTCCTGTCACACTTTGTTGTATATAGTTTACCTTTGCCATCTTCAACTATGTCGCCATATACACTTGCATAATTAAGGTTATATTTCTTTATGTATTGTAAAACATCTTGTTCTGTCCAGAACGACATTGGTTGTGAAGTAGGTCTATCTTTATTAAAAGCATTACATCCAACTTGTAACCATCCCGTTTTTCTAAATGTGCTCTCACAAGCCATTGTTGCAATAATCGGTTTATTACCAGTTTCTTTTTCATACTTTTTAGCAGGATTCTTCTTCATAATCGTGCAACATTTATTAGAAATTTCAAACGGAGCGTCAAGCAGATATTTATATTTTATGTTTCCCTTTTTAAAACTACTTAAAGTTCCATCTGGATTAAGTCCATTCATTCGATCTATCGCATTTTTACTGCCACGTCTTGCCCGATAAACATTATCAGCTACTTCTTTACTTATTAATGGATATCCATATGTATTTATTACTTGTTTAAAATTCATTTCTGGTTTGAGCCATCTTACGTTTTTAACTGATTTTACAAACTCTCTTAGCTCAGGATATTCAAGTCCAGTATCTATATAAACTGCTTCAATATCAGGATACATTCGTCTAGCTAAATCTAATAGCACCGTACTATCTTTACCCCCTGAAAAACTGATGTAAACTTTACCTTCAAACTTCGTGTACCATTCAAGTATTCTTGTCTGTGTGATTTGAATTTTCCTATCTAAACTAAATGATTGCATTTCTTTTAAATCTTCTGCCGTATACTTTTGATTTGCCAATAATCCACCTTATCGTCTGCGCAGACATTTACCTAGGATTATTTCATTCCTTTCTTGTAGTTTTGTTTTATATGTTGTTTATTAAAACCAAGTATCTTTAATTTTTGTTTTTGATTTATTTACATAGTAGTATTTACATTTTACAGTTTCTTTATTTTTATCTAAATCAGCAATTTCATTTCCTTTGTCGTCAAAACCTTTAAGTGGATGAAATACTTTTTCGTCTTTATATACTGTAAATCCTTTAATATCTATATTCCCATTGTCCGATTCGATAATATCTATGTATTCTAATGGAAATAAGTTAACATACATTCCACTTTTAAAATAATCGTCATAATCAGAGGATGCTCCATCTTGTATTATCATTGGATTTCCTGTACTTGTTAATATGCAGTCACATAATATATCTCCAATCTTTAAATCAATCTCTGCACGTATTAACTTGCATTTAGAAAATGCGGTTTCATAAGGAATATTTGTTCTTATAACATTACAATATTTCATCTAATCACTTCCAATCTTTTAAAAAATCAACATAAAATGTTGTCTTTATCTACATAAATCACTTACCTTCTTGTATTCTTTTAGTTCTTCATATTCTTTAGAAGCAATTAAAATATACCTTTCGTCATATGCTGCAATAGTTATAGTTCCATTTTTATTTTTCCTATCAAAAACATATCCAGAAAGACCTTTTTTCTTAGAATCCAAATTCATAAGATGCTCTAATACTGCATTAATTGCATTATTTGTAACATCTATTCTGGTATTTGTATTCATAGTTCCTCTTTCTTCATTAACCGTAGCCCACCAAATAGTATTTGATAGCGGCGTTGTTACTAATTTCTTCATGTATCCCCCTTTTTAAAGTCTATTTAAAACGTTGTACTTATTTATATAAAACTAGCAAGAATACCACTAGGTCTTCAGCCTAGTGGATGAATTGCGTTATACCACTAAGCTATCCACCATCCATGTTTTTCTTGCTGATATTCGTTTGCAGTTACTTAATTTTGGTGTTTTCCATCCTTTAGGCATACTTGAGAAGTCTACCTTATTTCCTTCTATATCCATAAGTATTGCATATCCAGAACTCATTCTGCCTTTGATAAAATACTCTTTTCCCAAATATCTCACCTTATCAAATTTCCTAAACCCTTGTATTTTACCTGTCGGTATTGCTTGTTGACTTCTAACACCTTTTGTCTGTTGAAAATCACCATTTGGAATACACTTCTTTCTATAAAGTATATTTTGC
>ENA-UOOK01004036-UOOK01004036.1-fermentation-metagenome-genome-assembly--contig:-NODE-4036-length-16119-cov-10.016497_pt1 | contig 16119 bp, 19 predicted proteins | sample MGYA00245777_ERZ724023 | MGnify/ENA primary metagenome ERZ724023 (study PRJEB28704, sample SAMN03018312) | fermentation metagenome | biome: anthropogenic terrestrial biome; feature: soil...
CGATAATGTTTCAAAGGTCAAACGTTCTGGTATCGGTGACCTGACCGAATACGGCAGAGTTGTACATGGTGAGATGGAAGCATTATTGTCATGCGCGAGAAATCACATTTCTTGTAGAGGCGCAACGCTCTATGCAACAACATTTCCTTGTCATAATTGTGCAAAGCATATCGTTGCCGCCGGTATAAAAAGAGTTGTATATATTGAACCATACCCCAAGAGCAAAGCATTTCAATTTTACACAGCGGAAATATCAGACGCAATTCCCGATGATAAAAAAGTGGTGTTTGAACCCTTTGTCGGTGTAGGCCCGCAGCGGTTTATTGATTTATTCGCCGTATCCTCCACACGTTGGTACGCAAGACGGCGCAAAGATAAAGCAGGGAAGAAAATTGACTGGAAGCGGGACGAAGCTGAACTTAGGAACCCGGCCTACTTATTAAACTATTTAGAAGAAGAAGAGGCCGCTTTTCTCAATTTTGAAGAAGAAACCGTGGCATTAAAAGGAGAACTGAATCATGAGTAATTCAAAAACGACGAATGTGAAAGCTTTACCGCCATCTCAAAAACAGTATTCGGAGAGATATACCGCGATTAGGAGTGAAGCCGAAACAAGGTGGCCTGCTTGGAAGGTGTCTACATATAACTCCAATATTGCTGTATCCGCTCATGCAAAAAAGGTTTTAGCAAAATACCCGTCATAGCTCCAGCCGTTTGCATTAATTGCCCCGCCCATTAAGGTCAGGTTTTTATTAATAATAATTTCACTGGCGATTATTTTAACCGGATGTACAAAAACATCTACAGGAACTAAGAAAACTGTAGAAACACCACCAGTAGAAGCTCCCGATTCACAGACAGTGAGTTTTGAAAAATATGATCGAAAGACTGTAGATGTACCTTATTCAACAACAAAAGTTGAAGCTAAAGTAGCACCGTATAAAGTAGATGATGATTTATCAAATGTTGAGAATCTAGAGCAATTTGGCAAATTCTCTAAAGAACAGCTTGAATTAATCAAGAAAAATAACTTCGTTGTTAACCCTTCTAAAGAAGAACAGCTATTTTTTATATATGAGGATAATCAATATAAGGAGATACCATCCTTTATAACTACGGATTCAGTTTTACAGGTGTATCATATATTCTATGACTATACCTTAAGAACCCTTGAAAATGAAAAACTATTGACTTTATTGGAGAAGCTTACAGATAGTATGCTTCATAAATCAATTGAATTGTATAATAAAATTGAAGATAAATCCGTAAAAGAAGTGCAGTTAAAAAACATAGCATATTTTGCAGTAGCGTGGAATTGTTTGAATAAAGAACTACCGTCTGATATTCCAGAAGAAGCTAAAACTTTAGCTACTGAAGAATTAGAAAAGATTAATGCTCATAACGGGTTTAGTGCATCATCAATATTTCCATTTGACTTAGATTATAGTCAGTTTACAACAAGAGGACATTATACCAGAAGTGAAAATTTAGAGAAATATTTTAAGACTATGATGTGGTATGGCCAAGCTCCATTCCCATTATATAAGGATGAGGCATATACACAAAGAAATATAGAGCAGACTTTACAGGCACTGTTGATTACATATACCATTTATTTAGATAAAGAATACTATGATAATTGGGAAATGATATATGAGCCAACGAATTTCTTTGTAGGAAGTTCAGATGATTTAAATATTTACCAATATGCAGATTTAATAATAAAGATATATGGTGATAGTCCGGATATTAATTCATTTGCTGATGAAGAAAAATTAGATAAATTATATGAAGAGGCTAAAGCATTACCTGAGCCACGAATAAAGCCTAAATATACATCTGTAACTACACCTGCAGGTAAGCAATTTAGATTTATGGGTCAGAGATATGTATTGGATGCAGAGATAATTCAGGAATTAACTGAACCGATAGTAAGACCTATACCGTCTGGATTAGATGTATTTGGAGTTTTGGGTTCAGAAAGGGCTAAGGAAATTCAAATGACAAAGGAAGAAAACCAACATTGGGATGATTATCCTATAATATTTGATAAATTAATTAATAAATTTTCCAACCTTACTGATGAAGAATGGAAATCAAATATGTATCAGGGCTGGATGTGGACCTTAAAGGGCTTTATTAATCCTTTTAAGGACGGGTATCCATCATTTATGACCAATTCGGCATGGATAGATAAGGACTTGAATACAGCCCTAGGAAGCTGGTCTGAATTGAAGCACGATACTATACTTTATGGAAAACAAAGTGGTGCTGAAATGGGTGGCGGCTCAATGCCTACTGTTGGCTATGTTGAGCCAAATATAGAGGTATATGAAAAGTTATTGTGGCTAACTAAATTCTCTAGGGCTAATCTAACTGAAAGAGATATGACAATAGAAAGTATAGATGATAAAATGGAGAAATTTGAAGAGCTTCTTGAATTTCTAATCACATGCTCTATTAAAGAATTAAATAATGAAGTACTAACTGAGGATGAGTATTTTAAAATTGGTTATTATGGTGGAACTCTTGAAAGTCTGACCAGTTCCTTTGCAGGTGATGGGCTCAGATGGTTTGAAATAACTTCCGATACGGATAAAAACATGGCAGTAATAGCTGATTTCCATACTGTAGCACCGAATGATTTTAGTAATGGTGGCTATATGGAGGCAGGCGTAGGTCCTGCATATGAAATATATGTGGTAGTCCCTATTGATGGGAAACTATACTTAACTAGAGGAGCAGTATTTAGTTATCATGAATTTATATCAACAGAAAGATTAACAGATGAAACATGGCAGCAAATGATTAGTGAAGATAAGCAACCTTCTATGCCTAAGTGGACTGATTCATTCATTAGAGAAGGTAAAGGAGAAATACCATTTCCAGAATAATAGCTAAGAATTAAGAGTTAAGAGCTAAGAACTAAGAACTAAGACCCGGGATCCTTTGTAGGCAGTGATTATCCTGTCCGTCTTAGGATGACAGAGGTTTTGGTCATTCTGAATGATAGTGAAGAATATCCCCATGATGTCATTCTGAGCGCCCAGCGAAGAATCTCGGGTCTGGTCTAAGATCTGAAAAAATGTTGCTAATCACAGTTAATCATAGCAGATAAAGAAAAATGATAAAAATCCTAAGGGAACATTTGCAGGAATGAGCTATAGAATTATTCATCTCCGAAACCGTGAGTGTGTATTTTTATCATTTTTCGATTTTACACAATTTTACTGTGAATAGTAACGAAAAAATAGAACTTTTTATAGAGTTCTATTTTTTATGGCAAATTTCTCTAAAATGGTGTATTCTAGTATAATATATATAAATATTTTTAGACATTAAACAATTAAAGCAAAGTGGGGATGAACATAATGTTAGGTACAATTGTAAACAGTATCGCAATTATATTTGGAGCACTATTAGGAATTATCATTAAAAAAGGTATGAAAGAAAAGTATAAGACTACAGTTATGGATGGAATTGGTCTTTCGGTAGTCATCATCGGGATAATGGGAGGAATAGAGTCAAATAATATTATTTTGATTATAGCAAGTATTGTAGTTGGCAGTATTGTAGGTGAAATATTAGATATTGATTCAAAGCTTGAAAATTTAGGTAATAATATGGAGAAAAGATTTGGTAAAGGTGACTCAAACTTCTCCAAAGGATTTGTCACAGCCTCTTTGGTATATTGTATAGGGGCTATGGCTATAGTAGGAGCCTTAGAATCAGGATTAACAGGTAACCATGAAACTTTATTTGCAAAGTCAATATTGGATGGGATTACTGCTATAATATTTTCTTCAACATTTGGAATAGGTGTAGCATTTGCAGCTATCCCAGTATTTATTTATCAGGGTATAATCACGCTGTTGGCTAATTCGGCGAAGGATTTATTGACAACAACTGTTATTAACGAAATGTCAGCAGTTGGAGGTATATTAATCTTAGCCATAGGGATTAATATATTGGGGATTAAAAAGATTAAGGTTGCAAATATGTTACCTTCAATTATTATTCCGTTAATATATTTAACCATTTTGAACATACTATAGGTAGCTAAACAAAGAAAAATAAAGAAAAAACTTGAAAAATTAAGAAAGCTGGAGATAATCAAAAAATACTGTGGAATTTGGGGACATCATCTATTTGAAAAGGTGGTTTTTTTGAAGTATATTATATGTATGATTATTAGCACTCGATATTATTGAGTGCTAATAAAAAGAGTATTATTATTAGAGGAGGTATTTACAAGTGAGTTTAAAACCATTAGGAGACAGAGTTGTTATTAAAAAAGTAGAAGTAGAAGAAAAAACTAAAAGCGGAATAGTACTTCCAAGTACTGCCAAAGAACAGCCATCAATGGCTGAAGTAATTGCCATTGGTGCTGAAATTACTGATGATGAAAAGAAAAAAGATCAAGTTAAGGTAGGCGATAAGGTAATCTTCTCTAAGTATGCAGGTACTGAAATAAAGGTTGATGGAGAAGAAGTTACTATATTAAAATTAAGCGATATTTTAGCAGTAGTGGAATAAGACAATTCACAATAAACAATGAAGATGTCATTCCGAGCGCAGTCGAGGAATTTTCGGTTTTAATTGTGAATTGTGAATTGAGAATTGTGAATTAAAAATTTCATGAAATAAAATTTTGTAAAAAGGAGTGTGTTTACTTAAATGGCTAAGGAAATTAAATTTGGCGAAGAAGCTCGTCGTTCAATGGAAAAAGGTATCAACCAATTAGCTGATACTGTAAAAGTTACATTAGGACCTAAAGGCAGAAATGTTGTATTAGATAAAAAATTCGGTGCACCACTTATTACTAATGATGGTGTTACAATAGCTCGTGAAATTGAATTAGAAGATAAATATGAAAATATGGGTGCGCAACTTGTAAAAGAGGTTGCTACAAAAACTAATGACGTAGCAGGGGATGGTACTACTACTGCAACACTATTAGCTCAAGCAATTATTAGAGAAGGCTTAAAGAATGTTGCAGCTGGTGCAAATCCAATGATTATCCAAAAAGGTATCAAAAAGGCAGTAAATACTACAGTTGAACAAATTAAGAATTTCTCAGTTAAAGTAGAAACTAAAGAAGCTATAGCTCAAGTAGCATCAATTTCAGCAGGTGATGAAGAAATTGGTCAATTAATAGCTGATGCTATGGAAAAGGTAGGCAATGACGGAGTTATCACTGTTGAAGAATCTAAGTCAATGGGTACAACCTTAGATGTTGTTGAAGGTATGCAATTTGACAGAGGATATGTTTCAGCATATATGGTAACTGATACTGAAAAAATGGTAGCAGAGTATGAAAATCCATATATATTAATCACTGATAAGAAGATTTCAAACATACAAGAAGTTCTTCCAATACTTGAACAAATCGTTCAAATGAGCAAACCATTAGTTATCATTGCTGAAGATATTGAAGGAGAAGCAATGTCTACATTGGTGCTTAATAAGTTGAGAGGTACATTTAACTGTGTTGCTGTGAAGGCTCCTGGATTTGGTGATAGAAGAAAAGACATGCTTCAAGACATAGCTACCTTAACAGGTGGTAAGGTAATATCCGAAGAATTGGGATATGAATTAAAAGAAGCTACAGTTGAAATGCTCGGTAGGGCATCAAAGGTTAAAGTAGATAAAGAAAATACAGTTATTGTTGACGGACAAGGTGAACAAGAAGAAATCAAGAATAGAGTAAAACAAATAAGGGCTCAATTAGAATCTACTGAATCAGAATTTGATAAAGAAAAGTTGCAAGAAAGATTAGCTAAATTAGCAGGTGGAGTAGCAGTTATCCAAGTAGGTGCTGCAACTGAAACCGAATTAAAGGAAAGAAAATTAAGAATAGAAGATGCTCTAGCAGCAACAAGAGCAGGTGTTGAAGAAGGTATGGTTCCTGGCGGTGGTACAGTTTTAATCGATGCTATACCAGCAGTTTCTGCATTGCTTAAAGATGCTCATGGGGATGAGAAGACAGGTATCAATATTATAGTAAGAGCATTGGAAGAACCAATAAGACAAATTGCAGCTAATGCGGGATTAGAAGGCTCAGTTATAGTTGAAAGGGTTAAGCAAGAAAAAACAGGTATAGGATTTAATGCATTGACTGAAGAATATGTAGATATGATTAAAGTAGGTATTTCAGACCCTACAAAGGTAACCCGTTCTGCACTTCAAAATGCAGCTAGTGTTGCAGCTATGGTATTGACAACTGAAGGTGCAGTTGCAGATGTAGAAAAAGAAGACCCTGCCGCAGCTATGGGCGGTATGGGAGGAATGAATGGAATGGGCGGTATGATGTAGGAGCCGTCATAAACGATTAATATTTGTTTATTGAAACAGAGGTAGCTTATTATTAGGCTACCTCTGTTAATTTATTTACTGCGTTTCTAGAGTTCAATCTCATTGTATCTAATTTGTTGCTTGTTTATCTCTTCAGTATATATTATTATATAATTAAGCATTAGTAAAATTCATATATTTTATATAAATAATTCCTAAGAAGAATGATTGGAGGAAATCATGGACATAAAACAAATAAGAGCATTTATATCAGTTGCAAATCATTTAAGTTTTACAAAGGCATCTGAGGAAATGTTTATGACACAATCATCAATCAGTAAGATAATTAAAACCCTCGAAGAAGAATTAGAAACACAGCTCTTCTATAGAAACCCTAAGATACAATTGACTGATTCAGGGCATGAGCTTTATAAACAGTCCATAAACCTTATTTCTCTTATGGATAATATTCCAATTGAAATTCATAATTTGATAAAATTAAAAAAAGGTGTAATAAATATTGGAATACCTCCTATAATCGGAGCCTCCTTTTTTCCAAGAATAATTGGAGAATTTAAATCTATTTTTCCAGGTATAGAAATAAAGCTATTAGAGGTTGGCTCAAAGATAATAGAAGAGAAGCTGGAAAAAGGAGATTTGGATATTGGTATAGTGTGTTCATATCCAAATGATAGGGCAAATTTTGATATGTTTAAATATGTTAAAAGTCCATTAATGCTTGGTGTAAATATCAATAATCCATTGGCTGAGAAGGACATAGTCCTATATAAGGAACTAAAGAATGAGAATTTTGTATTATTCCAGCAGGATTTCAGTTTATATGACTTTATCATAGGTAGATGTGTTGAAAATGATTTTGAACCGAATATTATATGCAATAGTTCTCAAAGAGATTTTATAATAGAGATGGTGGCTACAAATTTAGGGGTTACTTTTTTCCCCGAAATAACAAGCTCTACTATTAATAGACCAGATATAAAATTTATTCCTCTAGAGGATCCACAGATTAATTTAAATCTATTGGTAATCTGGAAAAGTGACAGATACCTATCCTATGCAAGCAAGAAATGGCTGGAATTTGCTGCTTCGAAAAAGGGGATAGAGCTCGAATTTAAACAATAAAAAGGCTGGTAATCTCAGCCTTTTTTAATACCATCCTCTAACCTTCATTACTTCAGCAATCTTCTTAACTGAAGACATATATGCAGCACGTCTTATAGAAACCTTATATTCTTCTACTATATTCCATATATCATGGAAGGCTTCAACCATTGCTCTTTCTTCTTTTTTTATTACTTCTTCTTCACTCCAATAATGGGAGTATAGATTTTGAACCCATTCAAAATATGATACTGTAACACCACCAGCATTTGTCAATATATCGGGAGTAACATAAATTCCACGTTCATTCAATATTTCATCTGCATCGGGAGTAATAGGTCCATTGGCGCCTTCACAGATAAGCTTTGCGTTAATTTTCTTTGCAATTTCAGCATTAATTGCATTTTCTAATGCTGCAGGTACTAAAATATCAATTTGCAACGACCAGAATTCATCGACAGATATTACATTAGCCTTTGGATATTGTTTTTTGTCTTTATTTACTTTAAGGAAACTGCTAAAATCATTATAATCTATTCCGTCCTTATTATATAAAGCAAAATCCTTAAAACCTATTGCTACTACCTTTGCACCTTGATCTTGAAGATGCTTAGCAGTATAGCTACCTACATTTCCAAAACCTTGGATTGAGACAGTAGCATCCTTTATAGCAATACCAACTTTCTTACCTGCTTCCCTTGCGACAATTGCTACACCTAATCCGGTAGCTTCAGTCCTTCCCTGAGAACCTCCCCATACAATTGGTTTTCCTGTTATAATTCCAGGAGTATGTTCTCCGGTTATCTTCATGTATTCATCTGCCATCCAACCCATTATCTGTTCATTTGTATTTACATCTGGGGCAGCTATATCTATTCTCTCGCCTATATACCTCCAAATTCCCCTTATATAACCTCTTGATAGCCTTTCCAATTCTCTTTGGGATAAAGTATTTGGGTCAACAGCAATTCCGCCTTTACCACCGCCAAGTGGTAAACCTAATACACAACATTTTAGGCTCATCCACATAGATAATGCCTTTACCTCGTTCATATTTACATCGGGATGAAATCTAATACCACCCTTTGCTGGACCCATTGCATCACTATGTGCTGCTCTAAATCCTTTGAAAACCTTTAAAGATCCATCATCCATAACAACCGGAATTGATATCTCAATTACTCTTTGTGGACATTTCAACAATTCATAAACTCCTTGATCTAATCCTAAATTAGTTACAGCCTCTTGAATTCTAATTTGTGCATTTTTTAATGGATTCAAGTTTTCTAGTGTCATAGCATATCCCTCCGTAAATTTTATTATTATCTATTTCATAAGTTAATGTTGTAAATGATTACTTATTATACTAATATATAAGGTGTTGAATGTAAAATTCATATATTTACTAGAATATATTCCAATATAGAATGGTGGTAGACAATCATGGACTTAAAACAGATAAGGACATTTATTAGTGTAGCCAACACATTAAATTTTACTAAATCGGCTGAAGAACTTTTCATTACCCAATCTAATGTTAGCAAAATAATTAAATCCCTAGAGGATGAACTTGGTACTCTTTTGTTTTATAGAAACCCGAAAATTGAGTTAACAGAGATAGGCAAAGCGATTTATACTCAGTCAATTAATATAGTAAGTCTAATGGAGAATATATCATTGGAGGTAGAAAATTTTTATGAGCTTAATAAAGGAGAAATAAAGATAGGAATTCCCCCATTGACAGGTTCATCCTTTTTCCCAAAGATAATTGGTGAATTCAACAATAAATATCCAAATGTTGAGATGAAGCTATTTGAAAGTGGTTCCAAACAAATTGAACACAAACTGGAAAACGGTGAATTGGATATAGGAATTATGGTTTCCGATCCATTAAAAAATGATATTTATAATTCTATTGAATTTATAAGAAGTCCTCTAAAGGTTGCAATCAATAAAAACAATCCTCTTTCTCAAAAAGAACTTATAACATTTGATGATTTAAAAAATGAAAAATTCGTATTGTTTCAAGAGGATTTCAAATTATATGATAATATAATTGAAAGATGTGAAAAAAGCAACTTTAAACCATATATAATTTGCAAGAGCTCCCAGAGAGAATTTATTATTGAGATGGTTGCATCAGATGTAGGGATAGCCTTTCTTCCAGATGTAATATGCATGGAGACCAATAGAAAAAATATTGTATTTATACAAGTTGAGGAACCAGGTATTTATTTAAATCTTTCCATAGCATGGAGAAAAGACAGATATCTTTCACATGCCAGCAGGGAATGGATAAGATTTTCTTCAGAAAAATTACATGCAGTAGTTTCATAATTATCAACGTTAATATTAATGAATATAATCTACTATCATAACCAAAAAGATACTATTGAAAATATGTCAAAATATCAGTAAGATAGGATATGATTATATTTAAAATCATTAGTTGAGGTGTTAAAGTGGATAAGAAAAAAAGAATATATATTATGCTATCGCATAGCGGATCATTGTTTTCAAAGATGATTACTTTGTGCACTAGGGAGCCATATACTCACGTGTCAATAGCTTTTGATGAGCACTTAAAGGAAATGTACAGCTTTGGAAGACTCAATCCTTATAATCCGATAATAGGGGGATTTGTAAAGGAGGATATAGTAAATGGTACATTTGGAAGGTTTCCCCATGCTAGGTGTGCACTGTACTCATTAGAGATTGATGCTTATCAATATAATAGTCTTAGAAATGAATTATTCAAATTTAAAATTGAAAGCAATAAATATGGTTATAATTTATTAGGAGTATTAAGTGCAGCATTTAATTTTCCATTGCATAGGAAATACAGTTATTTCTGTTCGCAATTTGTATCTGAGATATTGTTAAACAGTGGAATTAGAATAATAGATAAGAATCCGAGTTTAACTGCACCTATGGATTTTATGAACTGTAAGGAACTTGAAATCATATATGAGGGTGAACTTAGGGATTATAGCCAAAGAGAAAAAGTATTATCAATGCAATTATAAAATTTATATTTATAAAAAAACTAGGTAGCAATTAAAAAGTCATCATTGGATGACTTTCCTTTTTTATTGTTCCAAGTAAAGACGAAAGAACTACGAACTTTTTTATTTTTCTTTGCAGTATTAATTAATTATTTTTCGTTATAATTATGTAGAGAGGAGGGGAGGCATGAATAACGAAGAAATCTTTATAAAAGAAGCAGCTTCTGGGAATGAAGAAGCCTATGCAGAACTAATAAATACATATAAAAGTTATGTTTTTGCAATTATTCTCAATTTTATTAAGGATTATAATGAAGCTGAAAACATAGCCCAAGAAGTTTTTTTACAGATTTATGTCTCCCTTAATAAGTTTGAATACGATAATTTCAAGTCATGGATTGGTAAAATAGCAGCTAATAAGTCAATAGATTGGCTTAGAAAGAAGAAGTCCAAATACAAGGAAGAGTTAGTAGATGATGAAGTGTTAGAGAACTCTGAGGCGAATATATCCAACAATCCTGAATCACTGATAGTTGAGAAAGAGAGAAGAGAAAACCTTATAAATATGCTCAATACTTTACCCGATGCTTATAGGGATACTCTAGAAAAATTTTACTTTCAGGAAAAAACCTATGAGCTAATCGCAGAGGAAGATAATGTATCTGTAAAAACAGTGGCATCTAGACTTTATAGAGCAAAATTATTGTTAAAAGAGAAATGGAGGGATGAGAATGAAGCATTATGATTATATAGAGTGGTTGTTATATAAGAACAAGGCACTGTCAGATGAAAAATTAAAAGAGATGGAAGCTCACCTATATAATTGTGATATATGTATGGATATTTTTCTATCCCTAGTAAGTGAAGACGAAATTAAAATGGCAGGAAGCATGTTAACCAATGATTTTACTGATAAAGTCATAGATAAATTACCTAAATATAAGGTTGAAAAGAAAGAAATAGAACACGATAAAAAGCATTTTTATTATCAATTTGGAATTTATGCTGCGGTAGCTACAGTAACGATAGTAATGAGCTTGAGTGGGGTTTTTACCCATATGGTTGATGCAGTACCCAAGATTGCATCATCAATTCAGGTGAATGATCAATGTTTCGAACAAAATATAATAGTTAAATTATCTGATAGAATTATTAATTCTACATCTTACTTGATAACTAGTATTGAAAACATTAGCAATTAGACTATTTTAGGAGGAGATATAATGAAACAAAAAAGCAAGTTTGTAACATTTATATTATCAGTTGTTCCAGGATTATCACATTTATATGTTGGAATAATGGATAGAGCAGTAATATTCTTTATGTTGTTTGCTGGAATTCTTTTTGGAAGTTTGGGGCTTAGCCTAATAGCAGATGATGGTGATTTTATGTTACTATTTTTAATTGGCTACCCTATACTATGGCTTGTTGCATTGGTGGATATATTTTCGATTCTAAAAAAGATTAAACTAAATCAGCTTTATAATAATGGTGAAATTGACTATGAAGCTCTGGATCCTAAGTTAAATAAAAAAACCATAACTCTTTCGCTATCTATAATCCCTGGAGCAGGTCATATGTATCTGGGATATCAGAAAAAGGGATTAATGATAATGGGTACATTTCTTTTATCTGTATTCTTTATGGGCTGGTTAGGAATATCACTGCTATTGTTTTTATTGCCATTAATATGGTTTTACAGCTTCTTTGATGCAATGCATATCGTAGACGGAAATAAGGATGAGTCTATAGATGAGGAGTTTAAACTACCGGATATTAAACATGAATGGATTGCATATGGACTGATTATAATGGGACTTATGATCATTATAGAAAGGATTCTATTCCCGATGATAAACCCTCAGATGAGAAGCTATATTCAAACGTCAATAATATCATTGATATTTATAATCTCCGGTGTTGTGATACTCAGAAAAAATAATAATAAAGATACAAACGGAATAGAGAAGAAGGATGAAGAAAATGAAGATTAAGAGAGTTGGAACCATAACAATGGCTATAATCTTAATAGCCTTAGGGATTATCATATTTGTATCTCAGATTAGTGGTGTAACTGCGATAAATATGATAATGAAACTATGGCCGCTTATGCTTATATTACTAGGTACAGAAATACTGTACTTTAGATATAAATCAAAGGATGATGAAATTATAATTAAGTATGATATATTCAGTATATTTCTAGTAATGTTTATACTTTTTACTAATTTGGGACTGTATGCACTATCAGAAATAGGATTCATAGAAATATTAAAGGAATCAATTATGTAAAAACTTAAAGAACCCTCGGGTTCTTTTTTTCTTTCTTGACACAAACTATTATTTTTGATACATTAGTAGGAAAATTATTGTTAGATAAATTTAAAGTATATAAAAGTGGAATACTAAAGAAAACGTGAGGAGGAATTGATTTGCAATTTATTGGAGAAGGGTTAACTTTTGACGATGTCCTTTTGGTACCGGGTAAATCAGAAGTATTGCCTAGAGAAACAAATACAGCTACTTATTTAACTAAAACAATTAAGCTCAATATTCCCTTGATGAGTGCGGGGATGGATACGGTGACTGAATGTAGAATGGCTATAGCAATAGCTCGAGAAGGTGGTATAGGAATTATCCATAAAAATATGACTATAAGCGAACAAGCCATGGAAGTAGATAAGGTAAAAAGATCAGAGCACGGTGTAATTACGGATCCTTTCTATTTATCTCCAGACCACATTGTTTCTGATGCATTGGAATTAATGGAGAGATATAGGATTTCAGGAGTTCCTATTACTGACGAAAATAATAAACTTATTGGAATTATAACCAACAGGGATATAAGATTTGAAAAGGAAATATCAAAAAAAATACATGAAGTAATGACAAAGGATAATCTAGTTACTGCTAAAATCGGTATTTCCATGGATGATGCCCTTGATATTATGAAGCAATATAAGATAGAAAAGTTACCTTTAGTAGATGATGAATATAAGTTAAAAGGGTTAATAACTATAAAGGATATCGAAAAATCTATACAATATCCTCATTCTGCTCGTGATGACAATGGAAGATTGTTGGCTGGGGCAGCTGTAGGAGTAACTGCTGATATGATGGAAAGAGTAGCAGCTTTAGTAAAAGCAAATGTTGATGTTGTTGTATTAGATACTGCTCATGGTCATTCAAAGGGTGTATTAGAAGCAGTTAAAAAGATTAAGGCTGAATACCCTAATCTTCAGGTGATTGCAGGTAATGTAGCTACGGCAGAGGCTACTGTAGATTTAATTAAGGCTGGAGCAGACTGTGTAAAAGTCGGAATAGGACCAGGTTCTATTTGTACTACAAGAGTTGTAACAGGGATAGGAGTACCACAAATTACTGCAGTTATAAATTGTGCAGAAGCTGCTAAGGAATTTGGGGTACCTATTATAGCCGATGGAGGTATCAAGTATTCAGGAGATATTACAAAGGCTATCGCAGCAGGTGCCAATGTAGTGATGGCAGGCTCGCTTTTTGCAGGCACTGATGAAAGTCCAGGAGAAGATGTTTTATATGAAGGTAGAAGGTATAAGGTATATAGAGGTATGGGTTCATTAGGTGCTATGGATGCAGGCAGCAGAGACAGATATTTTCAGGAAAATACGAAGAAATATGTACCTGAAGGTGTAGAAGGAAGAGTACACTATAAAGGCTCCCTTGGCGAAGTGGTATATCAATTAATGGGAGGATTAAAATCAGGAATGGGTTATATAGGTGCAAAGAATATTTATGAATTACAAGAAAAGGCAAGATTTATTAAAATAACATCTGCTACTCTTGTAGAAAATCATCCTCATGATATTCAAATTACTAAAGAATCACCTAACTATACAAGAAAATAATTATTCATAAAAAATAGGTGCCATATTAAATGGCACCTATTTTAAATTCTTAAGCATATATATGTCAGTCATGTTTTTTCCAGTCACCGCTTAACATTCTATCTAATTTCCAAGTGCAATACAATGAAAAACCAAAAGATAATTTTGTATAAAGCAGCATTTCTAGAGGGACAATAAGCTTGATACAATAAGGAGGAATTATTATGAACTCTAATAAAATTACTTTACAAGAAACTATGCAGCTTCACCAGCTGTTAAATGAAAAAAATATAAGAGTAATAAAAGCAAAGCTTGTCCAAGGTTTAGTTTTTGATCAGGATTTAAGAGCATTATTAGAAAAAGAAGTACAACATTCTTATCATACTATAAGCTCTTTTACGAATTTGCTATTGAAAGCTAAAGAATCACTTCGGGAGGGCAAAATATGAATAAAGATAATGTAATAGCAATGGAATTTTTATTGACTACGAAAGCTGGGATAAAAAATAACGCTATGGCATTGATTGAATCAACTTCCGATGAAATTAGAAATGCAATCATTCAGGAGCTTCAATATTTATTGAATTTACATGAAGAAATATATCAATTAATGATAAAAAAAGAATGGCTTTTTCCAGAAGATATAGCAAAACAAATTGAACAAGATACCAAGATAGCTCAAATGACATTAAATATTGCAGATTTAAAATTATTTTCGAATGATATTGATAAGCTAAGCTTAGAGGAACTTCTGCTTGGATTAATCAGACAAACGCTTACTCATATATGATATAAATACAGACAGTAAGAGGAGGAAAATAATGGGTGATAAAAAATTGCTACCTTATGATGGTTTACAATTACACAAGATATTAGATTTAAAAAATGTAGAGCTTACTAAATCTGTTACGATGTTGCCGCTAATATCTGATAATAAATTGAAGGACATAGTAAAACAGCATATAAATTATAATGAAGAACAGATAAATGAATTGCATAATTTAATTGAAAAAAGTTATTATGCTTAAGAGTAGGAGATAATATGAATAAAATAGTAAAAAAGATAACTGGAATGGACAATATGACTAATCAAATTATTGCATCAGATTTGCTTCTTGATATTAAGAGTAGTATAAATATCTATGCAATTGCACTGACTGAAACAACTACACCTGAAATAAGGTCGGTTCTAAGAAGACATTTAAATGATACAATAGTTGAATATGAGAAATTTACTAAATACATGATTGAAAATGATTATTATAATCCGTACGATTTTAATGAACAGGTACAAATCGATTTAAACAATAGTGAAACAGCATTAAAATTAACTAAACCTAGTTAAATTGTAAATACCTTCAACGAATAATAGTCCACTTTAAATAGGATAATAAATATGTACCTATCTTTTATTTCTGATAGCTTACAATTGCGATGAGGTATAAAACCTAAACCTTATCTATGCAAGTTCTCTATATAAAGGAGGTTAAAAATATGCGTTCAGGTATATTTCCGACACTATTAGGAACAGCTTTAACAGGTGCAACACTCTATATGAGTGGTGATGATGTTTTAAAGAAAGGTAAGAAAAAAAGGAATGTAGAAACTATGGTTGCATCCGGACTGCTGGGTTTTGGTTTGGCTCATGTAGTTTTAGGAAGCATCAATATGTTCAGGGATTAAAAGATTAAATGCTTGATAGAGAGACTTCTCTATCAAGTATTTTTTTTTAATTGTTATCTCGAAAACTATAGATTGGATACTATTATTTTTCTTTGCGCATTATTGACATATGTCATAAATGAATTATAATATAATTGTAAGTTATATATTTG
>ENA-UOOK01004037-UOOK01004037.1-fermentation-metagenome-genome-assembly--contig:-NODE-4037-length-16119-cov-3.713583_pt1 | contig 16119 bp, 11 predicted proteins | sample MGYA00245777_ERZ724023 | MGnify/ENA primary metagenome ERZ724023 (study PRJEB28704, sample SAMN03018312) | fermentation metagenome | biome: anthropogenic terrestrial biome; feature: soil; material...
GGCTCTCAGCCAAGGCTCCGACGGATTCTGGACCGGAACCATTGATGTTTCCGCTTACTCTCCCGAAATTGCGGGGGGACAGCATTTTGTGGGCGTGGAGGTTTTTGATGAATTAGGCGGCAAATGGGTCTCCTATCAGGATTACGCCTCTCCGGATGACAATGCCGACATACAGTGGGTATTTGAAATCGGAGATATGATCCAGTCCACGGCAACCATCCATAACGGTTCCGTTTACGTCGGCTCGGAGGACGGGAATCTTTACTGTATCGATTTTGACACAGGCTCCCAAAGCTGGAGCATGAATACCGGTGCCCGCGTGATATCCAAGCCCGCCGTGTATACAGACACTTCCGGAGACAGCACCGTTATCTGGGGCTCTGAAAACTGCAAGGTTTATGCTGCCGATGCCGTAACAGGCGAGCTTCTTTGGACTTATACAACCGGGGGAGGCATTTTGTCGGACCCGCTGGTATCGGACGAAATGGCGTTTGTTGGTTCGGGCGACGGGAAAATCTACTGTCTGGATGCCCAGACCGGAAATATCGTATGGAGCTACCAGACAGATGGTCTAATGAGGCAGCGGCCTGTCATCAGCGGCGGAGTCCTGTATGCCTTTGTGCGGGATACGTATATCTGGTACGCCATCAATATTCAGGACGGAAGCCTAAAGTGGTGGGGCAATGCCGGCACCGATGAGTCGCTGTTTGTATGCGGGGATGTGCGGCCGGTAATAGCCGGAGGCAAACTTTGGTGCATCGACGCTCAGAACACCCGTCCGGGCTACTTAAATATGGATACCGGAAGCCTGGAATGGACGGGAAGCATCCCTAATGTTTCCTCAAGAGGAATGGCAACGGACGGCGAGTACGTTTTTTACTGCTCCAACAGCGGCAGACTGATCAGCGCCATTGACGCGGAAACCGATGAAATTGTGTGGCAGAAGGATCTGCGCGCATCCGACAGCGACAGTGACCTTCAGCAGATGCAGATCGACTCCGGACTGATCTATCAGGACGGCGTGCTTTATCATGTTGCCGAAAGAGGAAGAATAACGGGGCTTGACCCGGAAACCGGCAGCATCCTCTTCTGTTTTGACGCGGCCGGATATCCGGAACGAGTATTCTGGAGTACCCCGGAAGCGTCTGGCAGCAGCATTATATGCAGCGGTATAGATGGAAATGTATACTGCGTTTCGGTAAGCGGCTGATTTTCCGCATTATATATATCGTGTTTTTCACGCTTTCAAAAGCATATGGCACAAGTTCCGGTTGACTTTTGTCATAGAGCCTGTTATGATATAACAACAATACAACGCTTGCTTTTGAGGAGAATCGTGAAAGATGAAATCCATAACCAGATATATGCAGATTTATAATTATTACATCGAGCAAATAGAATCCGGAGCGCTTTCCGAAGGAGATAAAATTCCCACGGAAGAAAATATAGGATCGCTGTTTAACGTAAGCCGGATCACCGTCCGTCAGGCGCTTAACGAACTGGCCCAAAACGGGTATATCCATAAGATCCACGGAAAAGGGAGCTTTGTTTCGGCTAAACGAGCCGATATGCAGTTAAATCGGCTGATTGGCTTCAGTGAGGAAATGAAAGCCCAGGGGATGAGGGCTTCCACCCAGCTTATGGATCGCCAGATTATTTCGCCCAGCGCCTTGGTGCAGCAATCTCTGGAACTGGAGCCTAATCAAAAGGTATATTTTTTTACAAGACTGCGTTGCGCGGATGATGTGGCTATGGCGGTTGAAAAGGTTTATTTGCCGTTTCACCGTTTTGTGGGAATAGACAAGGAGGATCTTACAAAATCTTTATATTCCCTGCTTCATACCAAGTATGAATGTGAGTCGTCCAAGGCCAAACAAAGCATACAGGCCGGTATCTCCGGCGCCAAGGAAGCCCGGCTGTTGAATATCAAGATCGGTTCTCCGGTTCTTATGATCCAGCGCACCACTTATGAGGCAAACGGGTTCCCCTTTGAATATGTCGAGTCGGTTTACCGGGGAGACAAATATGTGTTTAATGTAACTCTCAATCAATAGTTTTTTGCGCAAGCCTGCTGATAATGTGTCATTTCCGGTGGAAAATAATTCCTTGTCGGCAGGCGTTAATTATAGTAATAGAAGATATGACAACATAATAACTAGGGAGGCATAGTGCATGCAGAAAAATGGTGAAGCCTTGTCTTTACATCAGAAAAGAAAAAGCCTTTTCAATCTAAAACAACGCGAAGCGCTGACTGGATGGCTTTTTGTATCTCCGGCTTTAATAGGGTTTTGTATATTTACCTTTGGTTCCATCCTATATTCGCTTTATCTTTCTTTTACGGAATGGGACCTTTTAACAAAGCCCCTGTTTGTGGGATTTGAAAACTATATTTCCATCTTTACTAAGGACCAGTATTTTTATAAGTATTTCGGGAATACCTTCTTTTTTGTGTTTACTCTGGTTCCCATCGTGCTGTGCACCTCTCTGTTTCTTGCCGTTCTTATCAACAAAAAAAGCGGAAGGTTCAGCAAAGCATACCGGGTGGCGCTTTTTCTGCCCAGCATTACCTCTACAGTGGCCGTCAGCATGGTTTGGCTTTGGATCTTTAACCCCGATATAGGCCTTTTAAACAATTTCCTCATTGCCGTAGGATGGAATGACCCTCCCATGTGGCTGAGCAGCCCTGTATGGAGTAAACCGGCGCTGGTGATCATGCGGGTATGGCAGATGAGCGGCTATTATATGATCCTTTTTTTAGCGGGCCTGCAGACGATTCCGGAATCGCTTTATGAGGCCGCGGACGTTGACGGCGCTTCCCGCACACAGAAGTTCTTCAAAATAACGCTTCCCATGCTTTCCAACACGACCTTTGTCGTCATCATCCTGCTGGTTATCGAAGCCTTCAATATGTTTGAATCTATTTTTGTCATGACGGAGGGCGGCCCTTTGGGCAGCACCAGCACCATTATGTACTACATATACGAAAAAGGCTTCTGGAACTATGAAATGGGATACGCTTCCGCTCTTGCCTGGATCTTTTTCCTGCTGATTCTGACAGCTACTCTGGTCCAATACAAATTTCGAAACGAACAGGGAGGGGAATAGGATATGGACAAAACGAAAATATCGGGGCGTTACAAAATCACCCGTATTTTTTATCATCTTTTTATGCTTCTGCTCAGCGCCATTATGATCTACCCGTTTATATGGTCTATCTTTTCCTCCTTTAAATCGCGTACCCAGCTTTACAGCGAAAGCTCCCTGAACATTCTGCCCCAGCCCTTTACCCTTGAAAACTACAAGCGCTTGTTTGAGGTGCTCCCATTCGGACGTTTCATTATCAACTCGGTGTTTCTTTCTCTGGCAATTCCCCTTACGATGATCGCCGTGGCGTCGCTTACGGCTTACGCGCTGACCCGCCTGCGTTTTAAGGGACGCAACCTGCTGTTTTTGCTGTTCATTGCCACCATGATGGTTCCCAGTCACGTCATCCTTATCCCCAACTATAAGATTATCGTGGACATGAATCTTTACAACTCCTATCTGGCGCTGTTCCTTACCAATATGTTCACCGCTTCCAACGCGTTCAACATTTTCTTCTTCCGACAGTTTTTTCTCAGCATTCCGGCAGACCTTGAAAATGCAGCGATTATCGACGGCTGCTCCCGTATCGGTGTTTTTTTCCGTATCGTGCTGCCAAATGCGAAGCCTGCCGTGGCGACAACGGCAATTCTCTCCTTCCGCAGTATTTGGAACGCGTTTTTGTGGCCCATGCTGGTCATCAACGACTATGACAAGCTGACTTTAACCGTAGGCCTGAATTACCTTAAGGAAACAGACCCCAACTGGGCGGTCCTTCTTGCAGGGGCAAGCCTGAGCATTGTCCCGATTATGATTGTGTTTTTAGTTTTCCAGAAATACTTTATGAGTTCAGGTTTAAACAGCGGCTTTGGAGGCAAATAAATTATTCAAGCGTACTTATTTGTCCCTAAAATATAAATTTTATATAAAATGGAGGTTTCCCTATGAAAATGTCAATGAAAAAAGCACTTGCCATGGCAGTATCGCTGGCAATGTCGGTTTCTCTGGCCGCCTGCGGCGGAAGCTCTTCCTCTTCCGCGGCCCCAGCCTCTTCTACAGGGACAGAATCGACATCTTCCACACAGACAGAACCAACTACACTCTCTGTTTATACTTGGTGGGACATTACCAAGTTTGAACACCTGCAGAAAATGGAATCCCAGTTTGAGGAAGAAAACTCGGATATCCTGCTTGACTTTGTAACCATCCCCTCCAAATATGCCGATACCATGGTGACAAAGCTTGCCGCCGGCGAAATTCCCGACGTTATGATGTTGGCGATGGATCAGGTGCCCCGCTACGCCAAATCCGGTATGCTTTATCCGCTAGACGATCTGGCAAGCGAGGAATACAAGGCGTCTTTATACGACGTGGTCAAAAACGCGCTGACGGTTGATGGCGTGATGTATGCCGCGGCCCGCGACGTTACTCCGAAGGTTATGTATCTGAACACCACTATGTTTTCAGACGCCGGAATATCTCTGCCCAGCGCCGACTGGACTCTGGACGATTTTACCGAGCTCGCGAAAAAGCTGACCCAAGGCAGCGGAGCGAACGCTCAATGGGGATATTACTGGAAAAACAACACCGACCCAACCTTTGCTCTTATCGCCATGTTTGGCGGAAAGATGTATTCCGAAGACGGCACCACCAGCGTCTTTTCCACCGATGAGAACACAAAAGCGGCGATTCAGTACATGTATGACCTTTACAACACCTATAAGGTATGCCCTTCCGCGGAGCAGGCGGCGCAGTATGGAAGCGATGATTTAAGCGCGTTTATGGTAAATAAGGTTGCCATGCAGATCGGTGCGCTGTCCACCGCTTCCACCTTTGACGCAAGCGGCGTGGCATATACGGTGCTGCCGATCCCTTATATCAACGGAAAGAGCCAAACCTCATCCTTTGTCAATACCTGGGTCATACCCAAGACTGCCAAAAACCCCGACTTGTCCTGGCGCGTTGTGGAATTCCTGTCCGGCAAGGAAGGCCAGCAGATTGCATTGGATATGAACTTCGGACTCCCTGCTACCACCGAAGTGGACACCGCAGCGTTTAAAGCAAAAAATGACTATAATAAATACTTCGTGGAAGCTTTGAAAACCGCTGTTCCTTATCCCGTCCATATCAACGGCTCCGGCTTCCAGACCATGTTTGTAAAGGAATGCGAGGCTTTGTGGGCTGGTACGGTTACGCCGGAGGAATTTGAGAAGAGAGTGGATGAACAGAGTGTTGACATTCTGAACAAGTAATACTTCTTCCCATTCAAATTTACGGGGGAGCGAAGGGCTCCCCCGTAAAAATCTATTGACAAAGGAATGGAGCTTAAAATGGAGTTTATTGACGATTGCAGCTTTCTCTTCCGATTGAAAGAGATGCTCGACATTATTGAACGGGAAGAGATTGGAGCTATTGAAAGTGCCGCTGAGGCGGCATATCGTTCTATTACAAACGATGGACTGCTCCATGTATTTTCCACCGGCCATTCTCATATGATCGTTGAGGAAATGTTTTACCGCTGTGGTGGACTCATAGCGGTAAATCCGATTTTATCGGATGAGCTGATGCTGCATGTTCACGCCGTTACCAGCACCCTGATGGAACGGCAGCCGGGGAAGGCGACAAAACTACTCACAAACGCAGGGATTGCCAAAGACGACACCATCATTATTTCCTCTAATTCAGGGATCAACGCCGTACCTGTGGAGGCGGCGCTTTATGCAAAATCCTGTGGACTTACGGTCGTCTGTGTAACCTCCAAAAAAGCTTCGGAGTCTTTGACTCCTCGGCATGAAAGCGGAAAGCGGCTGTTTGAGGCAGCGGATATAGTCATTGACAATCACGCTCCTCTTGGCGACGGATTAGTGCAGATTCCGGGAAATGGGCAGGCAACGGGCGGGGCCTCTACCTTCGGCAGCCTGTTCATTGCCCAGAGAATCGTATTAAAAATAGAAAACCTGTATATTCAAGACGGCAAAATCCCCCCTGTTTATCAGAGCGCAAATCTTCCCGGCGGGGACGACTTCAATGCCGAAATCATCAAGAAATACGCGGGAAGAATAAAGGCGCTCAGCTAGCGGGGACAGTATGGAAAGATATCTGGTATGCGACGGCGGTGGAAGCAAGACGGATTTTATTGTTTTTGACAGAGACGGAACGGTATATGGATATGTGGAAAAAAAAGGGACGAACGCAATCTTTTTCGGAGAAGAAGACACCATGGGAACAATTTGTTCCGGCATAACGGAATGCACGGAAAAATCGGGATGCGGCTTAAATGACCTTCTGAAAATCAGCCTATTTATTCCGGGATTTAAAAGCAGCGTCGGTCTGGTCAGGGAAAAGCTTAACCGGCCGGATATTGAGGTTTTCGGTGACGAACATAATGCGCTGTATACCGCGTTCGGCGCATCCTTGGGAATTGTAGCCGTAAGCGGCACGGGAAGCTTTGCAATCGGGCGGGATCGAGCCGGCAGGGAAATATCGTGCGGCGGCTGGGGGCCCTTGTTTGGTGACAAGGGCAGCGGATATCACGTCGGTCTGATGTGCTTGGAGCGGATTGCGGATCTGTATGACAGCGGCGTGGAAAATAACTCGCTGCAAACACGGTGCCTTTCGGCGCTGAATCTTGAAAGCGTGAGGGACCTCCGACATGCCGCTTACCGGCCGGACTTTACCCGGGATAAAGTCGCGGCGCTTTGCAAAACCGCGGCGGAAGCGGCCATGCAGGGAGATGCCACGGCGGAAGACATATTCGCTTCCGCCTCAGATGAGCTTGCCAAGCTGGTGCGAAGGGTATCCCTCCGTTTGGAAAGCGACGGCCTGCCGGTTGCCGTAACAGGCGGAGTGTCAAAAGCAGGTCCCGTTTTCTTAAAGCCGTTTACACAGAAGCTGGCTCTGTACTGCCCCCGGTGCGTCTATCGCCCTTCCCGCTACACCCCCATTGTGGGAAGCGCTTTGTTTCTGCTGCACAGGCAGGTCGGGGTGCCTTTAGAGGACTCCTCCATTGGGGAACGTCTGATGAAATACACAAACAGGAGATAATACTATGCTGATGGACAATTATTTTTCCCAGATGAAAAGTGTGCTTGAAGCCATTGAAAATACCCAGAAAAACGCTATCCTTAACGCCGCCGAAGCGATAACAGGCCGGATTGCCAGGGGCGGGGCCTGGCATATTATGGACACGGGGCATATGCTGATGTTTGAAGGCGTGGGAAGGACCGGTGGAATGATGGCTCTAAAACCAATCAAAGTCACCTGCGAGATTCAGAATCCTGTCCGTTACCGCCCCAGCCCGGCGCGGGGGAACATAGGATACGACAGTATTCCGGGCTTTGCCGATTACGTGTTGGGACGTTCCAATATCCTGCCGGACGATGTGATTATGATTGGGTCAGTTTCCGGTTACAATTACTTCCCCGTCGATCTGGCTCTTAAGGCCAATGAAATGGGGTGCGTTACGGTGGCCATCACTTCCGTTGAATATTCCCGCCGCCTTACCAGCAAACATCCCAGCGGCAAGCGGCTGTTTGAAGCGTGCACCTATTGCCTGGACAACTGCGCCAAATACGGAGACACCCTGGTTGCCGTACCGGAGCTTGACCGGGAAATCTGTCCCTCCAGCGGGATCGGTTCAAGCTATCTCATGTGGGCTCTGCAAAGCACGGTTGTCGAAAAGCTTCTCGCCATGGGGATAAAGCCCGGAGTCTATATTTCCAACCATATGCCGGACGCCCCGATGCTGAACGGCGAAGCGTTGGAACGCTACGCTCAATATGGCTATTAAGGAGCAAGGTAATGAAACTGGCAGGAAAAACATTTACGGCGGATTTTGATCCTGTTATCTGTAATTTTAAGGAAATTATCCATTTGAAAACCGGCAGGAATTATATTGCCCGCGTACCGTGCGTTCCCCTGATTTCTTTATCCGCAATCATTGACGGCTGTAAAAGGGAGCTTTTTCCTGATACCGCCGCGGCATCCGGAGATGAAAATGCCATTATGGTTCGCTGCCGCTCTTTCGGCGGTCGTGCGATGGAGGCAGACCTGCTGATTTCGGCAGAGGATGACCGGCTGGTTATCTCGGCCAAAATCAGCAACAACGACCCGGAAGCGGAGATAGCCGAGATATTTCTCCCCCATTTGCAGGGAATTTACCTCGGCGACGGAGACACTATTATTTATCCCCATCACGCGGGCGAAAAAACAGCCAATCCCGTATCGGAGTACGGCAAAAATAAAAAGGATTTTTGGAGGGCAAGCAGTGTTGCCTGCGGCGATATTTACCGGAGGGAAATAAACTACTGCGGCCTGGCCTCCATGAGCTGGATGTACTATTATACCTCCCGGGACAGCCTGTATATCGGCAGCCACGATCCCCGGTTTCCGGTGACCGGAGTGATCGCGGAATCCAGCGGATCGGATTCTTCTCCGTGGATGGGCTTCGGATTCCGCAAGTATTACCGTATCCTCAAAGGGGAAGCTTATTCCGCCGGGGAATACGTTTTGTCGGTCAATGAAAAGGACTGGCACTACGGCGCCAGACTATACCGGAATTATATCGCACCTTATCTGAATTTTAACCACAATCCGGAATTTCTGAATGAGGAATACGCGCTGAATCAGTGCTATAACTTTAAGCGGTCGGGAACCATTGAAAACCGTTTTGAGGATATTCCCCGGATGTTTGAAGAGGGAAGAAAGCTGGGCGTACGGCACATGTTCCTGGCAAGCTGGAACCGAACCGGTTTTGACAGCTTTTATCCGGAATACTATCCGGATATGGAGCTGGGAAGCGCCATGGAGTTTTGCCGGGGACTTGGATATGTCCGGGAACACGGCGGCTTTTCCACCCTGTACATCAACGCCCGCATTTTCGACGTAAAGTCCGATTTTCATAAAACTCTGGGAGAAAAAATGGCCGTTCGCGACGAAAAGGGCGGGATGGTCTACGAGACCTATGGGCCGGCCAAATTTACCGTCAACTGTCCCTCTGACCATTTATGGAGGGATTACCTGATCGATACCGCGGAGTTTGCCGCGAAAGCGTATGGCTGCGACGGAATTTATCTCGACCAGCTAGCCTCGGCCGAACCCCTGCCCTGCTTTGATAAAAACCACAGCCACGACAATATCGGCGATTTCAACAACGGTAACCTCTATATTCTGAAAGAGCTTCTTTCCCGGCTGCGCGGAATGAACCCCAACGCCTACCTGATGACCGAAAACTGCGGCGACATTTACGGCAGCTACACCTGGGGCAACCTTACTTGGAATGGCGCCGACTATGATGAATTCTTCAATGTGTTCAAATACACCTTTCCGGAGTTTATTCAGGTGAATATGGTGAACCCCCGCAAATGGGTAAACAACCCTGCCGAACAAAAGTGGTGGTTTTATAAGGACATGCAAAGGGCCGTTTTGCTGGGAAGCATTCTCTGGATGGGGATCACCAGCCATTTTAAGACCGCCGGGACGGAGTATACCCTTTATGCAGAGCAGATTTTACGCTTTAGAAGACGGATCCAGCCCTATATCAAAAACGCCGCGTTTCTTGACCGGGAATTTATTTTAGATATATCGGACGGTTGCGACGCTTCCTCCTGGAGACTGCCGGACGGTTCGGTTATAATTTTGGCCGTCAACGCCGCTTTAGATCCTCAGGCAAAGCTGACCGTCCGTTTGCCATGGCCCAGAGGAAAGCTTTCCCGCTTTGACGAGGAGGAAAGCGCGGAAACGCGGGAGTATGCGGATTGTCCGATTTCTGTCCCCATTTGCAAGAGCAGGCTCCACTGCCTGATTTTTGCAAAAGCCGGAAAGGAAATCCCCAACGCCGTTTTGTAAAGGGAACACATCCGGTCTACATGGCGGGTAGTCCTGCAATTGATTTTGCAGGCTGCCCGCCATGACTTTTTTATAAGGACACGACAATACCCTTCGTACCTTAGTGTAGGGTTATACATACTTTTTGTTCTGTAGGAATTTCTGTATGCAGGGAGTCTGTGTGACTGTCATGAATTTCCTTGTGTACTGTTTTATTAAGGGCCGCCGGTATGCGTATAAAAACAAAAAACAAGGCGGAAAATTATGTTTTCCTGCCTCGTTTTCTGTTTTTTACGTTTTTACACTTTCCTGCTCACAACAAATAACGGGTTCTAAAGAACTGCTGTTCAGTTAAGAGTGAGAATCTTCACATCTGCCTGCATGAGAATGTTTATATCCAGCCCATTCAGTACGTTGTCGTCGTTAACGTCCGCAGCCGCATATTCTTTTGCGCTCAATGTGCCTGTGCTGTTTCTGACGATGATCTGATTCAGCATCAAAGCATCCGCAAAAGTAATCGCCCCATCGCCGTTAACATCGCCCAGCAGCACAACCTTATTGTCACTGTTCTGTCCGATGACAGGCTTGCCCGGTCCGTTTTCATTGACAGGAGTGACTTCAACGGCAATATCCATTTCGGTATATTCAGATGTTACCATAAAGATTCTGTCGGTTTCTCCTTCAATAGGCTCGTATATTTCGCTTCCGTGAACAGCCGCCAGCCAGCGGAAGGTAGTGCCGCCATCACCGGTTCCGTCTTCCAGGGCGTATTGGGCGGTCAGCGTCTGTCCCACAACCGTTTCCCCGGTAAAGGTTACGTCTGTGACGCTGGGAAGCAGAAGCTCAAACTCCGCTGTGATTGTGACTGCGGCTCCCGGCATAGCGAAGCTTGTTCCGATAATGTCATATTCTTGTGTGCCGTCGCTGTACCTCAGGCTGCCTTTCTTCAGCCGGTATCCCTTATCCGGCGTTATGGTCAGCAGAACCACTTCCCCTTCCGAGGCTTCTTCCCGGCCGGCCGAAATGGCGCCATACTCCGCCAACGGGTCGATGGTAATGGAATATTCTGTTCCGCCTGAGTTCCACTGGGCGGTGAGAATGATATCGGCTTCCGGCACAGTAATGGTCTCTCCGGGCAGCAGGATCGTATTCTCTTCTGTCAGCCAGCCTGTGAATACAGATCCTTCCCTTTGGGGAACAAATGCCGGAACTTCATAGCTTTCTCCTGCCGCAAGGCCGGTTGCCTTATTCGGTACGGCAACGGATTCTTCCTCTGTGCCGTCGTCATAAGAAACACTGTTTCCCGCTTCGGCGACTACAAAGGTCCCCAGGGTGTCGGCTTCGAGGATAATATTGAAGCCATTAATTCGGGCATTCAGCCGTTTCAGCGCACCGTTCTCCAGATGCAGCACCGCAATACGCGCAGAATCATAATTTTCAGGAACGGGGATCGCAAGCTGCCAGCCGCTGTCCGATTCCGCCGGCTCTCCCGCGTTCATAACCGTCAGGTCATAGACTGCATGAGCGGGAACCGCTTTGTCGTAAATCTGGGCCAAACCGGACTCTATCTCATCATAGGCGCTTCCGCCGGTAAGACGGTATACGCTGAGATAAGAACCTGCAGGGACATTTCCCGTTGCCGCAATGCCCGTATCCGGGTCGGTAACCGTTACGCCGGAAGCCGCGCCGCCGCCCACACGAATAAACCGAACGGCACTGGCTCTGTTACCGGCCTTATCCGAAACAGTGTAGATCAGTTTATACTCGCCGGAAACAGAAGGATCTACCGTCCCCTCCACAGTGATTGCGGAGGTCAGGTCCCCGTCTGTTTCATCCGCCGCAGAAACGCCTGCCAGAAGGTCAAATTCGGAGCCTTCTTCAATGGATGTGTCTCCGGGAATGGTAAGCACCGGAGCGGTTTTATCCGCCGAAGCGCCGGTCTTATAAACGGTAAACTCATCCACTACCGACATGGTATCCTCGGAAACCGGCACATGGTCGGCCGATTCGGTACGGTAAGTTGTAATGGTAATGGCGGTGTCGCTTACCTGTACGTTGGTAATATTGTCAAGGTTCTCCTGATTTTTAACCGCCACATAAGAATAATCGGTATTTTTGAGCGTATAGTGCTTACTGCTTGCGGAGTTGAGGGTAATGTACAGGACATCTCCCGCTTTGGCGTCCGTCACGCTGCTCTGCACGCCGAGAGACACATCCTGCGGCACTGTGCCGTTCATCATGTAGGTCCTCGTATAAGCGTGGTCGTGCCCCATCAGCACCAGGTCAATATCCAGCTCGGTGAAAATCGGCGCCAGCCGGTCACGCAGTTGAAGAATACCCGTACTGTCGGAATGGGAGGCGGCGCTGTAAATAGACTGGTGGAAGGCAACAATCGTCCATTTGATGCTGTCGTCCTTCTGCGCAAGGGCGTTTTCAAGAAAAGCCCGGTGCGCCGCGGTATTGTTATTATTGGCGTTAAGGATCATAAACATCGTGTTGCCGTAAATATACCAGTAATCGCCGGACTCGCCGCCCGTGCCGGAAGAGGTGGTGGCACTGTCGGTATTGGGGCTGCTGAAATGCTGCGAGTAGGCTTCACTGCCCGTATCGTGGTTTCCTACCAGCGTGGCCAGCTTAATGGAAGACAGAACATTATGATTAATAAATCCGTCATACTCTTCCTCGTCGCTGCCGGAGTCAACCTGATCGCCCAGGGAAAGAATAAAGGAAGAGTTGGGGAACCAGGTATTGGCCAGCCTCAGCGAATTGCTCCAGTCCTGAATATCGTTTCCGGCGCTTCCGGTGGAGCCGATCTGCGGGTCGCCTGCGGCAATAAAGTTGAAGCTTCCGTCAAAATCGCCGGTCGTGTAAGAATAAACCCCGCTCCAGGTTCCTTCATTCCCAATACGGTAAAGATACTGGGTATTTTCCAGAAGCCCGCTTACAACGGCCTTGTTGCCGATTTCATCGTAAACATTGGTGGTATACACCCGCGCTTCAAACTCGCTGAAGCTTTGGGGGAATTCCTCGCCGGCGGACTTATCCGCTTTTTTTGCGACTTGCACCACGCCGTTTTCGGCAGAAGTGCTGTACCATGTCAAGAGCATCTCAGACGGAGTGGAACCCACGCCTACGGACAGATCGGCAAACTGCACATCGGCCGGGCCGTCCACCGCATCTTCAATATGGTAGCTTACAGAGGCGCCGTCTATCTTGTCGTCCTCGCCCATGCTGTCATACCAGATGCTGCCGGCCAGCTGCGAAACGGGCTGCCCGACCATTCCCATATAGCTGTCGTTATCGAGATACTCGGCGGCGGCTTCGTCAATTTTGGAGATCACGTCAATATCCTGTTCTTCCAGTACCGTGCTTAAGGCAGGCTCCCGGTCTGAGCCGCCGGTGAGGGCCAGCGTAATCACCGTTCTCCAGGATCCGTTTGATGGCAGAAGTGTGTTGATTTTTAAGTGAACATTGTCAAGGGTTTCATTCAGCATGGTCTTTACGTCTGCTATTACAACGTCTTTTAAAATAGAGCGAATCAGGCTGATGTTTAAGTCGTTCATAACCTGAATGGCCCATGCGGGCGGATCCTCTCTGCCAAGCTGCTGCATCATGAACATTTCACATACAAAATCATTCATGGTTTTTACCGATCCGTCCGGACCGCTATAAACTACCTTGCCGGCCAGGTCGTTTATGATCCTCGCCAGATATTTTTCAAACCCGGTTGTCCCGTCGGAACCGGCAGCAAACAGCCGGGAATCCATTTGGGCGATCACGTCATTAATGGCTGCCATCACGTTGCTTTGAATGGAAATGTTAAAATCCGGCAGCTGATAAAGCGTTTTTTCAAAAGAGCTGAGGCTGGTAGAAACGCGCAGGTAGGGATCGTTGGTGGCGTTATAGATAACCTTTACTTCCTTTGTGCCAAGAACCGAAAGCTCGATCTCTTCCACAATCGGCCCGTCCGCAAAAGCATCTGCAATGGCGGAGAGGATAAAGGGATCTGTGTCAATACCCGCAATCTCCGAAAGAAGCCCCTTTACGCCAAGGGAAAGATAATCTCGAAGGTAGCTTCCGGCATACTTTTGCCCCATCAGGGATACAAAATTGCCGGTATAAATCGCGTCCCTCAGGTGCTGCTGATAGTCAATCGTCTGCCCCTGCCACTGAATGGTCTTCACGCTCTCGCTTTTCAGGGTGATATCATTCCTGCCGACAACAGCTGCACGCACCGGCGCACCGTAGGAAGCCAGGCATCCGGTGGAAATGTCGATCAGCTCGTTGCCTTTTCTTGTAACGTGCTGTGCCACATCGTTAAAATGGATGTGACCGCTGAACACATATTTTATTCCTGCGTTGGCGAGCTTTTCAGCAATGATGGAGGAATTGGCAACGTTGGTGGAATCGGTTATAGGAAACATGGCCACTTCATCGGAATAGTGATTCACAATAGAGTGGTGAACACCCATAACCACGGTTTCGCCTTTCTCTTCGGCAATTTCCGTCTGCTTCAGAATCCATGCCAGCAGATTGTCGGAAATCATGCCGTCGTCAGAGCGGGCCGCAGCGGAAGAATATTGATTGGAGTCCACCATGATCAGGCGGAATCCATCTCCCACGGAAACCGTGTAAGACAGTCCGCCCTGTTCCAGCTGGGAGTCCGGCGTATCAAGGGGCTGATAGTAAACGGTATTTCCTTCCCCGTTATAGCCGAAATCGCTGAAAATGGTACGGAATTCCGAGGGCGTCATGTAATCGGCCGAGGCCGCCTGCCCGCCTGCAAAGGATACCGCGTTTGTGTTGTTGATATCGTGGTTGCCGTTTACAACATAAACGGCAATTCCGTTGTCTTCCAGCGTTTTCAGTCTGGAGGCAACCTGTTCGCCGGCCAGCTGCTCTCCATTATTCGTCAGGTCGCCGGTAACAAGCACCACATCAGGCTTGTCAGCCAGCACCATGTCAATAGCGCTGTCCAAGGCCGGGCCGCTTTCGCCCAGCAGACGCATATCGCCCTGTGCGACATACTGGCGGTAGGCGTCGCACAAATTCCCCGTATATTCCAGCGGATAATAGTGCAAATCGCTGATAACGCCGATTTTAAGCTCCGGCGTCTCGGATTCCACCGCGCTTGCCTGCATATTGGGCATAATACAGGCGGCAAGCAACAGGACTGCCAGCATGATGCCAAGCGTACGCTTAGCAAGGTCGCGTATTACGGCAGCTTTCATATAATCACCTCAATTATAAAGCTTCGTTATTTTAGCCCTACGTTGGATTGCAGCAAAAGGTTAACATCTTCCACATCAATGACACCGTCATGATTTATGTCCGCCGCCTCTTTCTCTTCCGCCGTAAGAGAATCAATTCCGCCTTCCGTATTAATTGTCTGTATCAGCTTTACGGCATTTATTAGCTCTTTTCCCTGTTTGCCGCTGTTTTGAAGATAGACAAACGCAAATACACCCGCAGCAATCACGATTACTGCCGCCAGAAAAACAAGGATCGCCCGTTTGTTAATCGCCTTAACCATATCAATGTCACCCCGTTAAATCACCATGTTCAACAGGCGAGATGCAGGCAAATAGATTGCCTGCACCGCCTGCAAAACTCATGTTATTTGTCAGACATTTGCTTCTTCATTCTGCTCAGGCTGTTCTTCCTGCTCAGGCTGCTCTTCCTCGTTTGTTTCCTCATCCTGCTTGGGCTGCCCGGCATCCGGCTGGTCTGTCAAGCCGACATCCTGCCGCAGAATAGCGTAAACATCCAGGATATCCACGGAACCATCCTGATTGATATCCGCTCTGGCAAAGGTTGCAGGGTCCAACAAACCAGGTCCTTCGGGACTGTTAATCAGCTGAATCAGCCACAGCGCGTCAATATAATCAACACTGCCGCTCTCATCATAGTCTCCCCGGATTCCATCCAGCTCAAATTCTGCGGTAATGGTTACGTTCGCGGCCGGCATGGTAAAGCTGCCGCCTTCGATCGCGTATTCATTCTCGCCGTCGCTGTATTTCAGGCTTCCCTCTTTCAGCTTATAGCCTTCGGCGGGAGCTGCGGTCACCGTGACGGTGCTGCCGGGAGCCGCTTCATTTACATCTGTGCTCACCGCGCCATTTTCGGTTTCCTCTGCTGTTACACTGTAAGTGATCAGTTCAAATTCTGCGGTAATGGTTACGTTCGCGGCCGGCATGGTAAAGCTGCCGCCTT
>ENA-UOOK01004038-UOOK01004038.1-fermentation-metagenome-genome-assembly--contig:-NODE-4038-length-16117-cov-4.285083_pt1 | contig 16117 bp, 21 predicted proteins | sample MGYA00245777_ERZ724023 | MGnify/ENA primary metagenome ERZ724023 (study PRJEB28704, sample SAMN03018312) | fermentation metagenome | biome: anthropogenic terrestrial biome; feature: soil; material...
TAGACGCAGGAACATCCACAACACGGTGATGAGCCATGATTGCATTTCTGAGTCTGGTCAGATAATCTGCTATAGGATCTGTCATAAAAAAAATATTAATTAATCGGGACTTCCCGACAATATTAAAAAATGTGATTTATCTGAATTGATAAAATTACCAACTAGCCTTTTTAACTCCGGGGATCAAACCTTTAGAAGCCATTTCACGAAACTGAATACGTGAAAGGCCAAACTGCCGGATATATCCACGTGAACGACCAGTGATCATGCAACGGTTATGCAACCGAATGGGATTTGCATTCTTAGGAATGGCCTGCAATTTACGAGCTGCTTCATAAGCTTCTGCAGGATCCGTGGCTGTAGCTACAGTTTTTTTCAGCGCAGCACGCTTCTTAGCATAACGCGCTACAAGCTTTGCACGCTTCACTTCACGAGCTTTCATTGATTCTTTTGCCATATCTCTTTAATCTTTTTTAGCATTCTTAAATGGAAAACCAAAGCCTTTGAGCAAAGCATAACCTTCCTCATCTGTAGTAGCAGAAGTTACGAAAGTAATATTCATGCCTTGTACACGATCTACTTTATCGATATTAATTTCCGGAAAGATGATCTGCTCAGAAATGCCGAGAGTGTAGTTACCATGACCATCAAGTTTGGACTCGATGCCCTTAAAGTCACGAATACGAGGAAGAGCAACACGAATAAGTCTCTCCAAGAATTCATACATGCGCTCACGACGCAAAGTAACCATTACGCCAATAGGCATGTGCTTACGTAGCTTGAAGTTAGCAATATCCTTTTTAGAATAAGTAGCTACAGCTTTCTGACCTGTAACAGAAGACAATTCAGTGATAGCAACATCAATAATCTTCTTATCTTGAGTAGCATCACCAAGTCCTTCATTAATCACAATCTTTTTCAAGACTGGAACCTGCATCGTAGAAGAATAATTAAACTGCTTCGTAAGAGCTGGTACAATAGTATCTTTATATACTTGTTTTAACCGTGCTGTATTCATTACTTAATCTCCTCCCCTGATTTTTTAGCGATACGAACAACTTTCTTTCCTTCACGCTTAATGGCGATGCGGGTAGCTTTACCGCTCTTCGGATCAATCAGACTTAAATTAGAAATATGAATTGAAGCCTCCTGCTTAACTATACCTCCCTGAGGATTCTTTGCTGAAGGCTTAGTGCTCTTGGTAACCATGTTTATACCTTCTACAATAGCACGATTCTCTTTCACCAATACTTTGAGCACCTTACCGGACTTGCCCCTGTCTCTTCCTGCAAGCACAAGTACGGTATCGTCTTTTTTAATATGTAATTTACCCATTACTTTCTTAAATTTTAAACATTAAAGAACCTCAGGTGCTAAAGAAACGACCTTCATGTTAACAGTACGCAGTTCACGAGCTACAGGGCCAAAGATACGGCTTCCACGGAGCTCACCTGCACTATTTAACAAGACACAAGCATTGTCGTCAAAACGGATATAAGAACCATCCTTACGGCGGATCTCCTTCCTGGTACGAACAATCAAGGCCTTCGATACTGCACCTTTCTTCAAATCACTTGATGGGATGACATTCTGAACAGCGACAACAATGACATCACCAACACTTGCATAGCGGCGTCCCGTTCCACCAAGCACACGAATACACTTAGCCGTACGAGCACCGCTGTTATCACATACTGTAAGTTTTGATTCAGTTTGTATCATAATTACTTAGCCTTTTCTACGATTCTTACTAATCTCCATCTCTTTGTCTTTGACAGAGGACGAGTTTCCATAATCAGCACAGTGTCTCCCACATTAGCCTCGTTCTTCTCATCATGAACGTAATATTTCTTGGTATGCTGGACGAACTTACCATAAATCGGGTGCTTCTCCTTAAACTTTGATGCAATAATTATGGTTTTATCCATTTTATTACTGATCACAACACCCTGTCTTACCTTTCTTAAATTTCTTGTTTCCATCTGAACCATTATTATTTATTAAGTTCTCTTTGACGGAGTTCCGTCTTCATACGTGCAATATCACGACGTGCTGCCTTAATCTGTGACGGATTCTCTAACGGAGTAATCTTATGGTTCAGCATCATCTGGTTAAGATTAGCCTCTGATGCCTTTAACTTTTCGACCAAATCCTTGATCTCAAGTCCTTTTACTTCTTTCATCTTCATAGCTTAAGCATTTTTATCGTAATCACGTCTAACAACGAACTTTGTTTTAACAGGCAGTTTCTGAGCGGCAAGACGAAGAGCTTCTTTAGCATCTTTAAGACTTACGCCTTCAACTTCAAACAAGATACGTCCTGGAGTGACAGGAGCTACCCAACCTGCTGGATCACCTTTTCCTTTACCCATACGCACATCAGCAGGTTTACGAGTAATAGGATGGTCTGGAAAAATGCGAATCCAAACTTGGCCCTCGCGATTCATATAGCGGTTAACTGCTACACGAGCGGCTTCTATCTGGCGGCTATCAAGCCATTTGGATTCAAGAGTCTTGATACCAAATGAACCGAAAGCCAGTTCTGTTCCTCTGTGAGCGTCACCTTTATTGCCACGCCCATCTTGAGGTCTTCTATATTTTACTCTTTTTGGCTGTAACATAATAGATTCTTAACTTTAACGGTTATTGTTTCTCTTGCGATTACCGCGTCCAGAACGTCTCTCACCGTTACCACGATTTGAGTTTTTATTGTCCTGTTGGAAATTCGGAGTAAGGTCAACTTTACCGTAGATCATGCCTCTGCATATCCACACCTTTACTCCAATAGTACCTACTTTTGTAATTGCTTTTGTTGAGCAATAATCAATGTCAGCACGTAATGTATGTAACGGAGTACGTCCTTCCTTAAACATTTCCTTACGAGCCATTTCAGCTCCATTCAGACGACCCGAAACCTGAATTTTAATTCCCTCAGCACCTGCACGCATTGTATTAGCTACAGCCATCTTAACCGCACGACGATAAGCAATTTTGCCTTCAAGTTGACGAGCGATATTGTCTGCTACAATATTTGCATCCAGTTCTGGTCTTTTGACCTCGAAGATATTGATTTGAATCTCTTCTTTAAAGATATTCTTCAATTCTTCTCTCAGTTTATCAACGTCCTGACCACCTTTACCAATGACAATACCCGGACGAGCAGTGCAAATAGTGATGGTAACGAGTTTTAAGGTACGCTCGATGATAATACGAGAAACGCTTGCCCTTGCCAGACGCTCGTTGATATAATTTCGGATCTTACCATCCTCTACGAGGTTGTCACCGAAAGACTTACCACCAAACCAATTAGAATCCCAACCACGGATTACACCTAAACGGTTACTTATTGGATTAACTTTCTGTCCCATTCTATTTACTTATTTTCGTCATTAGTTTTAGCATCAACAAAAAGCGTAACGTGATTAGAACGCTTACGGATTCTGAAGCCACGGCCTTGTGGTGCCGGTCTCATACGTTTCATAGTGACCCCCGGGTCTACGAAGACTCTACTGATATAGAGTTCACCCTCTTCAGCCTTACGGTCATTTTTCTGTTCCCAATTGGCAATAGCCGAACGCAGAAGTTTCTCAACATCTGCAGCAGCATGCTTTTTTGAGAACTTAAGTACTCCAAGAGCCTTATTCACTTCCATACCACGAACCATGTCCACGACATAGCGCATCTTACGGGGTGAGGAAGGAACTCCCTTGAGCTTAGCGAAGTACTGGTTTCTGCGAGCTTCTTTTAACTTTTCAGCCGCAATATGTTTTCTTGCTCCCATTATTATTTCTTCATTTAAATGGTTTTAACCCGCTTTCTTAATTTTTATTATTACCACTATGGCCACCAAAGCGGCGGGTAAGAGAGAACTCACCAAGTCTATGACCTACCATATTTTCGGTAATGTAAACAGGGATAAATTTGTTTCCGTTATGAACTGCAATGGTATGTCCCACAAAATCGGGAGATATCATACAAGCCCTAGCCCATGTCTTGACGACACTCTTCTTGCCATTCTTGTTCATCTCTAGAATTTTCTTCTCAAGAGAAACATTGATATATGGACCTTTCTTAAGTGAACGACTCATAATTTACTCTTTATTTTTTATTTGCTCTTTCAATAATATACTTGTTAGAAAGCTTCTTAGGTGCACGAGTCTTAAGACCTTTAGCACACAAGCCCTTCCGAGAACGTGGAAGACCACCGGACTGACGACCTTCACCACCACCCATCGGGTGATCAACTGGGTTCATCACGACACCGCGGTTATGAGGACGACGTCCCAACCAACGAGAACGACCAGCTTTACCTGACTGCTCAAGAGCATGATCAGAATTCCCCACACTACCAATCGTAGCTTTACAAGCACTCAGAATCTGGCGAGTCTCACCAGAAGGAAGCTTAATAACACAATAACTGCCCTCACGAGAAGTCAACTGAGCAAAATTACCAGCCGAACGGACCAGACGTGCACCTTCACCCGGGCGTAACTCAATGTTGTGAATTACGGTACCTACAGGAATGTTTTCCAATGGAAGGGCATTTCCTATTTCAGGAGCTGCCGAAGCACCGGAAAGCAACTTAGCGCCAACTTGCAATCCATTAGGAGCAATAATGTAACGTTTTTCACCATCTGCATAATAAAGCAAAGCAATACGTGCCGAACGGTTCGGATCATATTCAATACTCTTTACTACAGCTGGAACACCATCCTTCTCTCGTTTAAAATCAATCAAACGTAATTTACGTTTATGACCACCACCTATGTAACGGACAGTCATCTTACCAGTGTTGTTTCGACCACCAGTAGAACGCTTACCATACACGAGAGATTTCTCTGGCACGGATGCAGTAATCTCCTCGAACGTGCCAATAATCTTGTGTCTTTGTCCCGGTGTAACCGGTTTAAATTTACGTACTGCCATTTTTTATTTTAGATATTGCTGTAAAAATCAATTGTATCGCCCTCTTTCAAGGTTACGATAGCTTTCTTAAATGCATTTTTCTGGCCTTTTACCATCCCTGCTTTAGTATAGCGAGACTGGCGCTTGCCAGCATAACGAATCGTATTTACATCTGTTACTGTTACTTTGTACAGTTTCTCAACCTCATCCTTAATCTGGAGCTTATTGGCCTCAGGCTTTACAACGAAGCCATAGCGGTTAGGCCGCTTGTCTGTCATCTTGGTCTGCTTCTCAGTAACCAAAGGTTTAATAATAAATGCCATAGTTTATTCTCCTGTTATTTGATTAAGAGTTCGTTAAGTGAATTCAATGCACTTTCCGTCATTACAATAGAATCTGCATTCAACACCTTATAGGTATTGACTGACTTTGCTGTAATTACTTCGGCACATTTTAGATTTCGAGCGGACAAATATACATTTTTATCTACTTCTGGCAAAACGAGGAGGAGCTTCTTACCATCAACTTTAAGATTTTTAGTAATATTTATAAAATCTTTAGTCTTCGGAGCGTCAATCTTGAAATCTTCTACTACGATGATCTCATTATCTTTAGCTGCCTGAGACAAAGCTGATTTACGAGCAAGAATATTTGTTTTCTTGTTTAGCTTAAAGCCATAATCACGAGGTTTTGGTCCAAATACACGACCACCACCTACCAATACAGGAGAGTTGATATCACCGCGGCGAGCTCCACCGCCACCTTTCTGGCGTCCAAGTTTACGAGTAGAACCTCTATGTTCACTTCTTTCCTTAGATTTTGCGGTACCTTGGCGCTGATTAGCGAGGTACAGCTTTACAGCAAGCCAGAGAACGTGTTCGTTAGGCTCAATTCCAAAGATACTCTCATCGAGAGTTACCTTTTTACCGGTCTCCTGACCATTAATATTCAAAACACTAACTTCCATTATTTCTCAATTAATACAGTTGAACCTATACATCCAGCAAAAGAACCTTTCACTACGAGCAGGTTCTGTTCTGGAATAACCTTTAATACCTGAAGGTTCTGGGTAGTAACCCGATCTCCTCCCATTTGACCACCCATGCGCATGCCTTTGAAGACTTCTGCAGGGTAAGAGCAAGCACCGATAGAACCTGGTTTACGCAAACGGTCATCCTGACCGTGGGTAGACTGGCCTACACCGCCGAAATTGTAACGTTTAACAACACCTTGGAAGCCTTTTCCTTTAGAAGTTCCGACTACGTCCACAAATTTAGTGTCATTAAAAATATCAACTGTAATTGTATCTCCGAGGTTATGCTCCTCATCAAACTTGAACTCGGCCAAGTGCTTTTTAGGTGTTGTGCCTGCTTTCTTAAAAGTTCCCAGCAAAGCTTTAGAGCATCTTTTCTCTTTTGCCTCACCGAAACCCAACAGAACAGCTTCGTAACCATCTTTTTCTACAGTTTTCACCTGAGTTACGACACAAGGACCAGCTTCGATAACAGTGCACGGAATATTCTTGCCGTCGGCACTGAACACGGATGTCATTCCGATTTTTCTTCCAATTAATCCTGGCATTTCAATAAAACTTTAAATCAATAAATTCTCTTGTTAGTTTCAACCGATTAAACCTTAATTTCCACTTCCACTCCACTGGGCAACTCAAGTTTCATCAAAGCATCAACCGTCTTAGCTGTTGAACTATAAATATCAATAAGACGTTTGAAATCTGACAGTTGGAACTGCTCACGAGATTTTTTATTGACGAATGTAGAACGGTTAACCGTATAAATACGTTTGTGGGTTGGCAATGGAATAGGTCCACTGACAATAGCACCTGTAGCTTTAACGGCCTTCACGATTTTTTCTGCTGACTTATCAACCAATTGATGGTCATAAGATTTCAGCTTAATTCTGATTTTCTGACTCATTTTTATATTTGTTAAATATTAAAGAAAGGGGAGAAGACTTGCTCTTAAGAGTCATTCGCTAAGTAGCAGTCTCCATCCCATCAATTATTTACAAAAGTTCCGAATGACCCTTGATCTCATCAAGAACCGCCTTGGCGATACCTTTTGATACAGGAGCATGATGATCATACTCCATAGATGATGTAGCGCGGCCAGAAGTAATCGTACGTAAAGCGGTCACATAGCCAAACATTTCAGCAAGAGGAACCATAGCTTTAACGATACGTGCGCCACTACGGGTCTCATCCATTCCCTGAACCATACCACGGCGCTTGTTCAAGTCACCAATGACGTCACCCATGTTCTCTTCAGGAGTAACAACCTCAACCTTCATAATCGGTTCCATCAAGACAGGACCAGCCTTTGGGCACATCTCACGAAATGCCTGATGAGCTACCAACTCGAATGAAATTTGGTCAGAGTCTACTGGGTGGAAACTACCATCAGTCAAGGTAACCTTCAAGCCAGTCATTGGGAAACCACCTAGTATACCATTTCCAAGGCAATCCTGGAATCCCTTCTGTACAGAAGGGATAAATTCCTTAGGCACATTACCACCTTTAACCTGATTAACAAACTGTAAATCGCCTTCAGTATAGTCTTGATCCTTCGGACCAATAGTAACCTCAATACAAGCGAACTTACCACGACCACCAGTTTGCTTCTTATAAGTCTGACGATCCTGCACCTCTCTTGTAATAGCCTCTTTGTAATTTACCTGAGGTTTTCCTTCTGTGCATTCAACCTTAAACTCACGGCGCAGACGTTCTATAATAATATCCAAATGCAACTCACCCATACCAGAGATAATAGTCTGTCCACTCTGTTCATCAGTATGTACGGTAAAGGTAGGATCTTCTTCAGCCAACTTAGCGAGTCCATTATCCATCTTAGCGACATCAGCCTGAGATTTAGGTTCAACAGCAACAGAAATCACAGGATCAGGGAATGTCATAGATTCCAGAACGATTGGATGGTTTTCATCACATAGCGTATCGCCAGTATGGATATCCTTAAAACCAACACCGGCACCAATATCACCGGCATCGATAGACTCCATTGGTATCTCCTGCTTAGAATTCATCTGGAACAGACGACTGATTCGTTCACGCTTTCCAGAACGGGGATTGAACACATAAGAACCAGCAGCAACCTTACCTGAATATACCCGGAAGAATACCAAACGCCCCATAAAAGGATCAGTAGCAATCTTAAATGCCAGAGCTGAGAGAGGTTCATCATCAGAAGGTTTACGATCTTCAGATTCACCACTATCAGGATTAACGCCTTTAATATTAAGGGTATCCAATGGAGAAGGCAAGAACATACATACATAATCCAGTAATGGTTGAACTCCCTTATTCTTATAAGAAGATCCCAAGCATACCGGACAGCATTCCAATTTGACAGTACCCTTACGGATTGCTGCAATAAGCATCTCTTCAGGTACATCTTTACCATCAAGATAAAGCTCCATCAAAGCATCATCATAGTTAGAAGCTGCTTCAAGCAATTTATCCCGGTATTCATTGGCCTGATCGACTAAATCAGCAGGAATATCTTCTACATCATATTCAGCTCCTAAAGTTTCGTCATGCCACAGAATGGCTTTCATCTTAATCAAGTCAACTACTCCTAAGAAGTTTTCCTCTGCACCAATAGGAATCTGAAGAACAATTGGATTAGCTCCAAGAATTGTCTTCATCTGCTTAACGGTCTCAAAAAAGTCAGCTCCAGAGCGGTCCATCTTATTGACATAACCAATTCTAGGGACATTATATTTATCAGCCTGGCGCCACACTGTTTCAGATTGAGGCTGAACACCATCAGCAGCAGAATAGGTAGCAATCGTACCATCAAGCACACGTAAGGAGCGTTCAACCTCAGCAGTGAAGTCAACATGTCCCGGAGTATCAATCAAATTGATTTTATAATCATTACCTTTCCAGGTCCAATTACAGGTAGTTGCAGCAGAGGTAATCGTAATACCCCTCTCCTGCTCTTCAGCCATCCAGTCCATCACAGCTTCGCCATCATGAACCTCTCCGATTTTATGAGTCTTACCCGTATAATAAAGGATACGCTCTGACGTAGTGGTTTTACCAGCATCAATATGAGCCATGATGCCAATATTTCGCGTCAAATGTAAATCACGGTTTGCCATTTTTCTTTTTACCTATTTAAAGTGAATTAGAATCTAAAATGTGCAAAGGCACGGTTAGCTTCAGCCATACGATGAATATCTTCCTTACGCTTGTATGCTCCACCCTGGCTATTGTAAGCATCAAGTATTTCCGCTGCAAGTTTTTCTGCCATAGACTTACCGCTACGCTTACGAGCGAAAATAATAAGATTTTTCATTGCGATACTTTCCTTACGATCAGGACGGATTTCAGTTGGCACCTGGAATGTAGCACCACCTACGCGGCGACTCGTCACCTCTACCTGAGGAGTGACGTTGTCCAAAGCCTGTTTCCAGATTTCCAAAGCAGATTTCTCTTCAGTTTTAGGAGCTTTCTCCTTAACTGTGTCAAGTGCTTTGTAGAAGATCGCATAAGATACGTTCTTCTTACCATCAAACATCAAATGGTTTACGAATTTTGAGACCTTCTGGTCATTGAAGACAGGATCCGGGAGGATCACTCTCTTCTTTGGTTTTGCTTTTCTCATTGTTTAATTAAAATATTATTCTGCGGAGGTTGCACTCTTATTCAGCTCTTCAACATTCACGCTTGAACATTTACTCAACCTATATAGTTTTTCTCCAGCAAAACGAATGATAATAGTTTTTTCTTGGTAGTGCCTCAGGCCATCTGCCACCTACGGCTTCAAACCTTTGGCAATTAAACCGTTACGTCTATTCAGCTTACTTCTTAGCCTTCGGACGTTTAGCTCCATACTTTGAGCGGCGTTGAGTACGATTAGCCACACCAGCCGTATCAAGTGTACCGCGAACGATATGGTAACGTACACCCGGAAGATCCTTCACACGTCCTCCTCTTACGAGAACAATACTATGTTCCTGCAGGTTATGACCTTCTCCAGGGATATAAGAGTTGACCTCTTTTTGGTTGGTCAGGCGCACACGGGCGACTTTACGCATTGCAGAATTAGGCTTCTTTGGAGTAGTTGTGTAGACACGAACACAAACACCGCGGCGCTGAGGGCAATTGTCCAAAGCCGGTGACTTACTCTTATCTACTGTCACCTTTCTGCCTTTTCTTACTAACTGTGAAATAGTAGGCATAATTAATTTTTATTTATATATTATTTTATTTATTATCAGTTTGTTATGGGGCATAACTAAAGTTTGCCCACATGAAGCCATTTCGGGCTGCAAAGGTACGAATAATCTTTGATAATACCTAATTTCTTGAGTTTTACACAAGTATTTGCATTATCTAATTATAGATATATGTGTTATATTAACTTATTTTATATTTTAGAAATATCAACACTAGTTAAGATCTTCAAAATTTATTATCAAACAGAATCATTACCAACTAACAATTCGGACAACACTCATATAAACTATAAAATGTGGCCAGATAAAAGCGAAATCTAAAAAATCGTAAAAAAGGAATATTCATCACACAATTAACAAAAAAATCCCGTAGACCACTATCAGCTGCGGGATAAGTTATTTTCAAGATCTTCAAGCTTCTCCCCTTCCTGAACCGAAAGGAGCTATCGTACGAGGAGCTTGATTAGGAATTTCAATTTTACCAAATTGACGTTCATAATTAAGGATATTCTCCTGAAGAGCTTGTAAAAGGCGTTTGGCATGTTCAGGAGCAAGAATAACACGGCTCCTGATCTGTGCTTTAGGAACACCCGGCATTATACGAGCGAAGTCTAGTACGAAATCACTGCTAGAATGAGTAATAATAGCAAAATTTGCATATTCGCCTTGTGCAATTTCCGGACGAAGTTCAATTGGTAACTGTCCGTTTTGACCTTGATTATTATTATCTGCCATAATATTAATGAGTTAAAGGTTTATTTATTTATTAATTAATCCATCTATTTTGTAACATTCCAATTTCAGTATTTAGAAATACGCCTGAAATTGATATATATTACAAACTGAAACCGCGTTTTTCTACCCTAAAAATAAGGTCATTGCCAAAAGAGCAACTGAGCCATAAAAGGGATGACTATACTCAAACCAGCTAAATGTCTGATCATCTATAAAATCATTAAAGATTTCCATCAGATCAAACATAAAGAAAAAAGACCGTGACATTTATTCACGGCCTTTTCTCATTTATTATTTTGAAACGACGTCCTGGTCAGTAAAATCAAGAACATTCTTCTTGTTTGCTTCCATTCTTTCATATTCTTCCTTAGATCCGACAACCAATTTATTCCATTGACGCAATCCAGTACCAGCAGGAATCAAATGTCCACAAATCACATTTTCCTTCATGCCTTCGAGATTATCTGTTTTACCGCGGATTGCTGCTTCATTAAGCACCTTTGTGGTCTCCTGGAAAGAGGCTGCACTCATAAAGCTCTTCGTACCCAAGGCTGCACGAGTAATACCCTGCAGAATCTGTGTAGATGTAGCTGCGACTGCATCGCGGACTTGAACAATATTCAGATCTTTTCGCTTAAGAATTGAATTTTCATCACGCAATTTACGAGCTGTAATAATCTGTCCAGGTTTAAAATTCTCTGAATCACCAGCATCAGTTACAACTTTCTTACCCCAGATACGGTCATTCTCATCAGCAAAATCAAGTTTGTCAATAAGCTCCTGTTCCAAGAAAATCGTGTCACCCGGATCATCAATACGAACTTTTCGCATCATCTGACGGACAATAATTTCAAAGTGCTTATCATTAATTTTCACACCCTGCAAACGATAAACATTCTGTACTTCGTTCACGATATATTCCTGAACAGCCGTTGGTCCCATGACAGCCAAAATATCACTTGGAGTAATCTGACCATCAGAAAGCGGCGTACCAGCGCGCACAGCATCATGTTCCTGAACCAGAATTTGTTTACTCAAGCTAACCATATATTTCTTCTGTTCGCCACTCTTAGAGGTAACTATGATCTCACGGTTGCCACGTTTGACCTTACCCATGGTGACTTCACCATCAATCTCACTCACAACAGCAGGATTTGACGGGTTACGGGCTTCAAAAAGTTCTGTAACACGAGGCAGACCACCAGTGATATCACCAGCTCCACCTACGGCACGAGGTATCTTGACAAGTGTAGTACCAGTAGAAATAGTCTGACCATCCTCTACGGCAATATGTCCCCCCACAGGGAAATTATAAGTAGCCAATATCTTTCCGTTAGCACCGACTACATCCATGGTTGGAACTTTACTCTTATCCTTCGAATCAGTAATGATACGATCAGTCATTCCCGTCGTTTCATCGGTTTCGCCACGATAAGTAATACCTTCGATAACATCATGAAACTTCAGCGTACCTGCATATTCACTGACTATGACAGCATTGAATGGATCCCACTTGGCAATCTTGTCACCTTTCTTCACCACATCACCATCCTTAAAGTATAAAGATGAACCATAAGGAACATTAAGAGTAGAAAGTGAAATATTGGTATTCGGATCAATAAACTGAACTTCAGCAAGACGGCTGACAACCATCAAGCATTTCACGTCCTTACCATCTTCGCCTTCTTCTATAAAGGGAACTGTACGAAGTTCTTCAAACTCCAGTTTACTATCATTTTTGGCTCTAATACTAGCATTAGCAGCCGCATTACCTGCGACACCACCAGCATGGAAAGTTCTTAACGTCAACTGTGTTCCTGGCTCGCCGATTGCCTGTGCAGCAATTACGCCAACAGCTTCACCTAACTGTACCATACGGCCAGTGGCCAAATTGCGACCATAGCATTTTGCACAAACACCATGTTTGCTCTCGCAAGTCAAAACTGAACGAATTTCAACGCTTTCAATAGGACTATCCTCAATGGCCTGAGCCTTTTCCTCAGTAATTTCATCACCTGCGGCTACAATTGTTTTACCTGTTGTAGGATTAACAACATCGTGAACAGACACACGTCCCAAGATACGCTCATACAGAGAAGATACTATTTCATCACCATCTTTTAAAGCTGTACAAACCAGTCCACGAAGTGTACCACAGTCTTCTTCTGTAATGATAACATCATGGGAAACATCTACCAGACGGCGAGTAAGATATCCGGCATCAGCCGTCTTCATAGCAGTATCAGCCAAACCCTTACGAGCACCATGAGAAGCAATGAAATACTCTTGTACTGACATACCTTCCTTGAAGTTAGACAGAATAGGATTTTCAATAATTTGATTTCCACCTGCTCCAGCTTTCTGAGGTTTAGCCATCAGTCCACGCATACCTGCCAACTGAGCAATCTGGTCTGCAGAACCACGAGCACCGGAATCCAACATCATAAATACGGCATTAAATCCCTGATCAGCTTCGGTCATATGCTTCATCACAGACCTCTTCAGATTGCTATTCACATGAGTCCAAGCATCAATAACCTGATTATAACGTTCCTTATCAGTGATTAAACCCGTATCATAGTTCATCGTAATATTATCCACTTCGTCCTGGCCCTTCTTCACTATCTCAGCCTTCTCAGATGGTACTATAATATCGTCAAGATTAAAGGATAAACCAGCCACATAAGACATGTGATAACCCAGGCTCTTGATACCGTCCAGGAAGGTACATGCACGAGCCATACCTACAGAATGGATAACGTTGGCAATAATACCACGAAGGGATTTCTTTGAAATAACATCGTTAAAGTAACCCACTTCATCAGGAATAATCTGATTAACGATCACACGCCCTACAGACGTTTCTCGCATGGTTTTTTGTATTTTACCATCTACCAGATCCTTTACCACTACTTTCACCTTCGCATGCAGATCGCACTTATGGTCATGACTTGCAATGATAGCCTCCTCAGGACCATAGAATGTCAACCCTTCACCCAAAGCACCCGGACGATACTTGGTAATATAATACAAACCAAGTACCATATCCTGCGTCGGAACAGTAGTTGGAGCACCATTGGCAGGATTCAAGATATTATGGCTTTGAAGCATCAGAATTTGAGATTCCAATACTGCCTCATTACTAAGAGGGAGATGGACTGCCATCTGATCACCATCAAAATCTGCATTAAACGGTGTACATGCCAATGGATGTAACTGGATAGCTTCACCTTCAATCAAAATCGGCTGGAAAGCCTCAATACTCAGACGGTGCAACGTAGGAGCGCGGTTCAACAATACTGGATGGCCTTTCATTACACTTTCCAGAATATCCCAGATCACCGGTTCACGACGATCTACGATCCTTTTAGCGCTCTTCACGGTCTTCACAATTCCCCGTTCAATCAACTTACGAATAATAAACGGCTTATAGAGTTCAGCTGCCATTAACTTTGGCAAACCGCACTCTCCCATTTTCAATTCAGGACCGACAACGATTACAGAACGAGCAGAATAGTCAACACGTTTACCAAGCAAATTCTGACGGAAACGTCCTTGTTTACCTTTCAGAGAGTCTGAAAGAGACTTCAGCGGACGATTACTTTCACTCTTTACCGCAGAACTTTTACGAGAGTTGTCAAACAAACTATCAACAGCCTCTTGAAGCATACGCTTCTCATTTCTCAAGATCACCTCTGGAGCCTTGATTTCGACAAGCCTTTTCAGACGGTTATTACGAATGATAACACGTCGATAAAGATCATTTAAGTCGGATGTAGCAAAGCGACCACCATCTAATGGTACCAATGGTCTGAGATCAGGTGGAATGACAGGAATAATCTTCATGATCATCCACTCAGGTTTGTTAACACCTTTACTAGAACGGAAAGATTCAACAACCTGCAAGCGTTTCAAGGCTTCTGTCCTCCGTTGTTGACTGGAATCATTATTAGCCTGATCACGTAATTGATAGGAAAGAGCATCAAGATCTATAATATGCAAGAGGTCATAGATTGCCTCTGCTCCCATCTTAGCGACAAATTTGTTTGGATCAGAGTCCTCAAGACGATCATTATTTTGATCGATCTGATTATCTATAATATCAATGTATTCATCTTCTGTAAGCAAATCCATCTTATGAGAGCCGTTGATTTCAATATCATCAGCATCCTTCTTACCAGCCAAAGTACCTGGCTGAATAACAATATACTTCTCATAATAAACAACAGCTTCCAGTTTCTTCGTAGGCAGCCCAAGAAGATAACCTATCTTATTAGGAAGTGAACGAAAATACCAGATATGAGCGACAGGGACAACCAGTTCGATATGTCCACAACGCTCACGACGTACCTTTTTCTCTGTTACCTCCACGCCGCAGCGATCACAGACAATACCCTTATAACGTATACGCTTATACTTCCCACAGGCGCATTCATAATCCTTTGTAGGACCAAAGATGCGCTCGCAGAACAATCCATCGCGCTCTGGTTTATAGGTGCGATAATTGATTGTTTCTGGCTTAGTAACCTCGCCAAACGAATTTTCTTTAATCTCTTCCGGAGAAGCAAGGCTGATAGTAATTTTAGAAAAATTACCTTTAACCTTTGTATCTTTTTTGAAAGCCATATTTCTAACTATTCAATAATCTTTTAATCCAACTTCACGCTCAATCCAAGACCACGGAGCTCATGAAGCAATACGTTCAGAGACTCAGGAATACCAGGCGTTGGCATAGGATCGCCCTTGACAATAGCCTCGTAGGCCTTAGAGCGTCCAGACACATCATCACTCTTGATGGTCAGCATCTCCTGAAGTACATGGCTAGCGCCAAAGCCCTCAAGAGCCCAAACCTCCATTTCACCAAAACGCTGTCCACCGAACTGCGCTTTACCACCGAGTGGTTGTTGTGTAATGAGTGAATACGGACCGATGGAACGGGCATGCATCTTATCTTCGACCATGTGTCCTAACTTCAAGAAGTAGGTCACACCAACAGTAGCAGGTTGATCGAATGGTTCACCTGTCTCACCATCATAGATAATGGTAGAGCAAAGGTTAGGCAAGCCTGCCTTATCAGTCCACTCCTTCAAGTCATTAAGTTTAGCACCATCAAAGATAGGCGTAGCGAACTTAAAACCTAAATTGCGACCTGCAGCTCCAAGAATGGCCTCGAAGATCTGACCGAGGTTCATACGAGAAGGCACACCCATTGGGTTCAATACCAAATCGACAGGACGACCGTCAGCAAGGAATGGCATATC
>ENA-UOOK01004039-UOOK01004039.1-fermentation-metagenome-genome-assembly--contig:-NODE-4039-length-16115-cov-2.952677_pt1 | contig 16115 bp, 12 predicted proteins | sample MGYA00245777_ERZ724023 | MGnify/ENA primary metagenome ERZ724023 (study PRJEB28704, sample SAMN03018312) | fermentation metagenome | biome: anthropogenic terrestrial biome; feature: soil; material...
TGGGGGGCAACCGGTACTGTTTGTTCCCCTGGCTGGGCACCCGTGCCATTCGTACCTTAAAACGGCTGTTGGTTTATTTTGCCCAGGAACTGGATATCACCGATATACAATACGATGCTTGCTATTATATTTCTTTTCGTACCGGTCAAAAGGACATCTTGCAAAAACTGGCGGTTTGTCTTACCAAAGACAGCCTCCCCCTAAAAGAATCATTGTTGGGAATCAGCGAATGCCCCATCCAGGATAAATACGATCCCTATATCCCGCCTGCCTTGTTGAAAAAGGCCTACGCAAAAGATAAACTGGATTATACGGATATACTTCGCCGCAGCGCGGAATGGAAATAAAAAATCATGACGGGAGAGTACCTATGAATGCAATTCGAGTGCAATTAGAAGTTGTAACGGTTTACGGATACGGTTCTTCTTATAATCGTCTGCCCCTGATCCATAGAATTCTGATTGAAAATCCGGGTGAAACACTGGAAGGATTGACTGTTACCATCCGTGTTTCCCCTGCCTTTTTTGTTGAAAAGAAGATCCCTTTGGGTAAACTGGAGGAAAAATCCGCCTATGCAGTTTGTACCCCGGAATTGTCTTTTGACAGTACATACCTAGCTTACCTGAAAGAACCCGTGCCCGCCACTGTGTTCGTTTCTTTGGAAAAAGACGGTCAGATCGTGGCGGAAGGCAAGCGGGGCATGACCCTGATTACAGCCGATGGTTGGAGCGGCAGTGAAACCTTGCCTGAACTTCTTTCCGTACTGGTTTCCCCCGCCCAGCCCGAAATCGATAAAATCGCCTCCGCCGCCAGCCAGGTGCTCATAACCCGGGGAATTTTCCGGAAGCGGGAATACGGCAATCATAGCCCCAAATCCATCATGACCATGATGGAATGTCTGTATCATACTCTTCGCACCTTGCGTCTGTCCTATGCCATGCAAGCGCCTGACTATTCCCAAAAAGGGTTAAAGTTGAAATTTCCCGAAGGCGTTATCCATACCAGAAGCGGCAACAGCCTGGAAATTGCCCTGCTGTATGCTTCTCTGTTGGAAGCCATGGGCTGTCATCCCGTCATTGCCCTGTTTGGCTCTCAGGCACTGGTGGGTTGTTTTATCCGGGAACTTTGTTATCCGTCCCCGGTGGTGGATACCTATGAAACCTTGTTCCTCCCGGATCCCATCACACCCAAAAAAGAAGCGGTTTGTTGGATTGATTCCGGCTCTTTTGCTTACGGCACAGCCATCTCCTTTGCCGATGCGGTGAGAAATGCCAAAAATATCATGAACGATCATACAGAGCATTTTGTAATGGCTGTGGATATTCGACGTGCCCGTCGCTGCGGTCTTTCTCCCCTGCCCAATCGGGTGAGTGAAGGAGAAGGTTTTTATTTTGAACACACAGACTGTCGTACTTCCGGCACACTCCCCGGATATGACGATTTGATCCTTGATACCGAAGGAGATGCCTTCGATCGAACTGCCGCAACCTTTCGCAAACTCCTTGCCTCTCAGGAAAATGAAATTCTCCTGCTCACCCACAAAGGGGGCAATGGGATTTCCTTGATTGACAGCCAGCCTGCCCGTATTCTGTCAATATTGGGAAAATCAAAAAAAGTTCGTATCGCTGCCACTCCCTATCAATTTTCGGTGGAAGGCAGAACGCCCGAAGATTTGGCACTGATTGGCAGCCAGTTATCCGCCGGCATGGAGGACAACGAGGATGCCCCCCCCTGTTTGTATACCTTTTTTAAGGAGCGGGAATTGTGCGAACACGTATCCCCTCTTGCCCGCCGCGCAAGCAATCGAGCTGCGACGAAAGGGATATCCGGGTTATGCATTGGATTTGGATTGATTCGTTTTCGAGAAACATCCCTCGATGAATACCGCTACGGTCCTGCCATTTTGTTGCCGGTAAAAATGATAAAATGTCATGAAAGCAATCAGTTTTACATCACCTCCGCCGGAGAAGAACCTTTGTACCACGAAGGATTGCTGGAAAAAATGGAGCGGCTATTCGGCATTCGCCCCCAGGGATTGCCCCCCTTGTGGGGAACCAAAGCGGCCGATGTAATTCCGGCTGCGTTGAAGCAAATGGAAGCGGCGTTTTCTCTCTGCGCTTCCGTAACGATGTATCAGGGAGCTTGTTTAGGTATTTTTGCCTGGGATGACATGAAAATGCTGTCCCTACTTCACCCTGCCGCTCTTCGGGCACATCCTGTCACAGCGGGCCTGATTACCAAAAAATTTCCTCAAACACAAACAACGGATTTCCATCCCCCCGCGGTCTCCCTGCTTCCCATGGACGGCAAACAGCGGGAAGGCTTTGATGCCGCCTTGATGCATCCTATTTCTCTGATTGAAGGCGAGGAAGGCAGCGGAAAAACCCGGGTAGCCGAAAATCTCATTTTCCATCTGATGGCTTCGGGCAAGCGGGTGCTGTATGCAGCCGGCAGCCACTATGCCATGAACGATCTGTATGCCCGGTTGAAGAACTTGGGCCTAGAAGAATCCATTTTTGCCTTCGGGGAGCAATCGGAAGGGGTCGTTCCCTCTTTCCCCCTGTCTGAAGAAGGCGATCCCAAAACCGAACCCCCTCTCCATATTTTGTTGTCCGATATTACTAAGCTCAAAAAGGAATTGGATGCTTACTACTATGCTTTGAAAAAAGTCCAGTTGTTCGGCTTCTCTTTTAACCGCGCTTTGCAGGAATACGAACGCTGTCGTCATGCAAAAGCTGTTCCTTTCACGCCTTTGGAACTCTCAGGACTGTACAAGAAAGAATTTGCCGCCCGGTTTGACATGGCGGCCACCCTGTTTTGCTGCGGCAAAGCCTGCGGGGAACCCTATAACAACCCCTTGCGCTATGTAAAGGCCCTGACCTGTTCTCCCTATGATCTCCGCAGAGTTCCGTTGATGTTGACCGATGCGCTTTCTCACTATGACCATTTCACCACGTTCATTGATTCTCTTTGCCGCACCTTGCACATAGAGGAAATCCCCTCAACTCCCACCTCAGTGAATAGCCTGTTTACCTTTGTCCGGCAGTTGGCTTCCAACCATATGTCCATGGTTAAAACCTTTTTGGCATATCCCGGATGGAAAGAACAGGAAGATGCTTTGAGCGCTTCCCTCCAAAGTGCCATGGATGCCTTGGAACTGCGGGAAGAATTGAGCCTTATGTTTGAGGATGACGTGTACACGTTGCCCATTATGCAAATGCAGTACGACTGGCAGACCAGTGAAGAACTTCCCTTCTTTAAGAAAAAAGCGGTCCGCCGCACCATACTGGATGCCCTTCATCTGGCATCCAAAGACATTTTCGACTGCCGAAAATGTCAGATTGATGCTGTTTTGAACCGATTGGCAGAATATACCCAGCATCTACAAAGAGCCAACGAAAGCTTCCCTCTTCTGATGAATCTGTTTCACTTCACCGAGGCGGGACTGGATGAACTGCCCTCGGACACGATCAAACAACTGTATGCCGCGGTCAATGTGTGTATTGATTATCGCAGCCGTGTTTCGGCAAACAGGGAATTGGCTGCCGTTGCCAACGCTCTGCCCGATTCCCCTTCCCATCTTGTCGATGAATTGAGCCAGGCAGAAGATGCCTATAAAACCTGGCTTGACTTGGTGAACACCTTGGCATCTCTGTTGCATATTGACTTTGCCCCCTATGAAAAAACAGCGGATAAACCATTTTTACGGCGTATGGACATCTTGTTGGAAACCCAGCGAGGGGTGGAATCCCTCCCCCAATGGTGCCTATGGCTTACCGCACGGGATCAAGCCATCAAAATGGGCTTGGGAAAAGTGGTGTCATTGTATGAAAACAACCCTGTCACCGCCGAAGAAATGGAAGCCTCTTTCATCAAAGGTTTTTTTGAAGCAGCTTGCCGCTCCATTTCCATCACGGAAGACGCTTTGAAAGATTTCGATCCCGCTGTCTATTTACAGAAAGTACAGCATCTGAAAAAACTGGAAAAAACCTATCGGGAGCAGTCTGTTCTGGCATTTTGCTCTGCCCATGCCAACATATGCGCTTCTTTCCACAGAGAGCATCTCCGGAGTTCCCCCCAATATGCCCGCTGTCTGGAATCCAACGGAAAAATGAACGGCATGAAATTGTATGCTTCCCTTCCCCATGCCGCCAACGCCCGCTTCCCCTGTGTCCTTGCCTGCCATGCTTCTCTGTTGCGGCAGGTTTGCGATAAGCCGAATTTTTGGAATTTTGATTATGTGATTTTAGATGATGCCCATCTGATTCCTTCCCATACCGCCTGTGCCTTGACCATGCTGGGCGATCGGGCCGTGGTATTATCTTCCCGCACTGCTGTGCACCACCACGGAGGTATCAGTCGTCCCTATGCCGAGGACAGCCACCTGGTTTCCCCCAGACAGGAAGAAATACAATCTTTATATGCCGTCCTTCGTCCTGTATGTCCTGTTCGGACAGTACTGACCGAAAACTATACCTCCCCCGGCAGAATGCATGCCATTCTATCTTCCCTGACATCTCCTATCCCCTCCAAGCCGCTCTTGCCTGCCCCCACCCCCGTTGATTTCAGGGATGTGGTTCACGTGGTTGTCACCGGCGGGCATTGCGATGAAAACGATGTCAATGTAACGGAAGCCAGATGGATAGCCCAAACCATTTTTACCATGGCCAAAGAGTGTGTACAACATCCGGAAACCTTTTCTGTGGGTGTTTTTACCATGCATGCACGTCAACAACGGTGCATCGAACAGCATTTGTCCCGCCTCATGATGGAAAAACCGGACATTGCTTCTGTCCTGGAACAGGCATCCGAGCCTTTATACATATCCGCTCTGCCTTCAGCAGTTTATATGCCCCGAGATCATATTCTCTTTTCTCCCGTTTTTACCCTCGAATCCCAAAGCGGAACTCTACCCCGCAGAGCGGTTCTTTCCATGCCAGACGGAGAAACCCGCCTTGCCATGATGCGTACATCGGTGAAGAAACAACTGACTGTTATCACCTCCTTTGCCCCCGAAGAACTCATTCTCTGTCCCACTCTGCAGGATGGATACGGCGCTTTTCAGCACTTTTTCAAGGCTTTGAAATCCAAAACCGTCTATCGTCCCGCCTTGGTTGAAACAGAAACTTCCACGGATGAAGTGGTACGGCAAAAAATTTGTACGTTTTTACACCAAAAAGGATATATGACCCGTTGCCCCCTTTATACTTCTTTGGATATTGGTGTCATGCATCCCGATAAACCGGATACCTGTCTGATGGGGATTTTGCTAGACGACACCGCCCTGCGCTTCTCCTCGGATGCGTTCAGCCGGGAAGTGCTTTTACAGGACAATCTGGAAAAATCGGGCTGGAAAATCTGCCGTGTGTATGCGCCTGCTTGGTTCAAGGACAGTGATTCCTGTATGGAAGAAATCCTTTCGAAATTGGAGGAGGCAAAAGGAATACTCTTACAAACCGATGCATACAATGCGGTGTGAGGAGGGTTACCTATGACCGCCACCGTACAAAACACGAGAAAACATTCTTCCCTGAAAACCATCTTATACAGTACACTACTTTCACTCGTTCTGGCATTTGCCTTATTGGCCCTCAGTGTCTGGCTGTTGGAAAAAATTCCGAAAAGCGAACGGTTTGAACCTTATTTTGTGTTGGGTGTTCAGATTTTCAGCGGCTTTTTAGGCGGCTGGGTATCTTCTCGTTCCAAACAAAACTGTCTGGTGCGTTCCATTGGCACCTCTGCTTTGTTTGCCGGTGTCATGTTTCTTTTATCCCTTCTGCTATTAAACGTGTCCGCGCTGACAGCCTTTGTTTCGGTGCTGCCCGTGATTCCCGCAGGGGTTTGCGGCGGGTGCCTAAACGCCATGAGGAAATCCGGAAAAAGAAAGACACGATTGAAAAAAAGATAATCCCATACCAAAGTTGAAAGGAAAGGACGTATGACCAAATGCAGGCTTGCTTGTCTGTTTTTGGTGTTATGTCTGGTTCTGGTGTCCTGCCAAAAGCAGGATAGAGGCCCGGACATTCATCAAAATCTGAAAAAGGATTCCTATATTGCCGAGCAATCCTATAACAATCTGGTTTTTTACGCCGATGCGTTGGATTTTCCCGACGCATCGGGTTTTCATGCGCTCAGAACCGAATCCGACCAGGGGTCATGCCATGAATCCCTGTGTTTTCCCGTCCATACCCATGTAGCCCTTACCTCTTTGATCAGCAACAAGCTGCGGGAGCGGCTGGATGCACTGATCCCAGAAAAGGCGACCCTGGTCAAACTGGATTTTAATTATTTCGCCGAAGAATCCCGGTATGATTTCTCCTTTGTTCTGGATGCCTATCAAAACGGTGTATACCTGGATAGCTTTTATTTCGCTTTGTATGTGAATGTGGAGGAAGTTCGATTTTTATCTTTGGGAGAATTGTTGGAAAGTGAAAACTATCTGGAGCATTTGAAAGCATATATGACCGACTATTTGATCGCACAGTACGGTATCTCCCGGGAAAGTGCTGTTGCTTTTACATCCAAGCTTCCGGAACCGGAGGATTTTCGTCTGATTGATGACGATGCAGGGGGGATGGAAATTTATATCGATGCCTCCTCTTTGGGACTGGGCAAACGAACGATGATCGAGGTACCGGAATGCAAGCTCTATAGTTTCGGTACGGTGGATACCGCCTATGATCCGGTGGGGCAAAAAGAACGGGCGGTGGCGATCACCTTTGAAGGAGGGATCAGCGATACCACCTTATCCATTTTAAATGAATTGAAAAAGCAGAATGCGCAGGGCACCTTTTTCGTCTTGGGAGAAACCCTGGAAGAAGCCCATGCCATAACGGCTACCCGCGCATTGAATTCCATTTTGGAATGCGGTAATGAAATCGGTAATTTATCCCACTCCTATCAAAACTTTTTGCAAATGTCACAAGCGGATGTTCTCCAATCTATTGAAAAAACCCAAAATCTCGTGTATACTCTATGTGGAGTCACCCCTCGCGTCCTCCGCCCGCCTTATGGTGGCATACAAGACGGGATCGTTAAAAAATCCTCTCAGTTCATCATACATTGGTCAGTGAATCTTCAGCAGGATAGAGAGTTGGGTGCCAAAGGAACCAAGGGTATGACCGCCCAAACGGTAGCGGAGTGTTATTTAAAAAAAATCAGAAGCGGTTCTATTGTGGTCATACATGAAAATGTGCCTGAAGAGGTACAGGCGCTGCCCATTCTCTTGCATCAGCTGCAAGAAAAAGGATACCGTTTGGTCACAGTGAGCGAATTGCTATCTTTGGCGGATAAAACACCCGTCGGTACCATATACAAATCCAAACCTCGGTGAGAACATGAAAAAAGAACGACCCCTAAAAACAAAATTTAAAAAATCCCGCCTGATCAAAGGTGGTTTGCTACTGCTGGTCGTTGCGCTGTTGACCGGTAGCTCTGTTTTTATGTTCGCTCAAAGGACCCCTTCCCCCGTTAAGAAAAGTGAAATTGACTTGTACCCCGTTATTCGGGATGAAGATGTATTTAAGGACGCGATTTATGTCAAATTGCGTACCCGGGATTATGGGTATATCACCTATGAAGGGGAAACTTTGTTTAAGGAAGATCAAACGGGAGACTATTCCAAACAGGATGTTTACTGCCGTTTTTTCCGGGATTATTTTGATGCCATCGTAGAAGGGGATGTAATCGTTTTCAAATCTTTTTACGCAACCCCTCCGGTGAAAGAGGATTTTACCCATCAGAAAGTTCTCAACATCGATATCAACCAAACCACATCAACCCAAACTGAACTCAACGGTGTCGGTTATACAGCCGAAAATTTTATCATCACCTATAATATTTTTCAAAACAACGGGACTTTTCGCAACGATTTGTCCCAAAGCAGATTCGATGCCACCGGCACGTTCAAAGCTATTGCCATCGAAGAAATCTATAGCATTGTGGAACTGAACGGTCAATGGAAAATCGTTTCGGTTACAAGATCAAAAATTTTTTAAAAGGATGCGTACAACATGAAATATCTGGTAATTCTCTGCGACGGGATGTCGGATGAGCCCGTTGCGAAGTTAGATAACAAAACTCCCATGGAATGTGCCTGTAAGCCCTGCATGGATGCACTGGCGCAAAAATCTCTCTGCGGTACTATGATCACCGTTCCGGACAATTTGGTACCTGAAAGCTCCACCGCCAATTTGGCGGTGATGGGATATGATCCCCAAATCTTTTCAAAAGGTCGTTCCCCTCTCGAAGCCATGAGCATGGGCTTGGACATGTCACCGGAAGATGTGGCTTTCCGCTGCAACGTGGTCACCTTGTCCGAGGATGAACCCTTTGAAGAAAAAATCATGATCGACCACAGTGCCGGCGAAATATCCACAAAAGAAGCCGATGCGTTAATCCGCGCTTTGGATCAGGCTTTAGGAACCGATACCCGTCATTTTTATACAGGTATCAGTTATCGCCACTGCATGATCTGGTCCAATCCCCCTGCCGAAAACGAAGCTATTTATGATTTTTCCCGTCCCCATGATTTTTTAGGACAAAAAATCAAAGACAAACTACCCCACGGCAAAGTAGGCGATATCTATCGGGATTTATATCTTCGCTCCTATGAAATATTAAACGTTCATCCCGTCAATTTGGCACGTATCGCCGCCGGCAAGCGTCCCGCCAACTGCATCTGGCTGTGGAGTGCCGGGAAAAAGCCCGCCCTTCCTTCTTATGAAGAAAAATTTGGGGTTAAGGGTGCTGTAATTTCAGCGGTGGATTTAATCAAAGGGATCGGTATTTGCGCCAAAATGAAGCCTATCCACGTGGAAGGCGCCACGGGTAATTATCTGACGAATTATGCCGGCAAAGCCAACGCCGCTATCGATGCCTTTCAAGAAGGCTATGAATTTGTGTATATTCATCTGGAGGGCCCCGATGAATGCGGTCATCAGGGTGAAGCTGATCATAAAGTCGTTGCCATTGAGAGAATCGATCAAGAGGTTCTTGTACCCATCAAAACATATCTGGACAGCATGGGGGAGGCATACCGCATCCTGATCTGTCCCGATCATCCCACGCCGGTGCGTATCCGTACCCACACCAGAGCGCCCGTTCCCTTCTTCTTGTATGACAACCAAAACGAGGTGGCTTCTCTCGTGGCGCGGTTTACGGAAGATGAGGCAAAAAAGACCGGAATTTGCATCGAAAAAGGACATGAATTGTTGGGAAAATATATGTTCAACCATAAGGAAGGATGAAAAATATGACTGAAACCACATTCACTCAAGACTATGAAAAGCGTCTTTCTCTTTTCAAAGACAATTTTGTAGTCAACTGGCATGAACACGTCTGGGAAGATTCCCAATCCGGCAAACTCCGGGAAAACTCACTGGATCGCCTGAGAAAGAGCGCAGAAGCGACCTGCACCGATGCGGTGATCTGTTCTATTCCCCTGAGCAAACCCTGCATACCGGATGATTTTTCCCGTGTTAACCGCTTGCAATATGAGGCCTGTCAACGGTGGGACAAATTGTACGGCTTAGCCTTCATTCATGTAGGCTACACCAAAGAAGCGTTGTATGAAATTGAAAAGTGCGTATATGATTACGGGTTTGTAGGCATCAAACTGTATCACCACTATTTCATCGACGATCCCCAGCAATTTGCCGTCATTGAAAAATGCATAGAATTGGATATCCCCATTTTGGTGCATGCGGGCGAATCGGTTCAGCTGCGTTCTACCCAGCCCAAACTCTCAGCAGGCCACCATTTTGCCAACATTGCCAGACTGTATCCCGAAGCCAACATCATCATGGCCCATATCGGCGGCGGCGGCGACTGGCAGTGGCAAATCAAAGCCATCACAGATTCCCCTAGCATCGTCACCGATATAAGCGGTAGCGTGGTCGATGCTCCGATGATCGAAGACGCCATCAAACGATTGGGAGCCCGGCGTATTCTTTTTGGTACGGACGGATCTTATGAAGCAGGCGTGGGTAAAATTCTCGGAGCCAATATTTCCGAGGAAGATAAAAAAACCATCCTGGAAGGAACTGCTTACAGAAGATTTTTGAATCGGAGGGCGAGAAAATGATTTTAGATGTATCTACCTATGTAGGTCACTGGCCTTTTCGACCTCTGCACGCAACCACCTTGGAACAGATTGCCGCCATTGCCGAACATGCAGGTGTCACCCATATCATCACCTCCCATTTACATGGTGCCTTCTATCAGGATTGCCAGAAAGCGAACGAAGAACTATACGAAGAAGTAAAAGCCTATGCAGGCGGGGTAAACGTGCTTCCCTTTGCCGTCATCAATCCTACATACATTGGCTGGGAAAAAGATTGCAATATCTGCCTGGAGCAATTCGGCTTTCAAGGCGTGGAAATCATGCCCCACTACCACCATTATGCCTGGGACGATCCCACCTTGGTTTCTTTTTATGCCTACTGCGGGGAAAGAAACATTCCTGTTCGTATCAACAACTCCTTTGAAAATACCCGGCAACGAAACTTGCATGATTATCCGTTAGAATGCACCAGCGAGATTCCCAAACTGCTGTTGACCGGCAAAAAGACTTTGACCATCGTTACCCAGGTCATTCCCGCCACCATCCGGAATATGGGTACATTATTTGGGGAGCATGACCATGTGTATTTCGATATCAGCCGTATTTCTTTCATGACCTCCGGTCCTTTCCTGTCCAAACTTAACGGTATTCCCCTGCAGCGGTATTGCTTTGGTTCCTTAAACCCCTTCGCCTATGTGGAATGTGCTCTCAACCGTGTCTATTATGCCGAGATCACTGAGCACGAAAAAGAAGGGCTTCTTTTTGGTGAATTGGCCGCAAAACTGGGATTATAATCTTTGTTTTCAAGTAAAAAAACCGCCGTTTGGCGGTTTTTTTACCATTTTTGGGTGCTTTTTTCCATTAAAAAGCGGCGATCACTTCGATTTCCACCTTGGCTCCTTTGGGAAGACCTTGCACAAACACGCAGGAACGGGCGGGACTGTGGGCAAAAAAGCGTCCGTACACTTCGTTGAAGGGAACAAAATCCTCGGATTCTACCAGAAAACAAGTGGTTTTCACCACGTGTTTTAATTCCAGTCCGGCAGAACGTAACACCGCCTGTATGTTGCGGCAAACCTGTTCGGTTTGGAGGTTGATGTTTTCCTGCAAAAACTGTCCGTTTTCGGGCTCTATGGCAATTTGCCCCGAACAAAAGAGCATGTTTTGCATTTTTGTTGCCTGGGAATACGGGCCGATGGGATTGGGCGCCTGAGGGGTATAGATGATTTCCATCATGACCATCCTTTCTTATGTTTTTTCTTCGCTTATGTTCGTATTAAAAATCTGTTCCAATTGAAAGTGCTATCAATCAATCACAAAGGGTAAATCCGGACCGGGTCAATGATTGGCGGATGCTCTGCAAATGCTCGTGATTTTTGGTTTCCATGGAAATTTTCAAATAACAGCCGCAGATATCCATGTTTTCCCCGCCGGGGGTGTATTGCACCCGGATGACGTTGGCGCCTTCTTGGGCAATGATGGTGGAAACGGCTTGCAGCTGTCCCGGTTTATCCAGCAAAGAAATGGTCAGATGGGTCAACCGTCCTGAGGTCATCAAGCCGCGGTTGATGACTTTGGACAGGATGTTCACATCGATGTTCCCCCCGGAAACCACGGCGCAGACGGTTTTGCCATGGAGTGGCAGTTTGTTGAACATCACAGCCGCCACGGCTACAGCCCCCGCTCCTTCCGCCACCAGTTTTTGCTGTTCCATCAAGGTGAGAATGGCGGTTGCGATTTCATCATCCGAGACCGTAACGATGCCGTCCACATAGCGACTGCATATATCAAACGTAATGTTCCCCGGCTTTTTCACGGCAATTCCATCAGCAAAGGTGGACACCGAATCCCGGTGACAGCAGTGTTTTTCCTGCAAGGATTGTTTCATGCTGTCTGCCCCCGATGCCTGTACGCCATAAACTTTGCACTCCGGGCGGAGGGATTTGATGGTATAGGCAATACCGGAAATCAACCCGCCGCCCCCCACGGGAACCACCACCGCTTCCACTTCGGGCAGCTGATCCACGATTTCCAAAGCCACGGTGCCTTGCCCCGCTATGACGTCCTCATCGTCAAAGGGATGGAGAAATACCCCGCCCGTTTCCTCCCGATAGGCAATCGCTTCTCGATAGGCATCGTCATAAACCCCGTCCGCCAGACGAATGTTTGCTCCTTGCTGACGGGTGGCTTCTATCTTGGAAATGGGTGCGGTACTGGGTAGAAAAATGGTGGCTTCCATACCAAACTTTTGGGCCGCCAGCGCCACACCTTGGGCATGATTGCCCGCCGAACACGCCACCACTCCTTTGGCTTTTTCTTCTTCGCTCAAGGTTGACATTTTAAAGTACGATCCTCTGATCTTGAAGGATCCGGTTTTTTGTAAATTTTCCGTTTTGAGATACACCTGAGAATTTCGGGACAAAGCAGGCGCAAACAGCATATCGGTTTTCCGCACCACGCTTTGCAGTCTTCCTCCGGCAAGATAAACTCGATCCAATGAAAGCATACTTTTGTCCTTTCTACCGTACCACGGCACCGAGATCAGCAGAAGATACATGGGCGGCATAGCGTCTGAGATATCCTTGTTTAGGTGTTTTTGCCTGCAAGGACATGGTGGCTTTTCTCTTTTCTAATTCTTCTTCCGAAACCAACAATTCCAGGGTATTTTCAGGAATATTGATTAGAATAGCGTCCCCGGTTTTCACATAGGCAATGGTACCACCGGATGCGGCTTCGGGAGAAACGTGTCCGATGGCGGCCCCTCTGGTGGCGCCGGAAAAACGCCCGTCGGTAATCAACGCCACCGATTCATCCAATCCCATGCCCGCAATGGCAGAGGTGGGAGAAAGCATTTCCCGCATACCCGGCCCCCCTGCCGGCCCTTCGTACCGAATGACCACCACATCCCCCGGCTTCACTTTTTTGCCGTAAATGGCTTCCACCGCTTCTTCTTCGGAATCAAACACATGGGCTTTTCCCGTAAAAATCAGCATGGATTCTTTCACTGCACTGCGCTTTACAATGGCACCTCGGGGTGCTAGGTTCCCAAACAGAGCCGCAATGCCCCCGGAATTTGCATAAGGCGCATTCATAGGACGAATAACGGAATCATCTTTCACCCTATGTCCTTCCAACGCTTCCCGGAAAAAAGCGCCCCAAACTGTTTTGGCTTCCCCGTCAAATATCCCGGCTTCCATCAGTTGACTTATGACTCCATACACCCCGCCGGCTGCAAATAAATCCTGCATGTGGTGTTTTCCTGCCGGAGCCAACCGACACAGGTTGGGGGTATGGCTGCTGATTGCATTGACCAGATTCAAATTCAATTCCACCCCCACTTCGTTTGCCAAAGCAAATAAATGGAGCACTGAGTTGGTGGAACAGCCCAACGCCATGTCTACGGTGAGTGCATTCCGAAAAGCGGTTTCGGTCAACACCCTGGATGGGCGGATGTTTTGTTTCAAGGCACGCATTGCGGTCATGCCCGCCTGCTTAGCCAGTACCATCCGTTGGGAGTATACCGCTGGAATGGTACCGTTACCCGGTAATGCCATACCCAATGCCTCGCACAGGCAGTTCATGGAGTTGGCGGTAAACATTCCCGAACAAGAACCGCAGCCCGGGCAAGCCCTGTTTTCCAGACATGTGAGCTCTTTGGTGCTCATATGACCAGCGTGGTATGCCCCCACTCCTTCAAATACCGTGTTCAAGTCACTGCCGTCGATAGACAGCATGGGACCGCCGGACACAAAGATGCAGGGCAAATCCAGCCGTGCCGCCGCCATCAGCATGCCGGGGACGATTTTATCACAGTTAGGAATGAACACCAACCCGTCAAACTGATGTCCCCGCACCATACATTCGATGGAATCGGCGATCAATTCTCGGGTCGGAAGGGAATATTGCATCCCTTCATGTCCCATGGCCAGCCCGTCACAAACCCCGATGGTATTGAATTCCATGGGTGTGCCGCCGCTCATGAGAATCCCATCCTTCACAGCACGGGCAATACTCTGCAGATGAATATGCCCCGGTACAACTTCATTGAAGGAATTGACCACGCCAATCAGCGGTCTCCTCATCTGTTCGTCGGTATATCCCATGGCTTTCATCAACGCCCGTTTAGGCGCGTGGGAGAGTTTCTCTAATTGCAGTGTGTTTCCCATGGCGGTTTCCTCCTTACTTACTTTCATGCTGCCAGCTCATTTTCTTTCTCAAATCCGCGCCCACTTTTTCTACCGCATGATTCGCTTCTTCCTTGCGTTTTGCGGTAAAGTAGGGGCGGCCTGTTTTGTTCTCGTTGATCCAGTTGGCAGCAAATTCACCACTTTGAATTTCGCTGAGCACTTTGCGCATTTCTTTTTTTGTTTCTTCGGTAATGATGCGATTGCCTACGGTATAATCCCCGTATTCCGCCGTATCGCTGATAGAATACCGCATGAAGGAAAGTCCGCCCTTCACCACCAAATCGATGATGAGTTTCATTTCGTGCACACATTCAAAATAGGCGCTTTCGGGCTGATAGCCTGCTTCCACCAAAGTTTCAAACCCGGCTTTCATCAAAGCGGACACACCGCCGCACAAGACAGCCTGTTCCCCGAATAAATCGGTTTCGGTTTCTTCTTTGAAGGTGGTTTCCAAAATACCGGCACGGGCGCCGCCGATACCTTTGGCGTAGGCCAGAGCCATTTCTTTGGCTTGTCCGTTTGCATCTTGATAAACAGCGATCAGACAAGGAACGCCTTTCCCTTCCACATACTGGCTTCTGACCGTATGGCCCGGTCCTTTGGGGGCGATCATGATCACATTGATGCCTGCGGGGGGAACAATTTGTTTGAAATGAATATTGAACCCATGGGCAAAACAAAGACTCATCCCGTCTTTTAAATAAGGCGCAACGTTGTCATGGTAGATACCGGACATTTTCTCATCGTTCACCAAAAGCATAACCACATGTGCCTCTTTCACCGCGTCTTCGGTGTTGTACACCGCAAACCCATCCTGCGTGCAGCCTGCGCGCTGCATGAGCGCCGCGAGGCTCATCTCGATCAATGCATCGGCAATCTTGAGGGCCCTTTGAGAGCCTTCGTACAGACCGACCACCACGTTGACGCCGCTATCTCGTAAATTTTGAGCATGGGCGTGCCCCTGACTGCCGTAACCGATGATCGCCACCGTTTTCCCTGCCAGCAGGGCGCTGTTACAATCGTTTTCGTAATACATATTTGCCATATCCGTAACCTCCTATTATCAATTAAATTTGTTTTTTTGGTGTGCGCTTAAAATTTTTTCGGTTCCCCCGGAAAGAGCCAGACTGCCGGAACGGCAAAGCTCTAATATCCCAAAGGGGATGCATTGGGTGATAAATGCATGAATGTGTTGGGTGCTGCCTGTCACATCTGCAATGATAAAATGCTCTCCCAAATCCAATATTTTTCCCCCGTATCGATTGATGAGGGACACCACTTCGGCATTGCCTGTTTCTTGGGTTTTCAATTTGATGAGCAAGTGTTCTACCGATATCGTATCCGGTGCATCCAACAGTTCGGCTCTCACCACATCATGGAGTTTGTTGAGCTGTTTGACCACTTGGGTGCGGATATTCCGGTTTCCGGTGGATACGATGGTCATGCGGGAAAACCGCGGGTCTTCGGTTTCTCCCACTGCCAAACTATCGATGTTGTATCCCCTCTTTCCGTATAAACCGGCAATGCGGTTCAATACGCCGTGATGGTTCGCCACAACCAGCCCCACGATGAAACGATCATTCATGTGCTTCACCTCCTTGCTGCATCATCATATCTTTCACCGATCCTCCGGGAGGAATCATGGGATACACTCTTTCATTCCCATCGATCCGACAGTCCAGCAAAAAGGGTCCGTCAGAGGGGAATCCCTGGGAAAACGCCTGTTTTAATTCGTCCATGGAATGAATGGTTTTTCCATCGGCTCCAAAAGCTTTGGCAAGCTGAACAAAATCGGTTTTTCTGCCTAAGGTGGTGGAAGAATATCTTTCTTCATAGAACATGTACTGCCATTGCCGCACCATACC
>ENA-UOOK01004040-UOOK01004040.1-fermentation-metagenome-genome-assembly--contig:-NODE-4040-length-16110-cov-27.172345_pt1 | contig 16110 bp, 13 predicted proteins | sample MGYA00245777_ERZ724023 | MGnify/ENA primary metagenome ERZ724023 (study PRJEB28704, sample SAMN03018312) | fermentation metagenome | biome: anthropogenic terrestrial biome; feature: soil...
GATAATATCCCGGGAAAGCAAGCAGATCAATATTGTGCCGGCTTGGAAATGGTTGTTGCAGCCGATAACTCAGGCTTGAAATCTTTCTTTTCCCGGGAATATTCTTTCCATTATTTTTTATTTGCCCCGTTCGAGATAGAATCTCGATATTTTTAGTTAAGTTTGTGTTCTGAACAACTATCTAATCTCAATAATGCGCAAGATATTTAATTTTGTCCTTTTTCTGTTAAGTATGTTCTTGCTTATATCTTGTAATAATAGGCAAGACAAAGAAATATATAATCGTTTGTCCCGATGGGATAAAGCGGTTGACAGCATTCCCGAGCAAATATCGGATAGTTTACAAACTCTCGATCCGCAAACGCTCTCGCGGGCAAACAGGGCTTATCGTCGTTTGCTGGTAACGATTGCGGAAGATAAAACATATGTCGATTTTACTTCCGACTCGCTTATCCAAAAGGTCGCCAACTATTATGAGAAGCACGATCCGAAAAGCGAAAACTACATTCGCTCTCTCATCTATTTGGGCATTGTCCGTAATCGTATGGGGGTGAATGATAGTACGGCTTACGAGCCATTGAAAAAAGCCGACCGGTTATTTCAAAAACAGCCTAATCCTAATCCGACTATCGGGTATATGATTAATTACTTTTTGGGAAGTATTCATTATAATAATGCAAACTTTGAACTTGCAAACAACTATTATAATGAAACTCTCGATTTTGCGCGATTGGAAAAAGAACCGACTCATATTTTTGATGCTTTTTTAGTGCTTTTTTGGAATGAAATGATTCAGAAGAATCAAGAAAAAAGTAAACAATATATGGATTCATTAGTTACCTTTTATTCTATACTTCCTGAAAAAGAATATTTTATTTTAAATGTACAATCTGCTTATTATGATACACAAGGTGAATATGAAAGAGCGCTGGATTTTGAAAAGAAAAAATTGAATTTAAGCCTTTTTCTGAAAGAAAAGATTGATTTTTCTCGAGTATATTTTAATATTTCAGATAGATATAATAATATAGGACAACTGGACAGTGCTATGTATTATGCCCAAAAAGCTATTGATATGGTTAAAGATTCTACCTATAGACATAATTATATTTTTTATGAGAATGTTGCATATATTGCTGAGAAACAGGGCAATTTTGGGCTAGCAAATAATTATCTTAAAAAGGCTTCGGAAATATATAAAGAATCGGTTAAGAAGCGGTTGGATACGCAGGTGATGGAGTTGGAAAAGAAATATGATTTATCTGAAGCGGAAAACCGGGCATTACGCTCCCGGCAAACAATGCTCAGTACCGTCGTACTTTCTTTATTATTATTGATGGTGCTCATTCTGGTGATGATGATCAATCGCCGCCATCGGCGCAAAGCAAAAATGAGATTAATGGTTTCCGAACATGAAAATCAAAAGCAGACATTACAAACACAGTTGCTTACCGAAGAAGCGAATAAGAGGAAATGGCTTATGGCGTTATACGGCCATATTTCCGAACGGCTGACTTCCTTACAGGAGCAGTTCGACCAATTATCCCAACGATATGTCTCTTCGCAACCTAAAATATACGAATCGATGCGGACGCTTTTGCGTTCCACGGAAACGGAACTGCGTGATTTGCCGGAAGAGTTGCTTCCGGATGCCGAGACCTTCTTTCAATATACGGGTATTCAGGACGCGGATTCCCATTTGAATGAAACGGATAAGTTGCTATTGATGCTGGTAGCTTGTCATGCCGATAATCGTCAAATCGCGACTTTTATGAATGCCTCTCTCCAAAGCATTCGTACCCGAAAATCGCAATTGAAGAAAAAAATGACGGAAAAAGGGATGGATATATCGATTTTTTCGGCTTGATTTTGTGCTTTTTTCGTAATATATAGCTGGTTTGTCGATTTGGAGGTGTTAAAGTTGTCCATGTTAATTTTCTTGTATTTAGTGATTTAGATCTGTTTTACCCGTTAAAATAAGGAGAGGGGGTTGTTTTTTATGTCTTTCCTTCATTACTTTGTGTCTGTAATTGATAACGTTTGGAAAGCGTTTTGATTCTCAGAAATAACAACGTAATATTAAAAAATTGAATGATGAAAAGAAATGTATTTTTAATGGGATTACTAATGTGTGTTGCGTTTCTCTTCTCTGCTTTTTCAGTAGAAAAAAGCGAAGAGATAAAGTTTGATTATCAGGATAAAATAGCCTTAAGTAGGGAAGGTGGTACAACCCGTTCGGGATCGCCTATTACCGTAGAAGCCGAGAATACCCGGGAAGAATTAACCCTACACATTCAAAATTACACCGGTGCGGCCACCGTTGAGATCAGCGGCGGGAGGACATTCCGCCGGGTCAATTTTGATGTACAAGGAGAGGCTGTTGAAGTCATCAATATCGCGACGTTGCGTGCCGGCACGTATACTTTACGGGTTATTTTGGATTCGGAAACGTATGTGGGAATTTTAACGCAAAGGCAATATGGACGTTAACGCGAATAGATCAACCGTAAACCCGCAAAATTCTCAAAAGAAAATCGAGAAGTATGTATTGTCGGATGTATCCGCTTGCACTTTTACTTTTTCGAATGGCGGGGAGAGTTGTGTGACGTCTTCGCCCGATCAGGAGATTATCTTGATGAAGTTGATTCCTCATACAACCAAAACGAAAGTTTTTCATGAGTATGTGCTACGCAATTATTCTGCCTGTAGAAACGCCAGTGAATTAGGTATCCGGTGTGGATACAATTCTCAAAAGACATTTACCCGTCATTTCAAAAAGTTCTTCGGAGAAACTCCTTATCAATGGATGCTGGACAAGAAGATGGATGAAATTCGTTCATTAGTCTTAAACTCCGATATAACGCTGAAAGAAATTGCGGAATTATACGGATTTAAAAACCTGACGCACCTTGTTAACGCCTATACGTCGCGGTTTGGCATGCCGCCTATCAAAAGTCGCATGCTTACGAATAAATCCCACAAAGCGGTATAATATAGATTATAGATAAACACAATTTTCATGGCTCTCTCATAGGCGAAAAAGCGCTCCGTTATTTTGGAGCGCTTTTTTTCTGGTCTATGTTGTGCTTTATCTGGCTCAGTCCCTCCGATCACTCCTGGCCACTTCGATCTTATACTTTTTACCCTTCATTTTCTCCTCCCGGATATTCGCCAGAAGCGTTTTTACCACAGGCGAACGGACCGCGACAAAAGAAATAAAATCTTTCACTTCAATCAAACCCAAATCGGAGGTATCCAGTTTTCCTTTTTGTAAGAAGAAGCCGACGATATCGCTTTTATTTAACTTATTCTTCTTGCCGCCGCTCACATAGATTGTCTGGTATTTGGGTCGATCGGGCAAAGGGTTTCCTGTCGAAACGGACAATACCTCGATGTCATTCGGAATGTAATCCGGCATTTTCTCCTCCTTGAATTGTAGGATATATGCGGTTCCCGAAGCGTCCATGCGTGCCGTACGCCCATTCCGGTGGATAAATTCGCTTTCTTTGCCCGGCAGATGATAATGAATGACATGATTCATTTCCGGGATATCCAATCCTCTGGCGGCCAAGTCTGTCGTAACCAGATAGTTCAAGCTCCCGTTTCTGAATCGAATTAGCGTTCGCTCCCTGTCGTCCTGATCCATACCGCCATGATAATAGGCCGCGTATATCCCTTTCTTGTTCAATAAATCACAAATCCGCTCCGTGACCTGCCGGTGATTGCAGAAGATCAGCGCCGGTTCGGAATGAAGGGAGCAGATCAAATGAAATAACGATTCGATCTTATCCTTTTCGGGGGACAACACCAGTTTCATGGAAAGCGTGTCGCTCTTCTCTTCCTCTGTATAGTCGAGCGTTACAGGCGATTCCATCTGTACAAAATCGGGAATTTCCACATCGGAGGTCGCCGAAAGCAAGATTCTTTTCCGCAGGGCCGGCAGTTGGCTGAGGATGGTATTCATATCCTCCTGAAAACCCAATTGCAGGGATTTGTCAAATTCGTCCAGCACTAAGGTTTTAATCGATTCGGTAGCGAAAGATTTTCTTGCCAGGTGATCCGTCAGCCGTCCGGGTGTTCCGATCAGCAAAGCCGGAGGGGTGCTTAAATTTTTCAGTTCCGTTTCAATGGCGTGTCCTCCGTAACAAACGTTTACTTTGAATGCCGTGCCCATCTTCTTCCACACCTGTTCTATTTGAAGGGCCAACTCCCTGGATGGTACGACGATTAAGCACTGCACCTTAGGGATATGCTCATCCAATAATTGAAGAATCGGTAACAGATATGCCAGGGTTTTTCCCGTGCCGGTAGGAGATAACAATAATATGTTTTGTTCTTTTATAATCACATCCCGGGCCGCGATCTGCATCTCATTCAGATTCGCGATCCCCAGGTTGGACAATACGCTTTTGTTCGGATTTTCTGCTTTCATGGGACAAAGATACGATATTCCGACATCAATATAGGCTTTAAGAGACGTTCATTCAACTTATTTCCGCTCTATCTCCCGCAGGTTCTCCATCTTTTTTTTCGCTAGGAACCCGTAGATGTCTTCGAGATGTTCGGTAACTTTTTGACTGCCGACTTCGTACACTTTCTTTACCAATCCATTCAGGAAATCGCGGTCGTGAGAAACCACGATCAGCGTTCCGTCGAAATCTATCAACGCCTGTTTCAGGATATCTTTGGTTTTCAGGTCGAGGTGATTGGTCGGTTCATCCAGGATGAGCAGGTTTACCGGTTCGAGCAGTAGTTTTATCATGGCCAGGCGCGTGCGTTCGCCACCCGAAAGGACTTTTACTTTCTTGTCGATATCTTCCCGCCCGAACATAAACGCGCCCAGGATATCCCGGATTTTCGTTCGGATATCGCCCACGGCAATATCGTCGATCGTCTGAAAGACGGTCAATTCCCCGTCGAGAAGCGATGCCTGGTTTTGTGCAAAATAGCCGATTTTCACGTTGTGTCCCAATTGCAAGTTCCCGCCGAAATCGGTTTCGCCCATGATACATTTTACGAGCGTGGATTTCCCTTCGCCGTTGCGGCCGATGAAGGCCACTTTTTCTCCCCGTTCGATGGTGAAATTCACTCCTTTGAAAATCAACTTTTCATCATACGATTTGCTTACATTTTCAGCAATAATGGGGTAACTTCCGGAACGTGGCGCAGGAGGAAATCGCAGTTTCAACGCAGAGGTATCCACTTCGTCGACTTCCACCAACTCCAGTTTTTCCAGCATTTTCACACGCGACTGCACCTGCCACGTTTTCGAATACGTGCCCTTAAACCGTTCGATAAACTCTTTGGTTTCGGCTATCATCTTCTGCTGTTCGTCGTACTGTTTTTGCTGCTGTTCGCGGCGTTCTTTCCGCAATTCCAGATAATGCGAATAAGTGGCCTTGTAATCATAAATGCGTCCCATGGTCACTTCGATGGTGCGGTTGGTAATGTTGTCGACAAACGCACGGTCATGCGAAATCACCACCACCGCCTTCGCGCTGTTGATGAGAAAATCTTCGAACCATTCCACGGAATCGATATCGAGGTGGTTGGTCGGTTCGTCAAGCAAAATCAGATCCGGGTCTTGCAGAAGTATTTTTGCCAGTTCGATACGCATGCGCCAGCCGCCGCTGAATTCCGACGTCATGCGGTTGAAATCGCTTCGTATAAATCCTAATCCGAACAGCGTTTTTTCCACGGCAGCATCATAGTTGATTTGCTCGATACCATAAAATTTTTCGCTCAACGTGGCCACCTGCTCGATGAGTTGCATATATTCATCCGATTCATAATCGGTACGGACAGTCAGTTCGTTGTTGATACGCTCGATTTCCTCCTCCAACCGGTGGATGTGCGCGAAAGCCTGCGCCGTTTCTTCGAAGACGGTACGTTCATCTTCGGTCATCAGGTGTTGCGGCAGATAAGCAATGGTGAAATCTTTGGGTTTGGAAACCCGTCCTTTGGTCGGCTCCCTCACACCTGCCAGAATTTTCAACAAGGTCGATTTTCCCGCACCGTTTTTACCCATCAGGGCAATACGGTCTTTGGGATTTATTACGAAAGAGATATCCGAAAATAATGCCGCTCCTCCGAACTCTACGGCCAATCCGTCCACTAATACCATATCTTGTTTTATTTTTTCAGCCAGCAAAGATACATTTTGAAATCGGGTTGCGGAAATGAAAAGAGGGATGTAACGGTTTCTGCATATCCTATTTACTGTATCTTCGTATTTTTTCGGAAAGTTTTTTCTGGATCAACCCAAAAAGTTGTGGATAGATTCTATTTATGCTTAGTCTATAAGAATCCGGGTTGATCCCTGTTTAGGTTAGATGCTTTGTCTTTTTTTCTTGACTTTCGAACAAGACAGAATATATAGAAAAGGCCCCTCATATTCACTGAATATGAGGGGCCTGTCTTACTTTTGGCACCTCTTGTCTTCGGTACATAGCGGTATGGACGGGACAAATAGGTAGCGTCCAATAGCTTTATAATTAATGAATTATGTAAACAAGAAAATCATCTCCGCCTTTTAGTCCTTTCCAGAAGGAATTACTGATTATCAATTAAATAACAGTATATCTAAAAGTGCGCTTAATTGATTGGGCAAATATAGGAATAACATTTATAAAAACAAAATTATTCTCCGGTTTCATGTCCGAACAGTTCCCGGGGATGATGTCCTTACAGGGAGGCTGAATAACTACCTTTGCCGATTTTACGACAAATTTCAGAGTTTCGTATCAGCCAGCCTGTTCCGTTTGGTTTGATAAAGCATGCGGTATTGTCTTTTTAATTTCTCAGATAGGAAAGAGCGATCGATCAATTCATCTATTAAAGGATGCTTAGCCGTAAACAGGGATAATTCTTTATCGGCAATCGTTTCCGGCAATCCTATCGACAAGGCGAATTGCCTGAAGGAAAAACCAATGGCTTTTCCTCCTTTAAAGAATTCACTCCTGTCTGTTTTGAATAGACCTTTGTCTAAGGCAAAATCCGTATCGTCCACATGGAGCCTGGTGTTTAACAGGTCATAGGCAGGTGCAAGCCGAAAATCATTTCGGCCCCAGTCGATAACTGAAAAATTTTTCAGATGGGCGTCCCCGTTAGAGAAGAGAAAATTGAATAATACCAAACGGTAGAATTTCAAGAGCTCCACAGGCCAAGCCGGCAAAAATTTCTTTATTAAGTCTGCGACCTCTTCGTAACTATAATCGTATTTAAAATTATCCCCTGCATTATCGGAAGTGAGCCCTGCCAGTGATGCAAAATCCTCTACCCTGTATTTAGTTCCATCGGGAGTTATATCAAAGCGTTTTGTTATATAAGCTATTTCTCCATCCTGGAAAAAACATAGCCCGTTTGCCGCCGTCTCCATTTTAAATACTTGTTCGGCTATCTGCATGGTAAGGTTCTCATTGGCGGCACACTCCAACGGATTTCTTATTTCCGAGGGTTTGGGCTTTAATATATACCATCCCCGCTCATTTTCTGGAGTCAGTTTCAATTTCCCGTCTTTGACCACCATTGAATACTTGCTCTGAACGCCTGATATGGAGATACGCTTTTTATTCTCCATAAAAAGTTTTGCATCTTCCTCACTCTTTTCAATCGTTTCGTATGGAAGCATGTGAGAAACCGTTTGTTTGTCAAAAAGCCTTCTTAAAGCTGCGGGACTATATGTATCATATCCTGCCGCCAATACAGACGGACAATTCGTTATCTGTTTCATATTGTAACGGGTTTAACGGTTATGGCTCCGGTCGTATCGCTCTGGGCTGTAGCTAATAGAATCCCGAAATGGTCTTTCTCGTCAATGCGTAGCATTCTTGATTGAGTAAGCCGGTTACTCCCTTCGGAGAGCATATTAAAAAAGAACGGGAATAAATGTCTTGAGCGGTACTCCTGTTTGTTTTTGGATAGAGTAAGGCTGATTGAAGGCATCGCCGTGTCTTTGAAGTAGACGTCATCATAGCTGAAAATATACTCTTTTTCAGTTGTCTCGGTTAATTTTCCCGCCAATATTCCATTGTAATATACATTCGCTTTTCTCATAACCTATACTATTGACCTGATCTTTATGTCCATTTCCAAACCGAGGGTATCGAGAATCCTCATAACGACCTTTAATGAGGGATTTGCTTCTCCCCGCTCGATTTTTGTCAGCGTATTAATCCCGACTCCGGCTAATGCCGCAAGTTCTCTCTGTGTAATGGAGAGTGCCTTGCGCCGTTCTTTTATGATGTTTCCAAATTCTTCCATAATCCCATTATATTGTGATTTGATGGCAAAAGTAGTATTTTTGTTTTTAATTTACAAGAAAATCCCATTATATTGCGATTTTGCTGAAATAAATCGCAAACCTTATCATTTTTCGACTAGGTTTGCATAAAAAGGAGCAAGCAATGGAAAATTTTACTTTAAACGAATGGAGCAGGTATTGTAGAGGTACACGGAACCAAAATACTTTGTTCTTATCAATCTTTCAAGCATCCCAACGGAATCACTTTTACGCCATCGGCCCGTGTATAGGCAAATTCGCCTCCTGTCAAAATAATCAAAAGATCGGGTAGCCTTAGTGATGATTGTTCCTCCTTCCTATTCTTTTCTTCCACAAGGTTTTTTAGTTCAATTAAATGTTTTGCACCCTCTTCAATATCCCGGCTACCGAGTTTACATTCAATGAGTGCATACCTTCCATCATCCAGATGAAGTACTGCATCGGCTTCCAAGCTATATCTATCGTGATAGGATGATAATCTGCCTCCTAAGGATTGGGAGTAGATTTTTAAGTCGCGGATACACATCGATTCATAAATAAATCCAAATGTTTTGAGATCAAGTTCCAAGTTCTGCGGAGAAGTTCCCATTGCTGCTACAGCAATGGAAGGATCTACAAAACAACGTTTCTTTCCGGTTCGGATGACTGTTGCCGAGCGAATAGCAGGAGACCAGGCTTCTATGTCTTCAATAACGAAAAGTTTTTCCAACGCTTCAACATAATTGTTAAAAGTCGAAATGGAAGTGCCTTCCATTTCAGCCGATACATCGGCATCTTGGATATTCTTCCGGTTCCCGTATGCATAATCTCATCGTCCTCAATAACTGTCGAACCAGTAAGAATGAATTGTCCCTTTAATCTTCTTTCATCTACAGCATGGCGAACCGCATCCCCTAATACAGGCGCTACTTGCCATTCGTCAATCAATCTTGGAGTTTCCCCTTTAAGCAAAAGGGAAGGCTTGGTTTGTGCAGTTGCCAGATAACTTTCCCGGGTATCCGGATTTTGCATCTTTATAACGCTCTTGGCTTGCTTTTCCGCAGTAGTTGTCTTCCCACACCATTTGGGCCCCATTATCTGAACAGCACCAAAAGCTTCAAGACGTAATTTTAACTGCTCATCGGCAATTCGCTTCAAATATTTCATAAAGATTTTTCTTGTTTTCCCAGCAAAGGGAGATTAATTTTTCATGAAAACAAAACGTATTACATGTTTTTGAGGATAATTGGCTGTAAGATTTTTTATCTTCACATTTCTTGCCCCATTTCGGAGTTCCCGCTTTGCTCCCATTATTTTACACCTTAAATTTCTCGAAATCCGTACTGAGTAGCTGTCTTTGCGGAGATTAATAAGAAAATAAGATGCGGCAAGCTGCCGCTATGACAGATACATGATATTCGCCGGCACCATTGCGAAAATTGGTAATTTACAAAGAATGCCGCGGCAATGCTCATGCTATACCCCGTATAGCGTGGTCTTGTTCCCATTTCCTTCTTGGGCATACCAGTGCCTCCCTGTGGAACGATGTAAGTGCCACGTATTCTCTATGCCTGTAGGCGGGGTATTTTGAGCTTTCCATCGTTCGCTGATTATATTCAAGGCTAAACTAAGCCCGCAAGTAGCTGCCAGAGATTGTTCATTAATGAAGTTTGTAGATTGTTTTTTCAATCAAATCATAAACGAAAATCTTTCCCGTTCAAATTTGTAGAAAGCATCTTCATCATACGTAGAGACCCTTTCGAGCGTTTCAACCTACGATCTTTCCCATAAAATAATAGATTTGTTTTTGCCACCAATCCCAATCGTGATTGGCGTCGCTTCCCCAAAAATCGAACCATCCGCGGATGCCTTTATCATTCATGACCTCCTTTAAACGGGTTGTTTCGGTAATGGCCAATTCTTCATAAGCCCCATGTCCGCAGCAAAAAATCAGCCGGCTTTTCAGGAACCGGTCATCATAATAGGGGTCTTTATTGTTCCTTAAATAATCGACCGGCGAATTCAAATAAATCTCCGTAGGACGGTAATCTCCGAAAAAATAATCGGTGGAGTATACTCCGCTCATTGCGATGACCGAATCGATAAACCAGGGATAACGGAAATAAAAATTGGCGGCGTGATACGCGCCCATCGAGCAGCCGGTTACCAATAACTGTTGCTCCACGCCGTTGTTATTTTCTTTGCTTGTCCGTAAAATAGAGGGGATGAGTTCGTCGTTGAGATAGTTGAAATATTGTTCATGACGACGGATTCGAGCCAGTTTATCCCAACTTTTAGAGAAAAATGTTTCGCTGTCGATGCTATCCACCGCCCATAATTGGATTTTGCCTGCCTCGATAAAATCACGAAGGGCATGGATCATACCCGAATCCTCATATTGATAAAAACGGCCTTCGGAGGTAGGGAACACCAATACGGGTTTGCCCCGATGTCCGTATATTTTATATTCCATGTTCCGGCCTAAATGCCGGCTATATTCGTTCCGGTAATTCATATTTGTTGTATGTCGTTGATCATTTGTTTTATTTCGGGATAGGTCTTTGCCCTGAACTGATAGGCGAAATCGCCCATTGCCCGGCTGAAAACCTTCTCTATAGAGTTGAAATATACTATTCTATCTCCGTATTGACGGATAATCTCTTCGTGCGTATATCGATACGTTTTATGGCTCTTGCGGCTTGCATAGCCCGTAAAGTATTTTCCCTCCCCTTGCTGCTTCACAGGCGCTTGGGCGATCATCGCCGCCCATCGCTCATAAATATTGTCATCATACGAATAATTGATGGCATCGGTCATCCATGCTCCGGGCGGGCGCATATTGATTTCCAGGGCGATAAGGGATTGATCATTTTTGCGTTCGAAAAGTTCGATATGAAAAAATTTCTCCCGTACATCGAATGCCTTGAGAATGTCCTTTCCCGCCTTGCGCACCCTCGGGTCAATCGTTGGAAGGCAGATATAATACAAGTTGTCGTCGTTATTGACGACGGTCATAATGCTTTGCTCGAAGAGATGCGAGTTCTCGAACAGGATATTCCCATAGATATCGATCAGCCCGTCATAGGTATATATAACCCCGTCGACAAATTCTTCAATGATAAAGTTTTCGTGAGCGAGGTGTTTGTTTGTGGTGACATTATCGAATTCGAACTCATTTCCGATTTTATAAGTGAAGTTGGCGCCCGATCCCGAATCGGGTTTTACAACGACCGGATAACCCACCTCATCGATAAAATTCAAAGCGTCCTCTCTTGTCGTGTACGAATGGCACTTAACGGTTTTGACACCGCTTTTTTCGAAAAACCATTTCATCTTCGATTTCTTCTTCAGATTTTGGATGAAGTCGTTTTTCGTTCCGAAGATATTAAAATCGGTTCGAATCCTTGCTTCCAGCTCCAACCAATATTCGTTTAGCGACTCGAATCGATCGATTTTCCCGTATTTGTGGGTAAAAAATCCTACGGCGCGAAGTATTTGCTCGTAATCTTCCATATCGGATACTTTATAATATTCCGTCAACGCATATTTCAACCGCGCGTTGAACGAATCATATTCCGCATCGCCGATGCCGAGCACATTGATACCGAATTGTTTTAAATAAAAACAGAATTCGGTGGAATTCGCAGGAAAATGAGGAGAGAAAAAGATAAAATTCATCTATACACCATTTTTTGATAACCCTATAAAGTATGCTGCAAAAATAGAATTTTTTTATCAATCAACCGCCCGATTCTAATTAATTGTGGATGATACATGAGGTTTCGTTATATAAAAGAATGCCTTTTCTTTTATATAAGAGGAATATTTCCGCCCCCGTGGTTTCTAAAGAGCAGGATTTTTTTTGAAAATTACCCGAAAAAAATAGAATATACAACAAGCACATGTAAAAATACCACATTCTTGACTTTCGAGCAAGAAAGAATAAATAGAAAAAGCCCCTCATATTCACTGAATATGAGGGGCTTGTCTTAATTTTGGCACCTCTTGTCTTCGGTACCTAGCGGTATGGACGGGAAAGCCACCTTTACGGGTTAATTTACTTTCTTTCAGCGTTTTATCCTTTCGATTTCTCTTAGGGGGTACAGTTTAGGTTAGGAAATCCTAACTGACTGTTTTTCAACGCTTCCACCACTGTATTTCAAATTTCCTTTTCTTGGCGGTCCGTACGGATTATGAACTTAATACATCAGACCGTTAATATTCAGCGAATTATTTTCTCAAAGATCTCTATGGGGTACAAATTAGGTTAGTTCCCATTTCTGCTCTTTATTTTAGCAGTTCTGGCTACTATTGTCCGCAATTTGTCTGCATAAAACTCAGGTTCAAAGTTACAACTTATTTTTGAATCAACAACTATTCTGAATCACAATATCTTAATATTGGTGCAAGGTGCAAGTTTATCTATATATAGATACTTGCACCTTGCACTAATGCAGCCTTGTCCTATGATTGTATGATAAATTGAATGTTATACGATTTAGTTTAAATAAAAACGCTATATTTGCATCTAATAACATCAAATGTTTGACTAAATAAGACAAGTATGTCAGAGAGAAAAGTCACAAATAGAATTAAGGTCGTTTTAGCTGAAAAAGGCAAAACCAATCGCTGGCTTGCGGAGAGAATAGCTAAAAATGAAACTACCATATCCCGGTGGTGTTCCAACAAAGCGCAACCCTCGGTAGAGGTGTTCGGGCTTATAGCGGAAGCATTGGATGTGGATGTGAGAGTGTTATTTAATACGACTAAAGAGTAATACCTACCGAAGCATGAAGATATTAGATAACAAGCAAGGCCGGACGGTCGAGAATGAATTATCACAGAGAATAGACAATAGCACGATTGTCTCTATTAGTACCGGGATGTTCAGCATCTATGCTTTTTATCTTTTGCGTGAAAAGATGAAACATGTCAAGGGGCTAAACATTTTACTTTTGACCAATCCGCAAACAAACAAAGCAAATGGAGTCTCCATTGCGATGGATAATTCATTCTGGGGTGCGACTGAGGAGGGAGAGCTTAAAAGACAACTGCTGTTGAGAACGGCAGCCGAAGAGTGCAGCCGTATCCTTGAAAGAAGCCGCATCCGTGCGCTTAAAGTTCCCAATGCTTTTGGATTTAAGTTGATTTTTGTTAAAAAAAAGAATGAAGGTTGTGTGATTCATTCAGGGATGGCAGATTTCAGTGCAGACACCTTAGGTTTTATCGGCGCTAAAAATCCGCAGCAACATATTTTACAAGACGGGAATAATGAAGTTGTCCAACTCAAACAGATATATGATCAGACTTGGACGGACTCAACCCTGACTAAGGAGATCACAAAATTGGCTATTGAAGAACTGAAAAAGGGATATAGGGATTATTCTCCCGATTCAGTCTATTACATGATATTGCACCATCTGTTCCACTACTCTATCGTTGACTTTGCCGACGATAAGATCTTTAAATCCAAGACCGGCTTTAAGGAAAAGGAGATTTGGAAAAAGCTCTACAAATTTCAGCAAGATGGAGTAATGGGAGCCATTGAGAAGATAGAGAAGTATGGCGGTTGTATTATTGCCGATAGTGTGGGGCTCGGAAAAACATTCGAAGCACTTGCCGTTATCAAATATTACGAATTGCGAAATGACCGTGTATTGGTACTTTGCCCCAAGAAGCTGCGTGACAACTGGACAGTTTATACGCAAAACGACAAGCGAAACATTCTGATTAACGACCGTTTCAATTACGATGTGCTTAGCCATACCGATTTAACTCGTGTGCGGGGTAAATCGGGCGATATTGACTTGGCGACAATTAATTGGTCAAATTATGATTTGGTAGTAATAGACGAATCGCATAACTTCAGAAACAGCTATCCCTCTAAAGGCGAAATGACCCGTTATGCCCGCATGATGAATGAAGTCATCAAAAAGGGTGTAAAAACAAAACTGTTAATGCTTTCGGCGACACCGGTGAACAACCGGATGAATGATCTCAAAAACCAAATATCGTTTATCACGGAAGGCGACGACAGCGTGTTCGAAGAAGAGGGCATAGATAATATATCCAACGTAATGAAGCTGGCGCAGCGGCAGTTTTCCGATTGGGCAAAATATTCGGATCGGAATATAAACGAGTTGTTCGACCGGTTGGATAATCGTTATTTCAAACTATTGGACATGCTTACTATCGCCCGTTCACGCAAGCATATCGTGAAATATTACGATTCGGCGGATGTGGGAAGGTTTCCGACCCGTCTGAGACCGATAAACGAAAAAACCGATATCGACAGTGAACAACTGTTTCCTTCGTTACGTAATATCAACAATGCTATTCGCAAGCTGAATTTGGCAAATTTCTCGCCTATATCTTCTCTCAAAGAAGAGAAAAAGGCAGAGTATGCCGCTAAATACGACTATCAATTAAGTACCGGAAGTGTATTTAAGCAATCCGACCGTGAAAAGAACTTGGTGGACTTGATGCGGGTGAACTACCTGAAACGGATGGAAAGTTCCATCTATTCGTTTTATCTAAGTATAAAAGCGTTGCTGGAGCAGGTCAATGACAATCTGCATAAGATAGAACACATTACGGAGCTTTCCGACAGCTCTGTCACGATTGACAACATTGATATCGAGGATGATGAAAGCGACTACCTGATTGGCAACAAGGTAAAAGTATTGCTACAGGATATCGATTTGGTAAAATGGCGGCAGGAGTTGGAGTACGATCGGGATACGTTAACCAAACTCATGGAAAGTGCTGCTACCATATCCACTACTCGTGACGAAAAACTGACTCGCCTGAAAGAGGTCATTGCCCGCAAAATAGAAAACCCGCTTAACGACAATAACAAAAAAGTGATTGTATTCACGGCTTTTGCGGATACCGCTACTTACCTTTATAAAGAATTGTCGGAGTGGATATTGAAAGAATACGGATTGTACGCCGCTTTAATCAAAGGAAGCGGAACAAACAAAACGAACTTTCCCGGTATTGAACGGAAAGAGATGAACGAGTTGCTTACGCACTTCTCGCCTTTTTCCAAAGAACGCCACAAAACATTTCCCCATGCAAAAGGAGAAATTGACCTGCTCATTGCCACCGATTGTATTTCGGAGGGGCAAAATCTGCAAGACTGCGACCTCCTGGTCAATTACGACATCCACTGGAACCCGGTGCGTATCATTCAACGATTCGGGCGTATCGACCGCTTAGGTTCAAAAAACGAGCAAATCCAGTTGGTCAACTTCTGGCCGAATATGGAATTGAACGAGTATATTAACCTTGAGAGCCGGGTAAAAGGCAAAATGGTCTTACTCGATATTTCTGCTACGGGCGAGGAGAACCTGATAGAGATGAATGAAAACGACGAAATGACCGATTTGGAATATCGTCGTAAACAACTGGAGCAGCTCCAAAGTACAGTACTCGATTTGGAAGATATCCAAGGTGGAATAACCATTACGGATACTAACATGAACGATTTCCGGATGGACATTATGGAATACGAGAAAAACCACCTTGTCGATTTGCAGAATATTCCTTTGGGGATTCATACCGTAGTTGAAACAGACGATGAAGAGATACCTCCCGGAACTATTTTCTGTATGCGTAGCTCTGTACAACAAAAAGGGCAAAGCCTGTTGGCTCCTTATTATTTGGTTTATATGGGCGAAGGTGGAGAACCTGTTTTGGGCTATATGCAGGGAAAACGTTGTTTGGATTATCTGAAAAAACTGTGTCAGGGCAAAACGGAAGTACTGGCAGAGTTGGCGCAAAACCTAAAAAAAGAGACAAAGAACTATGCCAATATGAAAGCCTATTCGTCCGCTTTTCAGTTAGCC